>ERZ809296.4311-NODE-4311-length-11026-cov-2.901832_pt1 | contig 11026 bp, 9 predicted proteins | sample MGYA00520511_ERZ809296 | MGnify/ENA primary metagenome ERZ809296 (study PRJEB31576, sample SAMEA3212662) | Homo sapiens | biome: human-gut; feature: human gut; material: fecal | place: Sweden | collected 2012 ... | reverse complement strand
AATTGCGGGAGGAATTGTAGGTTTGGCCCTCGTAGGCAATCTTCTGCCCATCGTAAGCGGTGAGCAGGTCGTTCCACTGGGCATTGTCGTAGGAATATGTGACCGTATCACCTGCCAACGTGCGGCTCAACAAGTTGCCCGCAGTGTTGTAGGTATAAGTTTCCGTTCCACGGCTGTCCGTGGCCTTGGTCAACTGCCCAAGCTTATCATACTCGTAACTGTTGTAGAATGCAAGCGTGTCAGAACCAACGGAACGATAGACTTCGCTGATATTGCCAGCAGCATCATAATCATACCGGTAGTTCAGCTTGCTGTCTGCACCATCCGCGGAAGCGTAGACAAAATACTGGATACGGTTGGACTGCCGGTTAGCAATGCCCGTACCAATATAATTTCTGCGGTGCTGATACACGCCAGAAACATTTCTCCTGCTGACCCGAAGCAAATTGTCATACTCAAAGGAGAGGGTGCGGCCCGTACCCAGCAGCATACTGCTAAGAGTACCATTATTGTTGTTGTAGTTATAGGACTCATGGAGTGAACTGTCGGACACACGCCAGTACTGGTCACTCAACCGGTTCTGGTCATCATACTCGTGCTGAGTCCACAGCTCTGTCACACCGTCGCCACTCTGCTGGCTGCGAATCAGGCGGCCAAGGCTATCGTATTCGTACTGATAATCCGCAATAAGGCTACCCGAGCCATCTGTCACAACACTGTGGCCTACATTGCCAAAGGGGTCATAGGCATAGGACTCCACATACTCCAAAAGATTCTCAGAGTAATGCTGGACAGAGGATAACTGGCCGTACAGATTGTAGCCATAGGCTTCGGAGTCCCCATTGCCATACTCCAAAGAGGTGATGGGGCCACCGTTTGGAGCGTACTCATAGGAAGCAAACGTAATGGGAGAATTCCAAGTCACATCATCTCCAGAATCAACGTGGTTCCCAGACTGGACCTGCACTGCTGTCATATTGCCCCAAGCATCCACAGGCATATTGTAGCGCTGCCATTGGGGAATACTGTTCTCAAAGGTCTTTCTGGAGGTTGCGGTCAAGCTTCCATTCTCATAGGTGTTGGCTATTGACAGCAGCCCGGAAACATAGTTGCTGTTGATTCTGTCGTTACCAGACACATAGGTCTGGGCAACTGTTATGTTACCCGTTTCTGTAGGTGATGTCCTGCCAGTAACCCTGCCAAGGCCATCATAGGTGTATGTGGTTGTGATGTTATTCACATCGTTTACGGTAGACGTATGATTCCCATCGGACGAATACGTAGCGCTGCTTTGCAGGTAAATTCCAGATGTTCCTTTTTGCAATTTGGCCTGGGTAAGGTTATCTCCTGAACTTCCTTCAAGGCCTGGAACACCCTCTTCTGCCAGGCAAAATAAGTGGATACCGCGATCCCATGTTCCTCGCACCACTGACCTACCGGCAGCCCGCTGCTCCGGCAGGCCTCCACCCTTCGGCCCCATTCCGCTAGCCGCTGTTCTTGATTGACTCGCTGTAAACTCTCCATTTGTTCTCTGCCTCCACCTTCCTGTCTCAGAGTCTTGAGTACTATTCGGCACTACCGTGTACTGCCATGTACTTCCTTGGTCTCTTATAGTGTGCCAGGATTCTTCTTCACTCGCAAGGCGGGTGTTGGGTTTACGGTTACTTTCCATGACAATACCCCCTGCTGTAGTACTTCTATTTTCCTACATCAGGGGGTATTTTGTCTATTGTCCGTTTTTACTGGGGCGGTTCAAATCGCCAGGGCTCTTTTTGGCTATACACCGGACACTTCATTCACAGACGAAACACTTCTTAATACAAATGAAAAAATACGGAGCATCCAGTTGCAAAGTATTAGCTTGAAAAGACACATATTTCCTAGATGACAAAATCATCACGGAAACAAGAATCAGCCTGTATTTCTTCGACATTTACGCAACCTTTAAGACAACCTAGGTCCTTTCTGCATTGTTCTAAATAGCCGGATTCTTTAGAATAAACCTCTATCTCAACAACATCGTAAACCAGAATGATGGTGTGACAAGAGCTAGAAAAGAACTTGTCAAATGAGTCCATTGGTTTTGTAGTTGCCCCTCTAGGATAAAGAAAAAAACGGCCACAGATAAGAATGTTTTTCTCGTCACATACGAGACTCTTAACCTGCTGCGTGGACATTAATCCAGGTAATTGCACATTATCCTCAGAGTCAATGCATTCGTAATCCGAAGGAAGACATGAAAAGGACGGGTCCATATGTTTAAATATTATTTCAAAAACTCGCTTTAGTGTAGTCCCAAAATTATCTTCTCTGTCTACTCGGATATATAAACCTAACATATCCTTCCCCTCCTTATCAAGGAACTAAAGTTGCACCCACTAAGCTTGCTCCTCCACTTATAGGTGCCGCCGCAATGGCAACGCCCCATTTGACAACTTCATATACAACAACAACAGAAACACCTACCGCTACACCAGCTGCTACTGTTTGGCCAACGTCATTCTGAACAATTGATTCCGCTGGGGTTAACGGGCCATCAAATTGGGGGTGGCGATACCAGAAGAAGAAGCGCCAGTGGCTTTATTGTTCTTTTTAGAGGTTCCCTCATTCTTCGTGTACGTGGCAGCGGAAGTACCGATGATCTCCGTGCGGTCTGTATTGTAATCCACAATATTGACGGTCCGTCCCGAGAGGTCGAAAGTATACCCTAGGCTTCCACATCGCTGCTAAATGCAGGACGGGTATTCCAAGTCATGCTGCGAATCCACTGGGCAGCGGAAGTATAATTACTGGGCCTCTCCCCGGTTACCTCGTGGGCACGGACATACAGCCTGTTAATTCCCACTGCGCTATAGGTGTGCTGGTACATACCTAAGATAGCAGTTGCCACTGTGCAGTTGGAAGGCAGCGTAGGCAGCTTTCCAAACTGTAAGAAAGCCTGCATTTCACGGCCAGCGTAATCCGTGCCGATGTAGATGCTCTCGCCGCCTGCGCCGGTCACAGAAGAACCTTCCGTCAAGCTGGTCGCCGTGATGCTCCCCTGATAATCCCCGCCATAGAGGATGAACGTGGGATCGATCGAGATGGGATACGCACGGTCTGCACTGTCCATCCATGCTTCATCGGCAGTGACCGTCAGGACGTAGCCCTGCTCTGTGAGCGCCAGCTCGTAAGAGGCGTCATAAGAAACGGCCTGCTTGGCGTCCACCATATAGGGGGCCGGTATCTCGTAGACCACTTCATCCTGGCTGTTCTTTAAGCTTACCCCTCCGTTCGGTTCCAAAACAGGGGTAAGGCCATCAAAGTTCAGCAGGAAACTATACTGGTATGTGTCTTGTTGGGACTTGATCACAATGCTTTCTTTGACGTTGAACCCGTAATTCTGGTATACCAGGTCCACACCAGGGAGCACATTTTCATAAGTGACCTTGGAGGATATTTTATCAGGCGGCACCTGTTCCTCCACGGATTCCACCGGTTCAGCTGGTTCGTCCCCAGGGCCGGGGCCAGGTCCTTCACCCGGCATATCGCCTTCGCCCCCGGGAGGTTCCGGCGACTCAGCCTCATCAGGGTTTTCTACTTTCGCTGGCACACTTGCCATAGAGGAACCACCACTGGGCTCCTCGGTAGGGTCAGGAGTGGGCAGCGGGGTAGGTTCCGGCTCACTCTCTACCACGGAACTTTCCGGTTCGCTTTCAGAGGGCAGGGGACTGGATTCGCTCTCCCCTACATCGCTGGATTCCGAAGCATCGGGGATGCTGCTTTCCTCAAGGCTATCCCCCGGGCCAGCGGTTTCCTCTGGGATGACGCCCGAAACGTCCTCGCCCTCCAGCTCCGTCGTTTCTCCGCCTTCAGAAAACTCGCCAGTATCAACCTCGGCAAGTTCCGTTTCCATGGAACCTGCAGTCAAAGATTCTAGCCCTGAAGATACTTCGGAAGAAGCAGAGGGCTCGCTTGCCTCCTCGCTGCTTTCGTCAGAGCTTTCTGCAGGCGGCTCCGTCTCCTCCGGCTCCTGGGGATCCTCCGAACCGGAGGGTTCCTCTGGGGCAGGGGTAGGCACTGGTTCAGCGGTTTCCAGCAAATCGTCCGCTGTTTCCGAACTCAAAACAGCCATGTGAAGGCCAAAATCAGAGTTTTGCAGCGAAAGCAGTTCCTCATCTGGCTCCAGGACCGCCGCGTACGATTTTTCATTTTCGCCATTCACTGCCTGGTAAACCTGGCCTTTAGAGAGTACGCTTCGTTCAGAGCTGTTCTCCCCACTGGACACCAGGTTTAGGGCATTGTCGATTTCTTCCCATTCATCCTCCCCAACAGCATAATGGACAGCCGTAGGATATGAGGCAGCCACATAGCTTCCGTCGCTGAGGCGGAAATGCTTCACGGCAGCCTCTCTTTGTTCTTCCACCTCATACAGGACCTGGAGGTTATCCTCACTTTCCTCCGGGGCATTTTCTGGGCGGATGGATTCTCCCGCGGTTGGCGCTGCGGCCTCAAATGGGTCTTCCGCAGCGGATACTGGGACTGCAACGCTCTGCATCAGCAGCGCTGAGACCAACCAACACCGCAGAAAGGACTTTTTTGACCTTTTTCATCGTTTTCCTCCTTGCTTGAATTCCTTATATTTCCCACCATGGAACCACATATAACCCCCAGCGGCCCATGGGTCTTTCCAAAACAGCACTATAAAACGAGTAATTTTCCCCCTACTTTATGAAAATGCCTTGTTTTTATAAATCCTTAGCTGTCATTTACCCTGCAGCATTTTCCTCTTTAGTGCTTCCGCAATGGCCTCCGCACTGTCCAACACATACTTCCGGTCCTGGGGGGACAGCTGCTCTGTTAGGGCATTGAGATAGCGGGCTTTCTGCCCGTTTGAATCAACTAGGCTGTCCATCAGCACAGCGTCAGCAGAGACTTCCAGTGCGTTGAGAAGCTGGATAAGGGTTTCACAGCTTGGTTTCTTCGCACCGCATTCAATCAATGACAAGTAATTAGCTTTAATCCCGCTTTTTTCCGCTAATTCCTCTACCGTCATTTCGCGCTGTACCCGAAAGCAGCGGACCCTTTCTCCAAACTTATCCATATCCAATGCTGTTCCGTTCTTCTGGGCATAAAAATCGGTTTCCTTACCCACTAGGTAATCAATGGAGACACTGAAAAAATCCGCCAACGTGATGAGGCCCGCAATATCAGGCTCACGGTCCAGCGATTCGTAACTATAAATTCTGGACTTGCTGATCCCTGTTAATTCCGCTAAGCGCTGCTGGGTCAGCCCAAGTTCTTCCCGTAACTTCCGCAAGTTCTTGACCATATCGCTCCCTGCCTTCTTCGATTTGCAGTCAAATTAAGTATACTGTATCGCCAGAGCAACGTCTACAATCAGAACAACGCCAAAATATCTGTTGACATCATCGTTTTGACGGTTTAATATTTAAATATGGTCATTTGCTCCCATTTTGGCGGATTTCTTTCATAAGTGCGATGATCGCTTGTTTCGCTGCCGTGTTATGGAGTGTCCGAAACTGGCTGGCAAGGATTTGGTCCTCATCCGTGATGGGTTCGCGGACTGGGCTTTTGCCGACCAAGTAATCAATAGTGACGTGGTAAAAATCCGAGAGCTTTACCAACATCCCGATGCTCGGCTCTATAGCTCCCGTTTCATATTGCTGCATGGCGGATTGTGATACATCCATTTCTAGGGCTACATCTAAAAGGGTCAGTCCACGCTCTACTCGCAGTTCTCTTAGTCTTAACATGGCATCCACCCTTTTGCTGATAATGAGTTGGTAATAGTTTACCTCTCTTTTTTTGCCATGATAAACAGATTTTCTAACTAAGTTTAGAATATCTAATTTTTCAGGGGGATAATCAAAATGGAACAGCAGGAACTTGAGAAAACCCTTTCCATGATGAGGTTGGAATTATCCTATCAGTTACGAAAATTTTTTGACGATATCGGGTCATCGATTGAAGATTTTTCCCAGCAGTGCGAGGTCTCTATATCTGTGATTTCGCTGGCGCTTGACAAGGAACCGATCTCCTTCTCCCAACTAGACCGGATTTGTACTGGTCTCCACATTTCCTTGGACTCCCTTCGAAGAGCTGCCTTTTCAAGATGCCGACTATGTGACCATGCGGGCGCAGCTGTGGGAACTTGTAAATTCAACTCCTGATTTTTACAAGAATGCTATCGCCCTGTATCCTTCTCTCCATACGGATTATCCCCTCTATCAGTATGAGCGAAATATTGCGTGGATCTGCTTTGAAGCGGAACAAAAAAGAGCACAGCCATATTCTGGGGGCAATCCCACTGGTAAAGCAGTACTGCCGCAAAGTGCAGCTGCTCTCTACGCGCCCATTCAAGACGAATCCGTCCGCGAGGATAGAACAGGTCCTCCACTGCTTCCTTGCAGCGTCCTGTGCGGAACCGGGCCAGTGTGCTGTGGTCCGGAGCTTTTCGGTCCTCCAGCAGCCATCTGAAGTCGATGCGGTACTGACAGGCCTCCTCCAGCTTGCGGCTGGAATAGATCCCGCACAGATAGCCGTGGACCAATACCTTGAACAGCACCCGGGGCTCCGCCGCCGATTTTCTCCCTTTGGAAGAATACGCTTCGTACAGTTTCCCGTACTCCAGTTCCTCAAGTTGGGCGCTTAGCAGACGGACGGGTGCGTTCTCCGGTAACATGATTTCTGAATTCAGTGCAAGTACCAGTTGACCGTGGCGCTCATATACCGTATACTGGTCTTGCTTTTTCTTTTGTTTCACAAACTAAGAATAAAGCAAACGGCGAGGTTTGGAAACCCTTTCGGGCTCCAAACCTCGCTTGTTTTTTATGGGCTTGTTTTGCAACGGACCCTTTTTTCTGCTGCAAATTTACTCGTCCACATTCCCCAGGATGATATCCAGCATCTGCCTAGGGGTCACGATATAAGGTTTTTCTGGGAAGTGGCGGATATTGCCGGTGACAAGGTACGCATCCTCTGATTTTCGCTGTTCCATCACCACTTCGAAAAATACCCGGTCTTTGGGGTCGGGGAGTTCTGCGTCCAACTCTGGAGCGTCAACAAACACACCACATTGATGGATCTCCGCCAGGATATCGTGGATCACGCTTTCGGGCAGATGAAATTTTGGCCGGCTCAATACAGCTTGGTATTCACCCATGATAGCCTCATTCAGTAAGGGGACGATTACCCCGCTGAAGGCAAGCTCCAGGACATTCCCAGGTACCGAGTCCCACTTCAGCATGGCGGACACCAGGACGTTGGTATCAATGACAGCGTAGTATTTCACGACAGCTTCCTCGTCTCTGCGATTTCCTCGTTGATCTCATCCAGCGTCATGTCTGCGATGCCTTCCGCAGCGGCGATCCGGCTGGCTTCTTTCATCGCCGCCATGCCTCGGTTCTCGGAGATATCATCCACTTTCATACTGAAGGGGATGCCATTTTCCTGAACGAGCCGCGAGATGCACATCCGCAGATAGGTTGCAAGGTCGATGCCCAGCTTCTCGCAGATCCCCACTGCTTTGATGCGGGAGGTTTCATCCGCTCGAAATTGCACTAAAGTGTTGGCCATAGCAATTCCTCCTTCTTTTTTGGTACTACTATTATACCACAATGTGTTTGCAAATGCAATCATTTGATTACTTCTTTTCTTTGCTTCAAGACACAAGGACGGGCGCAGCCGAACACGCTGTGCCCGTTTGTTCTATCTTGAACTCTGATTTCAGTCTTATACCAGTATTTGCCTCGCTTCCCCTGGCTGGGAGTGTACAACACGGGCAGCGGCTTGCCTGCCCTCATGGTAATCTTAACCCCCCGCGGTTCTCGCCGGGCCGGTCTCGGCTGCCGCCTCGGTCGGTGCTTGACGGTCGCCACTGGCGACCAGCACCCCCATTGCGTGATTCTGTGGCTGGACGGAAGTGCCCGATGCCCTCTGCCGCTCGCAGCCCAGGCGGGTGCTGCCCGCCTGTTGGGGTTGTCCCCCGGTAGCTCCTGGTCAGAGGGTGCCGTATGCGTACACTGACTTGTTCGGTTTTCAAGGTGCGGATGATAAGTGAAAGGACTCCGCCCGTTCTTTTTTCTGCCTGTTATTCGGCGCAAGGAAAAGGGCGGATGATTTGTCCTTTCACCCTCTAGGCAGCGAGAAGGGCGATTTTATAACCCCCTTTTTAAAAGTTTTTGAAATTTGTGCAGATGCTTCAAAACTGCAATTTGTGAAATGTGCAATTTCACGGCGATTTCGGACTGTGTATAGCCGGCGACTGCCAGCAGGAGGATCTCCTTATCCCGCATGGTCGCCCTTTGGGACAGGCCTGGTAAGATGTTCTCCAACTGGGTGTCCAGGTCTTTCTTGGGCTGGGAAAAGTATTCCACGGGGTTGTCCAGGCGGGGATCGTCCCAGTATTCGATCCGGGAAGGAGTTTGGTCTTGGAAGGTGCGCTCCTTGCGAAAAACCTCCTCATCGAACTCTCGCATGGCGGCGATGAACTCCGGGCTCATGCCGGCCTCTATGTACAGCTTGAGGTTTTTGGCCCACTCTTGTTCGAATTCTTTCTTGAGCTCTGTATAGCTTTTTCCCATGATGGGTGCCTCCATTTTGATTTCGGGTTTTTGGGTGACCGAAATCAGAATGGCGGGGAGCGGCAACGGGAAAAAGAAATGTGTTTTCTATATGAGGTTTTGCTCCTATATAAAAAAACCGCAGCCCAGCGGACTGCGGCATAAGGACAGTATCGTGCGGCGGGGGCAGCGGCTTCAGAAGCACAAGCCACACCCGTCGTAAATCGTTACACAGAAAAAGGACCTATCCCCCTGTCTGCAAATTACAGGCAGGAGGGCAGGCCCTTTTCCTTGGGGGATCGTGGTTTACTTGCGCAGCTCTTCGGGCAGTTCGGGTTCATAGCCGCAGCCCATAGAAGCCACCCCAGCACCGGCAGAAGCAATCATCTCAATGATAGAAGCCAGAAATGCGAACAAGGATGTCATTGTTGCGGGAGATGGTGATGTTGGGTACCTTCACCAGATCGTACCCCTGATTGCCCTCGCAGGGCAGCTCCTCCAAGGTATAGGTGTCATAGGGCAGGGCGCACAGCTCGTCCTGGACATCCACCATCCAGCCCTCGGTGGTCAAGCCGAACCAAGTGCCAGCATGGTCATCCCACGCAGCTTCGTCCTCTACACCATCATTACCGTTGGTGTTCTGCGAGTGGGGGTTCCACTCGGTTTCCGTGCGGACCTCACCGTTTTCATCGGTCACAACGATGTGTTCCTCGCCCGTGGTTTCAGAGATGAGTTTGAAGGCCACGTTGGCGAACCGGCCCATGTTGGCCTCGCCGCCCTCGCCAACTTTCACGAACTGGAGGTCGCCACGGATGACCTGGTTATAGGCTGCATCGCCATCCCGGAACTCGATGACTTCTCCATCCTTGCGGATTTGGAAAGAGCGCACGGTCTGATCGGTGTGGAGGTAGCCCTCCCCAGGCTTGGATTCCTCCATTTGGTAGGTGCCGTAGGGGAGCGCCCGGGCGTCCGTCTGGGCGATGCCGTCCACCACCTCGATGGTGGCGCACACCTCGCCGGGCTGGTAGAGAGCGCCGCCCACATACACCGCGTTTACACTCTTGTTGGTGATTTCGAACAGAGTGCCATCCAAGCTGGCCCCGCCCAGGGGAGTGAGCAGCCCAGACTCCAGGTCACGCTTTTCAATCAAGACGCCGCCTCGCGCCACTTCGTCCGCCATGGTGAATTCATAGATGATACCGTCATCGGTGACGTTCACAATCTGGTCGGGGGCGGTAAGCAGCATACTTTCGTTGGTGGCCGACTCATGCAAAATGTACTCGCCATAGGGCAGCAGGTCATCCGCCGTACTGGCCTTGCCCTCAGAGTCGGTGACTAGGGTCTTGACCACCTCGCCGGGCTGGTATTTCTGGCCCTCTACCATGACGGGATTCCTGGAATTGTTGATAATCTGGAACGTGATGCCTTCAAAATCAGCGTCGCCCTGGGGGGTGGAGCCGGTGATGGTGTCCTGTTTCTCTACGCTGAGACCGCCACGCTCCACATCGTTCACGGCGGTAATTGCCACAGAATGGCCATTCTGCCGTACAGTGACCGTTTCTCCGGTCCAGGTAAGCAGCATGCTTTCATTGGTGGCAGATTCCCGTATCTCGTAGGTGCCGTAGGGCAGGACGTCGCTGCCCGTGCTGGCGTGGCCACTTTCATCCGTAGTGATGGTCATAACAATGTCACCCACGGCGTAAGTCTGGCCGCCCACCACCACGGGGTTGGTGGAACGGTTGATAATCTCGAACTCAATGCCAGCGAAGGAAGAATTTCCCTGGGGCGTTGCCCCCATCTCGCTGTCCTGCTTTTCCAGGTCAATGCCGCCCCGAACAACTTCATTTTCTGCCTCGTACTCTAGCATCTCTCCATCAGAGTCAATGGTGACGGAAATTTCTTCCGTAAAGGTCTGGAGCATGGAATCGTTGGTGGAAACCTCCCGGACGGTGTACTCACCATAGGGCAAGGAGTTTTCCCCGGTGGTGGCCACGCCCGCCGCGTTGGTGGTAATGGTCATGGCCACCTGGCCGGGCTGGGCAGTGTTGCTGTTCACCACCACGGCGTTCTGGGAGTTATTGACGATCTCGAAAGAAATGCCCTCCAGGTTGGCATCGCCCTGGGGTGTTGTCCCTGTCTGGGAGTCCAGCTTCTGGATGGTGAGCCCGCCCCGCATTACATCCTCGGTAAGATCGTCTACCTCTAATGTGTAGGTGTCACCCACCAGTTGGGAACCGTCCACCGTGTAGGTATGCACCTCGGTGTCCAGGCGGTACCCCTCTGGGTCGGTAAGCTCCTTTACAGTAACGGTACCAAAGGGGATGCCCTCCAGAGTTCCCAAATTGCCGGAGGCGTCCGAGGTCAGTTCCTCCGTCACGGTCTGACCACCCTTTTGGTAGCTCACCTGATACACCGCCCCGGCCAGCGAGGCGTTGCCCTGGGGCGTGCTGCCGGTCTGGGAG
>ERZ809296.4284-NODE-4284-length-11091-cov-3.589435_pt1 | contig 11091 bp, 8 predicted proteins | sample MGYA00520511_ERZ809296 | MGnify/ENA primary metagenome ERZ809296 (study PRJEB31576, sample SAMEA3212662) | Homo sapiens | biome: human-gut; feature: human gut; material: fecal | place: Sweden | collected 2012 ... | reverse complement strand
ATTACGTCTTGATGCGATGTATTGCAGGACACAGGAAAAAGCAGATAAGATGGCAGAAGAATTCAGTATACACACTACAACTTCTATAGAAGAGTGTGTAGGTTATAAACCGGATTTTGCTGTTGTAGCAGTGAATAAAACAAGTATCTGTGATGTTTCAATAGAATGGATGGATAGAGGAATAACTGTTCTATCTGAGACACCAGCAGCATTGGATATGGATTCGCTTAAAAAGTTATACAGATATCATATGTCTGATGATAAAACAGATAAGAAACAGGTTGTTGCTGAACAATACAGGGAATATCCATATAATAAAGCACGGATTAATCTTGTTAATAGTGGTGTACTTGGCGATATCAGTTGTCTGAATATATCCATTGCACACGAATATCACGGTTTCAGTCTTATAAGAGCATATCTTGGTATAAAACCGGATGAAAACTACACGGTGTCAGGTAAAATATATGAATTTCCGACAACTCAGACACTTACGAGATATGACAAATTTACAGATGGCAGAACAGCTCCTAAAAAAAGATGTGTAGCAGTATTTGAGTTTGAGAGCGGAAAGGTTGCATGGTATGATTTTGACTCTGAGCAGTACCGCTCACCTATCAGAAAGAATATGATAAAGGTGCAGGGTGTCAGAGGGGAACTTATTAACAATGAGCTGTATTATCTTGATGATAAAAATGAAGGACAGTATCAAAAGATTGTGACAGATGTGAATGCAACGCACACCAAAGATACTAATCCTAACTTGTCTATCGTTCGTGAAATAGAGAAAATAATGTGTGGTGAAAATGTATTGTATGAACCGGAATTAGGGATGCGTGGTTTGTCAGAAGATGAAACTGCAATAGCAGGTCTTATGATAGGAACAGCAAAGTATAGCAGAGGTGAGGCAGAATCACCATATAGCATGGAAGATGCATTTGCAGATGCGTATGCGGCAATATTGCTTGATGAAGCAGTAAGGACAAGTAATAAGGTAAGTAGCTGTATTGAAAAGATATGTATAGCTAAAAATAAATAAATATTTTAATAATATATTATGAATTCAGAAAATATTTGTTAAAGAAGTAGAAAGGAATATTACATATTATGTCAGATAAAATATTAAGAGCAGCTCTTATAGGTGTTGGAAATATGGGAAAAAAATATGTACAGATGATAGTATCAGGTGAGGTATCCAATATAAAACTAACAGCAGTAGTTATACGAAGAGATGAACTTATGGAATGGGGAGAGACTCTTGTAAATACTGATGGTGAATATGTGAAAATATTCAGAAGTGCAGATGATATGTTTAAAGCAGATGATGTAGATACATTATTTGATGCAGTTATTATAGCAACTCCGCATAAAACACATGCTAAGCTTGCGGTACAGGCATTTTCACTGGGAAAGGATGTTTTGTGCGATAAACCGGCAGCATCAGATATAGGGGAAGCACTTACTATGAATGAGGCAGCTAAAAAGAGCGAAAGAATATATGGTATGGTATTTCATCAAAGATTATATCCTAAGTATATGAAGATTAAGAGTATGATTGATGCAGGTGAGCTGGGTAAGCTAAGAAGGGTGAATCTTATTAATTCAAGATATTTAAGAACATCATATTATCATCATTCTGGCGCCTGGAGAAGCAGCTTTGCTGGTGAAGGCGGTGGTGCACTTATTAACCAGGGACAGCATATACTTGATATGTTCCAGTATCTTTTTGGCATGCCGCAGAGAATGTTTGCACTTATACCTTTTGGCAAATATAATGATTTTGCAGTAGATGATGAAGATACTATTATTATGGATTATGATGATGGCATGACAGCTTCATTTGTACTGACAACGGGAGAAGCGTGTCATGAAGAAAGACTTGAAATAATAGGAACAAAAGCAAAGCTGCTGCTTGAAGATAATACGCTTACTATAATAAGACATCAGGATGTAGAAGAATATATAAAAACTGAAATGGTTAATTCAAGGGAAAATATGCAATATACTAAGGAAACAATTGAGTTCCCAAAGACACCAGAGCCATATACAGAGCTGCTTAAAAGATTTGCCAGAGCTTCCTTAGAACATGATGATACATATCTTGTGTCGAAAGGCGAGGAAGGGCTTAATTCACTGATGTTGTGCGCAGGAGCTTATTATTCAGCATGTAATGGTATCCAGGTTAAGCTTCCAGTTGACGCGGAGGATTATAGCAGACTTATGGAAGAATTGATTACGAAGGAAAAGAGCATAAAGAATAATATATAAAAAATAATACAAGAAAAATAATATAAGAAAATATAGTATAAAATGCTGCCACATAAAATGGCAGCATTTTAATTGGTAATTAATATTCAGAACCGCACCATCTTCCAGAAGCTCCACAAGGAAGCGCAAGTCCGTTAGCGGATACAGGAAGTCCGACTTCATTAGAACTACAGTAGCCGTCAAAATCTTTAAGTTCTGTGCTTAACATATAAGTAAGAACTGCTGGCTGAAGTCCTGTTGTGTAGGAGTTGATAAGGAAGAATAATGGCTTGTCAGAAAGAAGCTTTGCACACAGCTTAACAAGTGGGTGTATTGCTTCTTCTATTTTCCATATCTCGCCCTTAGGACCTCTGCCATATGATGGAGGGTCCATAATAATAGCATCGTAGTGATTGCCACGTCTTATTTCTCTTTCAACGAATTTAACACAGTCATCGACTATCCAGCGGATAGGTTTGTCAATAAGTCCTGATGATGTGGCATTTTCTTTAGCCCACGCAATTATTCCCTTAGAGGCATCAACGTGTGTAACATGAGCACCAGCGGCTGCACAGGCAAGAGTAGCACCACCAGTGTAGGCAAACAAGTTAAGAACCTTTATCTGTCTGTCAGGTTCATTATCTTTAGCTTTCTTTATAATTTCAGAGAACCAGTCCCAGTTGGCTGCCTGCTCAGGGAATATTCCTGTGTGCTTAAAGCTGAATGGCTTTAAGTTAAATGTAAGAGGAACATCAACAGAAGGACTTTCGTATTTTATTGTCCAGCTTTGTGGCAGGTCGAAGAATTCCCATTCGCCGCCTCCCTTAGAGCTTCTGTGATAATGTCCATTCATATGTTTCCATCTGTTGTCGTTCTTAGGTGTGTCCCATATAACCTGTGGGTCTGGGCGGACAAGAATGTAATCGCCCCAGCGTTCAAGCTTTTCTCCACAGGATGTATCTATAACTTCATAATCTTTCCAATTATCTGCAACAAACATATTGTAATTAAGTCCTTTCTTGTTTAAGCATATATATTAAGTATATAACAGATTGTATGGTTGGGGCAATCAAAAAGTACAGCGATTAGGATATAATTAACGTATGGTAGTGTATAATAATCATTTAATACAGTGATTAGGATATAATTAATGTGTGGCGGTATGTAATATGTTAAATGTATAGTTGTGCATATATTGCGTAACTTGAAAAATATACCATTTTACTGTAACATATAACAGACAAAAAATATAAATTGTTATATGGTATTAGTGTTAAAAGTAACTATTGATAATTGCATAATATATATAAGGAAAGGAAAATGCACATTTGAAAAATATATCTTTTAAAACAGCAAAGAATGATATTATAGCAGGAATTATTGTGGCGTTAGTGTCAATACCAATATCTATGGGGTATGCCCAGATAGCAGGGCTTCCAGCGGCATATGGACTGTATGGTTCGCTTATACCAGTGCTTATATATGCTTTTACAACAACATCACCACAGTTCGTATTTGGTGTAGATGCAACGCCGGCGGTGCTTGTAGGTGGTACGTTATCGGCACTAGGCGTTACTTCAGGCTCTGAGGAAGCGATGAAGCTTGTGCCGGTCATTACATTTGTTGTTGCAATATGGCTCTTGATATTCAGTCTTATTAAAGCAGGACGAATAGTTAATTACATATCAACGCCGGTTATGGGAGGTTTTATAAGTGGAATTGGTATTACAATAATACTTATGCAGGTTCCAAAGCTGTATGGTGGTTCTGCAGGTACAGGAGAACTTATTGAACTGGGTATCCACATATTGGGACAGCTTCAATATTTTAATGTGTTATCGGCAGTTCTTGGATTTGGAACAGTTGTAATTATACTTGTTGCAAAGAAATATATTCCGAAGTTTCCAATGTCAGTTGTGCTTATGGTGCTTGGTGCAATGGCAACAGCATTTTTACACATTGACAGATTAGGGGTTAAGCTTCTGCCTCACGTTGATTCGGGATTTCCGAAGCTTATGGTACCCGATTTTACATTATTAAAGACAGATACATCAGATATAATTATACTTGGACTTACCTGTGCACTTGTTATTATGGCACAGACACTGCTTGCCACTAATAACTATGCTAACAGATATGGATATAAGGTTGATAATAACAGAGAGGTGCTTGCTTATTCTTTAGCCAATATAGCTTCTTCGGTATCAGGAAGCTGCCCTCTTAACGGAAGCGTATCAAGAACAGGTATAGCTGACCAGTTTGGCTGTAAATCACAGCTTATGTCAGTTACAGCTTCAATTACAATGCTTGTTGTCGTGCTTTTTGCGACACCTGTGCTTGAATATCTTCCTGTGCCTATTCTTACAGGAATTGTCGTTGCTGCACTTATCGGAATAGTTGAATATAAGCTTGCTGATAAACTTAGAAAAGTCAATAGGGCGGAGTTCTTTATATTTCTTGCGGCTATGTTTGGCGTATTATTATTTGGAACTATATATGGCGTTATTATAGGTGTTATTCTTTCATTTATAGCGGTAATAATAAGGGCAGTTGTTCCTCCAAGATCATTTCTTGGCTGTATACCAGGACACGAGGGCTTCTATAATCTTAACCGTAACAAGAACGCTTTGCAGATAGAACACACGTTATTATATAGATTTAGTGGTAATCTTTTCTTTGCAAATGTGTCTACATTTTTGCAGGATATAGAAAATGCCATAAATGATGATACAAAGATTATAATAGTTGATGCGAGCGGTATCGGAAGCATAGATATAACAGCAGCAGACAGGCTTGTATCATTTAATAAAATATTAAAGGGCAAAGGAATACACTTTTATATAACTGAGCACGTTGACCATGTAAATGATCAGTTAAGGCAGTTGGGTGCTGGCTGTCTTGTTGAGGAAGGTGTCACAAGAAGAACAATATCGCTTGCTTTAAGAGATGCTGGTGTTGACAGGCCATATCCGCTTGTTGGCAGTCCTGAGCAGGTTGCTGTACACGAGGATTTTATTGAGGATAACGAAAGGCTTGCAGAGATAGAGTGGGCATTTGGCAAGGACGCCGCAGAATGGCTTGATAAATATGCCGTACAGGTTACAGATGACATTACAAGCAGTATTGATGTGGGGGCATCTGAGCTTGCAGAAAATGTTCTTGATAAGGCGGAAAGCAAGAATGCCTGGGGTAGAATTGGCTTATTTGATGAAGATGAACTTCTTGAGAGAGTTGAAATGCACTTATCTGAGCTTGCACAGAACAGCAATGCAGAAGAGTTAGAGGAGCATATTGAACAGAGAAGATTAAGGCTTGAGGCTAAGATTGCGAAGTTAAATCCGGATGCGTTAAAGCATTTAAGGGAACATAGAAAAGAAGTGTTACAGAGATTTAAAGAGAACAATCCAGAAGCGTATGCTCATATGATACAGCATAGAAAGGAACATATAAGCAGGCTGGAGAAAGAAAAGCCGGAGCTTGCTGCTAAGATGAAGGAATTCTATAAGCTTGATGATTAAACTGTCATATATCATTATATATAAGGGAAGGTTTTAATTGTGAATATATTAAATGTTGAAAAAGTGAGCAAAGCATTTGGTGAGAAAGTGCTTCTTGACAATGTCACACTTGGGATTAATAAGGGTGACAAGATCGGAATTATAGGAGTTAATGGAACTGGAAAGTCTACACTGCTTAAAATAATTGCCGGCATTGAAGAACCTGATGAGGGTAATATTATAAAAGGAAGAAAAGTTACTGTTACATATCTTGCACAGTCACCAGATTATATTAAAGATGAAAATGTACTTTCATATGTGCTTCGTGGCAAAGATTCATCGAATGAGCCAAAGGCGAAGGAAATACTTAATAAGCTGGGCATAGATGTATATGATGCTCCTATGGACAAGCTATCTGGTGGACAGAAAAAGAGGGTTGCATTGGCGAAAGTGTTAGTTGAACCTACAGAGGTACTTATACTTGATGAGCCGACTAATCATCTGGATAATGATATGGTTGTGTGGCTTGAGCGGTATATCAAGGCATTTAAGGGTGAACTTCTTATGGTAACGCACGACAGGTATTTCCTTGACAATGTAACTAACAAGATAGTTGAGATAGACCACGCAGATCTTTACAGTTATGACTCTAATTATTCAGGATTCCTTGAATTAAAGACTGAAAGAGAACAGATGGAAAGAGCTACAGAGGCTAAAAGACAGAACACATTAAGAAGAGAACTTGAGTGGATAAGGAGAGGCTGTCAGGCACGTTCAACCAAGCAGCAGGCAAGAATAGATCGTTTTGAAGATATGAAAGAAGCTTCAAGACAGGCAAGAGCTAAGTTTGACAAAAGCCTTATGGATATGAGCTCTGTAAGCAGACGTCTTGGAAGAAAGACAATAGAACTTAACAATATAACTAAAGCTTATAATGGACACACATACATTAATGATTTTACATACATTTTCTTAAGGGATGACCGAATAGGCATAATTGGAAGCAATGGCTGTGGCAAGTCTACACTTATGAAGATAATAACAGGACAGATACAGCCTGACAGTGGAAGTGTTGAGATAGGCGATACAGTTCATATAGGCTATTTTATGCAGGAGAATGAGCCTCTTGATGAGAATCAGACAGTGCTTGAGTTCGTAAGAAGCATAGGCGAGTATGTGCAGACGGTTGATGGAAAAGCAACAGCAAGCCAGATGTGTGAGAAGTTCCTGTTCCCGCCTAAGCAGCAGTGGACACCAATAAGAAAGCTGTCTGGAGGAGAAAAGAGAAGACTGTATCTTTTGAGTGTGCTTATGAGCGCACCTAATGTACTCATACTTGATGAGCCAACCAATGACCTGGATATTGAAACGCTTGAAGTATTAGAGGATTATCTTGATGGGTTTGCAGGGATTGTAATTACTGTTTCTCACGATAGATATTTTCTTGACAGGACGGTTGATAGAATATTTGCATTTGAGGCTGGAGGCCACCTTACACAGTATGAAGGAGGTTATTCAGACTATAAAGAAAAATGTGTTTCTTCTATATATAATGCGTCAGAAAATGGAGTTTCAAAAAGTAATTTATCATTAGGCAGTAATAGTGTAGTGGCAGGTGTAGATGTAACAGCAGGAGGCACGGCAGCAGGAAGAGTATCAGGTGGCGATACGGATAGTGTGCAGAAGGCTGTATCTGGCAGTAAGACACTTACAAGCAAGGAATATAATAAGTCAAGAAGCGAACGTCTTAAGTTTACTTATAAGGAACAGAAAGAGTACGAAACTATTGATGATGACATAGCGGCATTGGAAAAAGATATAGAAAGAATAGATGCAGAGATGTCTAAGTGTGCAACTGATTACGGAAAGCTTAATGACTTATCAAAGGAGAAGGCTGAAAAAGAAAAACAGCTTGACGAAAAGATGGACAGATGGGTATATCTTAATGACCTTGCGGAAAGAATTGCAAACCAGTAAAAGGTGTGTGTAAATAAAGCAGAAATGTTTATAAATATTCATTAAATAAAGCATATTGTGGATAAATAACAACTAGAATGGATAATAATTAAACCAGAGAAATATTATATGATTGTACTTAAAAAAATACAATAAAATAATATTTTTCTGGTTGATTTTATAGTAGGGGTAGTGTATATTAATACTTGCTGTGACATTGATAGCGTAGAAGCGTGAGGTTGCTATCCGTAAGGGTAGGTTTTCCGTGGAGCGAATGTCAAGGCCGGCAAGTCCGGCGAAGAATCTGGCGACAAGTCACTGTACCTAATATCATCTGCAAGATGCAGAAATGACACGTTGGTTAATCGGGATATACCAATAGCGGTTTCTCGATACGCGTGGGAGTGTGTACAGTCACCGCTTGTCGTGCTTAAACAATAAAGTGCGAAGGAGGCGACTTTTTTTATGGCAAATCAGGTAATAAGAATTACACTGAAAGCTTATGATCATCAGTTAATCGATCAGTCAGCTAAGAAAATCATCGAAACTGCTAAGAAGACAGGAGCAAATGTGAGTGGTCCAGTACCTCTTCCAACAAAGAAGGAAGTAGTTACAATACTTAGAGCTGTTCACAAGTATAAGGATTCAAGAGAACAGTTTGAACAGAGAACTCATAAGAGACTCATCGATGTATTATCACCATCTCAGAAGACTGTAGATGCATTATCTAAATTAGAAATGCCAGCTGGTGTATTCATCAACCTTAAGGTAATGAACTAATCATTACACAATTTTTCATTATTATTTAAGAGCAATAATCCTAAGGGTTTAATATAGAAGTAACGATACACGAAAGTGTAGCACAGTGGTGCGGGTTCCACTTATATTAGCTGTTCTAGGATGACAGGATGCGCTGTGCAAGCGTTATATATCGGGCGTTGAAACCGAAAGAAAGCCGCAGGTTTTTCTTTCAGATGAATATGCTCGAGCGAGCATATTCATCTTGTCCGCTGTAGATTAAACAGGAGGAATATCAATGAAGAAGGCAATTTTAGCTACAAAAGTCGGAATGACTCAAATCTTCAATGAAGACGGTGTTTTAACACCTGTAACTGTTCTTCAGGCTGGTCCTTGTGTTGTAACACAAGTTAAGACAGTAGAGAACGACGGTTACGATGCAGTTCAGGTTGGTTTTGCTGACATTAGAGAAAAGTTAGTAAACAAGCCTGTTAAAGGACATTTTGATAAGGCAGAGGTTCCTTACAAGAGATTCTTAAGAGAATTCAAGTTTGAAAATGCTTCAGAATACTCAGTAAAGGATGAAATCAAAGCTGATATCTTCGCAGCAGGCGATAAGGTAGATGCAACTGCTATTTCAAAGGGTAAAGGTTTCCAGGGCGCAATCAAGAGATTAGGCCAGTCAAGAGGACCTATGGCTCATGGTTCTAAGTTCCACAGACATCAGGGTTCAAACGGATCAGCAACAACACCTGGTAGAGTATTCAAGGGAAAAGGAATGCCTGGACATATGGGTTCTAAGAGAATCACAATCCAGAATCTTGAAGTAGTAAGAGTTGATGTTGAAAACAACGTAATCTTAGTTAAGGGTGCTGTACCTGGACCTAAGAAATCATTAGTAACACTGAAAGAAACAGTAAAGGCTAGCAAGTAGTTTTTACTAAGGAAGGAGGACCACACAGATGGCAAACGTATCTGTTTACAATATTGAAGGCAAGGAAGTTGGCTCAATCGAATTAAACGATGCAGTATTTGGTGTTGAAGTTAATGAACATCTTGTACACATGGCAGTAGTTAACCAGCTTGCAAATAATCGTCAGGGAACACAGAGCGCTAAGACACGTTCAGAAGTTTCTGGTGGCGGAAGAAAACCTTGGAGACAGAAGGGAACTGGTCATGCAAGACAGGGTTCTACAAGAGCTCCACAGTGGACAGGCGGCGGTATCGTATTTGCACCAAAGCCAAGAGATTATTCATTCAAGATGAATAAGAAGGAAAAGAGAATCGCTCTTCTCTCTGCATTATCTTCAAAGGTTGCAGAAAGCAAGATCGTTGTACTTGATGAGTTCAAGTTAGATGAAATCAGGACAAAGAAGTTCGTAGAAGTTATGAACAACTTAAAGGTTGAAAACGCATTAGTAGTTCTTGAAGGAGAGAACAAGAACGTAGTTCTTTCAGGAAGAAACATTCCTTCAGTTAAGGTTACAGCTACTAACGAAATCAACACATATGACGTACTTAAGTACACAACATTAGTTGTTACTAAGGCCGCTGTAGAGAAATTAGAGGAGGTGTATGCATAATGGCAAACGTACAGTATTATGATGTAATCCTCAAACCAGTTATAACAGAAAAGTCTATGGCTGATATGGCAGACAAGAAGTATACATTCTTAGTTCATACAGATGCTAACAAGACTATGATTAAAGAAGCTGTTGAAAAGATGTTCGAAGGAACAAAGGTTGCCAGCGTTAACACAATGAACAGCGTTGGCAAGAAGAAGAGAAGAGGAAGAACAGTTGGTACAACTGCTAAGACTAAGAAGGCAATTGTTCAGTTAACAGCTGATAGCAAAGATATCGAAATTTTTGAAGGACTTTAAGATTTAGCAACATTTAATAGTGTAGAAAACAATATTACACAAGCTCGAAAGGAGAGAATATAATGGGAATTAGAACTTATAACCCATATACACCTTCCAGAAGAAACATGACTGGATCAGATTTCTCAGAAATCACAAAGACAACTCCTGAGAAATCATTACTCGCTAAGAAGAGTAAGACTGCTGGCCGTAACAACCAGGGTAAGATCACTGTTAGACATCATGGTGGTGGAAACAGACAGAAATATAGATTAATAGATTTCAAGAGAAATAAAGAAGGCGTTCCTGCAAAGGTTATCGGTATCGAGTACGATCCTAACAGAACAGCTAATATCGCACTTATCTGCTACGCAGATGGTGAGAAATCATATATCCTTGCTCCACAGGGATTAACAGATGGCATGACAGTACAGAATGGTGCTGGTGCTGAAGTAAGAGTTGGTAACTGCTTACCACTTACAGAGATTCCTGTAGGTACACAGGTACACAACATTGAGTTATATCCAGGTAAGGGTGGACAGCTTGTTCGTTCTGCTGGTAACTCAGCTCAGTTAATGGCTAAGGAAGGCAAGTATGCAACATTAAGACTTCCTTCTGGCGAAATGAGAATGGTACCAATTATCTGCCGCGCAACAATCGGTGTTGTAGGTAATGGAGATCACAACCTTATTAATCTTGGTAAGGCTGGACGTAAGAGACATATGGGTATCAGACCTACAGTTCGTGGTTCTGTTATGAACCCTAACGACCATCCACACGGTGGTGGTGAAG
>ERZ809296.4280-NODE-4280-length-11104-cov-3.726763_pt1 | contig 11104 bp, 11 predicted proteins | sample MGYA00520511_ERZ809296 | MGnify/ENA primary metagenome ERZ809296 (study PRJEB31576, sample SAMEA3212662) | Homo sapiens | biome: human-gut; feature: human gut; material: fecal | place: Sweden | collected 2012 ... | reverse complement strand
TTGCAATCGGGATGGATGGAATAATAGACATATGGCTCGCTTTCCAATTCAGAAACGCACTCAATAAATTTGATGGCTGCGTCTATGTTTTGAGAATATGGATTAATGATATATACAAACATTGTTCCATCTGTTTTTACTTCGTCACCAGCTGCAAAGGTGATTGGAACCTTTGTATAATCCCACATATACATGTCGTACAAAGTGCTTTCCGATGTCAGCGCCACGGTCGTTGACAACTCGCTCATCGCCTGATCCCATGCACGGAAACGAAGAATGCTGGCAACTCCTTCCTCCTGCGAATTCACCGTTTCGGTAGTGCTTCTTCCTGATTGCAATCTAATTTCATACACTTGCTTTAACTTATTCAAAGCATTTATTAAGACGGGATCTCTTGGGTTGGGTTGATTTTCGTTTGTATCATTTTGCTGAATGAAGAAGGTTATAAACTGTTGACAGTATTGAGCATAGTCAAAGCCGATGGAAAAATCTATATCAGGATATTCTTCAGCGTACTCTAATTCCCAATCAATCCATGCATCCATCAAATCGTTCATGTTAGATGGCAATGGACGGTCACCAAAAGCCAGTTGCCAGTAGCCTTCGTGAATACCACAAGACCAGATTCGAAGCTGCGTTGGATAGGCAACGATCCGCCCCTGCTCATCATGAAGTATATCAGCAATATTGGGACTCATGGTATTTACGTTGCGTTGGATAACCTGAGATGTTGACATATCATTAACAAATCCTTTTTTAACCAATGACGAGAACGAATAGTCGACACACACCTCAAAAATATCCACACTACTATCTTGAGTGATTAGCATCTGTGCCACTTCTTCAGATGTGATTGAACTGCGGATAAAGTTTAGACCAACGTTGGGGTATTTCTGTCTATAAAGTTCCTCTGCGTTTGGCAACCATACACCTGAGCGAATGACAAGCTGTTGATGATCCATTTCCCTTGCTTTCGCGCGTATATACATGCCTGTCATAGAACACAGGACATAACGACCATCCGAAAGTATCCACGCAGGTGTTTCTCCCATTAGAGTTTCAGTAGGAACATAGGCGATTGGTTCAAAATCACCTCCTGATGCACTGCAATAGACTTGCCCGTTCATAGCAAGGTATACTTCGTCGTTTGTCATTTTGTAGGCCAGCCCACCAACCGTATTGTTACCAGAAAAAATCTTCATAGAGAGGTTTAAGTCAGTTAATGTATTTGTCGAAGTGTTTAGTAGGCTGATGCAGTAATCTGCGTTCAGACGACGTAGAAACAAGAAGTTGTCACCTTGTTCGTGACATACACCGATAGCACCTTCGACTTTATACTCTGTTGATTTACCTGATGTGCGATCAAAGCCAAAGAATGAATAGCTGCCATCATTTGCATATGAAAAAACGTAAAGCTGATTTTCTGTAAGCAAGCTACGTGCAACACGACTGGGAAACAATTCGCGTTTGGGGTTTAAACATTCCATATCCATTGCACGGGTTTCCCAATGGATGCCCTCTTGATCAATGTGCCCAAAGTTGCCATTTGTGACATTGTACCCATACAAACCGTCATCGCCTGCGACGATATAGGTAACAGTTTCATTGAGCTGTTCACGTGTCTTTTCATCAATAATAACAAAAGTTTGATCAAATCCGTCTGGCGACTTCGGGAGCTGACAAAACTTATCCAATCCTTCGTCTGGTTGATAAGTATATACGGACATATCTCCCAAATACGCATAGCAGGTATCTCCACTCCAATCTACATGTTGAATATACGCAGCACCTTCATCTACCAAACCTGATGAAATCATATACGATTGAGTAAAAATGTCAGCATTTTGAGCAGGAGAGGCATAAGCCGAGCGCAACATTGTTATCAGGAGCAGCGTAACAAACAGAATGCTTTTTTTCACAAGTAGTCACCTCCCTAAAGCATCCGCCGTCCCTTTGGCATCAAAGGGGCGACGGACAACGATTTTGATCACAGCGAAATAAAGCTCTTCATACCATACCCAGTGCGCCACTCATACCAACCCGTCAGGTTGCTGTGCTGATAGCCTGTACCGCCGATCGAATAGAAATCAGCATTGGCGCTTCCATAGACGGAAACAGTCGACCCATTTGGAAGATAGCAGGCAACGTAAGAACTTGTATTCGGTTGCATACGCATCTTCAACGTTCCTCCGTGAACAGTACCAGCCGAAGCTGTCGCAATAATGGAAAAAGCGCAAACCAAAGCCAAAGCTAGACATAAGAGTTTCTTCATAATGGCTCCTTCTTTCGTTGTAGTTTTTGATCGTGTTTATAAATTTTCAACCGAGGAAATAATTAATCTCTTTATAGCCTAAATCGAACATAAGCGCCCCAAATTTAATATTTATGCGCCCAATGGTATCATCCCCTATGTTTGTTTTAGTTGCGATTACGCATCGAAGCAGGTATTTCAGGCTGATACTTGCTCCATGCGCTTGCTGAAGCCACTCCAATCACCGCAGTCAGTTTCGCCAGCGCGGCAGCGGCGCACAGCAGCTTGAATCCCATGGTTTGAACAAGGCTGAGAATCTTTTTCACGATATCGCCACCTTTCATGGTTTGATATGATGTCATGATATCCCATTTGGGATGCGAATGGTGTAAACATGCGTGAATTGTATCCGTGAAGACGTGATTGACATAATGTGCGTTTCACGAATGCAAAACTGGCTCTCGCGCCACAAATTTGGCTTGACAATATTCGAATATCTTCTTATTCTGAAGGCGGATGCTTGCTAAAGGAGGGCTTAATGATGCCGTTAGCTTGGCATGGCTTTGAAATCACAATCAACTTCGTCGAAATTATCGGCGCTTTATACTTTACTTGGCGATGGATAAGTCGGGAGACTACTACACGATTTTGGTCCGTTTCATCCATCTTATTCATGTGTATTGGAACCATCTGGCTATCACTATATGGTTTTTTTGATATCGCCATTGTACCGGATATCACACCTCTGATTGCTTGTGTTTTCCTATATGCACTTCTAATTCTAAAAATCCAGTGGGATATTGCCATTACATGCGCAATGTTAAATACTATTATTCTTGGCACACTTGCCTATTCTATAGATAACCTTTTTTCGACGGCACTTCTCGTTCCTTATGGTTCTATTGTCGCACAGGATACACCACGCTTTGCAACTATGATTTTATCTCATATCCTATGGGTACTTGTATGGCTAGGCATCATTCGCTGGTTTCATCCGTTCTCGTCCTCCACTTTCATTACAAAGGGACGCTGGTTGATTGCGATGGTGCCTCTATTTACACTTGTTTTGATCACCGTACTGTTGGAATATGCACGTGCCGTGCCAGCGGCGGTTAATAACATTTCGCCATTCACAGGTGTATGTATTGGAATTGGAATGCTAATTCTTAATATAGGTACTTTACACTTATATAGTGAAATGACCAAGCAAGCTCAAGAAGCGATCCTTCTGCAGGCCCAAAAACAAATTGGGGATATGGCGCTTCAATACAAAACGGAACTAGAAGCATTAACGCAAGAGGCACGCCGCTTTCGGCATGATTTCAATAACCATATTTATACTTTACAGGGGCTTGCGGAAGCCAAAAATTATGTTTCTCTTAATGCCTACTTGTCTGAAATAGGCGGAGAATTGTGGAATTTTTCGAAACAAATTTCTACTGGAAATCAGGCGCTTGACGTGCTTCTCAATGGTAACATGAATTTAGCAAAGCAGAAGAAAATTCATGTTACGGCAGAAGGAAATGTGCCAGAACAACTTCCCATCAACGATCAGCACCTATGTATATTGATAGGGAACCTATTCACCAACGCTTTTGAAGCCTGCGAAAAAATTACAGAGATAGAAAAGCGTTCTATTTGTATACAGGTCTATACACAGCGCAATCATCTATTCATTTCGATGGAAAACTCTACGGATGGTTCGGAACAAAAGTTGGACGGCAAATGGATTACAACAAAACAAAATCCACAGGAACATGGCTTTGGTCTGTTAAGCATTGATCTATTGGTCAAACAATATCATGGTTATTGTGATCGTAGCCATCAAAATCACCGTTTTTCTACAACTATTGTATTTCCACTTGCAGAACTGGAATAATCATTTACCATTTACGAACGCAGAATGACAGTTGACGTACACATACACCATTTTTTGATGAATCCTGATATACTGAAAAACAAGGAGGAATTCATATGCGGATAGCTATCTGTGAGGACAACATAGCCCACGCTCAGATTCTGAGCAGATATATTAATGGTTGGGCAAAACATCACAGAGTGACTGTTTTGATTGTATGCTATAAAAGCGCGGAAGAATTTCTTCTTGGATGGTCAAAGGACAATACGTTTGATCTCGCTTTTTTGGATATTGAATTGAATCATACAAACGGTCTTGAATTGGCATACTGCATAAGAAAGCAAGATCAGGGAATGCTACTTGTGTTTACTACAGGTTTGCAAAATTATGTTTTTAGGGGCTATGAGGTTCGTGCTTTTCGCTATATGTTGAAACCAATCAAAGAAAAAGAGTGCATGAAAACGCTAGACGCGGCATATCAAATAATTTCAAATCAAAACGATGACACTTTTGCGATTGTACAGGAAACGCAAAGCATCCGACTATTTAAGCGAGATATTTATTATTTTGAAATGGACAATCATTATGTCATAGTTCACACGACCAGAGGCACATACAGGTACAAAGAAAGGCTGTCACACATCGCTTCATTATTTGGTGAACCCCGCTTTTGCAAATGCCATCGTTCGTATGTAGTAAATCTTGAACATGTTTCAACAATTAATCAAAATAAGGTTGAGATCGATAACGGTGACATATTGCAGGTAAGCAGGGCACGGTGGCAAAGTCTAAACCAGTGCTTTATCTCATACTATGTAACGCTCAAAGATAAATACCAAAGAGCCTGCAGAGAAGGTATTATATGAATGCCATTTTGTCTCGTCTCATCGATAAATGTATAAGGCATGGTATTATTAAAGATCAAGAGACAGATGTTTATCGCTATGGATTTGATTTGCTCGTTTTTTCACTAATCAATATCATTCTTTTGGTTTTTGTGGGATTGGCAGTCAATAGAGCAGGAAGTGTTGCTCTTATACTTTTGGGTTACATTCCCTTACAAAGTATGGGCGGCGGATACCATGCTGACACGCACCTTCGTTGCATGCTGCTCATGCTTTTTGATATGGGCATTGCTTTGTTTGCGGTCGAATTTGCAAATAGAAATCTATTGATCGCTGGTGCTTGCATTGGAATAATCATCATCTTTTTACTCGCCCCCGTTCAACATCCAAGCGCACCTTTTGGGATCAATTTTGCAAAGAGAATGAAAGGACTTGTGCGAGTTTATAGCACAATAATATTTGTTGCTATGTTTTTTTCAATGAAAGAATACAAAACGGTATCATCTTGTATGGCCACGAGCATCATTCTTTCAAGCTTTTCTCTTTGCGGTGCCATGATAAAATCAAAATGTATACAAAACAAATCTTTGTAAAACACATAATTATTCTGCACAATGCCATAAGTTGCACCGGGACATGGCGGTCTGGCAAATCCTTTCTTTGTTTTCGTACACATAGTTGGGAATCAAGTGGCTCACGCCCTGAAGTTCACCTTGGGACTCACCCCTCTCTACTATGTCCTGTGCGCTCGCCGGGTCTTTTGCTCCCTCCCGGCTTGTCCATAGCATAAAGGAATCCGGTTTTTTTGAACAGGAAAAGGCTAGGAAGATTTCCGGAAGCTTTTGACGGCTTTAGATGCTTATATAATAGCGTTTTCAATAGTCTCAGGAAAAATATTGCGAACATATATTCCCGTATGATATGATTGTCATACGGTATTTCCGTCATTCAACAAAGAAGGCGAGGCGAGCGTGTGCACAACGGACTGGACCATCCTGAAATCGATATGCTAAAGGAACAGAACGAAACAGCCGAACAGGAAAGCAACCTGTTTGCCGTCATGGACGAGCATATCCCCTCCCCGCCGGAAATAGAAGCGGAAGACGTCCTCGTCCTCCCCGAGATCCAGTCCATGACGGATTACATTCGCCTGCATTTTGAAGAAAAGCTCGTGGAGGAATTGTCTCGTAGACTCCGCTGCGGCGAGCTGGTCGTACCCTCTGGAGGGCGGCTGTATCAGGAATTGCCCTGGGCAGGTTCGGAGGACGACGAGGAAGAAAGCGTCTCAGACCCGGGTTCTCCCGAGCCGAAGGACGGGGTTCCGGCAGATTGGGAGGATCCCCGCTTTTCTGCTCCCGGCGTGCGCGTCGCCGGCGTGCGCCCGAAAAAAGGGGCCATCGTATGGTTCAATTACCGCCGCGTCGCAGAATGCGGCGTGGAGGCCGACCTGACGCTGGAAATGGAAATCGAGCTTCGGTGGTATACGCTCAGAAAAACGGTATGCCCGCGCTACGACGTGGATATGTGGTTCGATATGGAAGAGGATATCGCCGCCGACTACGGTAATTTCCGCATTCACCGCCATCGCGGCGAAAAGCCCGGCGTCAGGCTGGACGATTATCTGGCGCCTGTATTCGGGTGGGAGGACGTCGAAAAGGAAGCGGAACAGATCATCTTTCAAGTCGCCCCGGAAGGACTGCAAGATCCCCAATGGCTGCATCCGGGCCTGTTTGCGGAAAGGTTGGGACTCAGACTCCTCCATCTCCCGCTGTACAGGCGTCCCCGGACCGCCAGCATTCTGTTCTTCGGTCCGGGCGAGGCGCTGACGGCGTCGGGGGAGGACGGAGATAAAGCGCCGCCCGTTCCGGTACAGGTGGAAGCCAATACCATCGTTATCAACAGCCGGTGCATCGGAAAGGAACGGGGCGCCGTCTTTCACGAATGCTTTCATTTCATGGAGCATCGATTGTTCTTTCATCTTCAGCGTCTGCACTGCAGCGACGTCGCCCGTCTCGGTCAATGGAAGCCGGTTGCTCTTGAGAAGAACGGACGCAGCCCCATCGAGTGGATCGAGTGGCAGGCCCATGGAGGCGGGCTGTGCCTGCAGGCGCCCCGCACGCTGCTCCGAAAACGCGTCGCTGAGGAACTGAACGGCCTGCGGCATGTGCGCCGCCATATGGGCTATAAGCTGGAGCTCGTTGGCAAGAAACTGGCAAAAGAGTTCGGGATCTGCAACTATCAGCTGCGCAACCGCATGATCCAGGTGGGTTACAGCGAGGCCAGGGGCTCGCTGAACTTTGTGGGCGACGGTTATATCGAGCCGTTCGCCACCGATCCGGGCGCATGCCGCGGCAATCAGAATTTCGTGATCAGCCCGAAGGAGCTGCTGGAAGAGTATGTGCGGAACGAGACGTTCCGCAGACTCATCGATACCGGGCGCTATATCTATGCGGACGGGCATATCTGTCTCAACGACCCGGAATACGTGGTTCAGCGGGGCAAGAAGCTCCTGCTGACGGAATGGGCCAACGCCCATGTGAACCGGTGCTGCCTGCGGTTCGTTCGGACCTATCACCGGGACAGACAGACGCATTATGTGTTCGGTCAGCTCAACAGCGACGAGGCGTACAACGGCAGGAGCCTTGCATTCTCCATTGAGAGCGGCGCAAAGAACGTCCTGACGCAGGCGAAGGAAATATCCGAGGTATTGCTGAACCTTCCGTGCAGTTTTCCCGGAACGCTGAAGGCACATATGGAACGGCTGGACGTAACAATCGAATTGCTGGCGGAGCGGTCTCGGCTGTCGGTCTCGACGCTGAACCGTCTCAGAAGCAAACAACAGGAACGATATAAAATAGATCAGGTCGCCGCCGTCTGTTTTGGTCTCCGGCTTCAGCCGGAATACAGCTTTGATTTGCTGCGAAAAGCCGGACTGGGCTCTTTGCCGACGCCGAGAATTCTTGTTATTAGCGGCGCGCTTCAATGCTTATATAAACTGGGTATTGATGTGGTGCAGACAGCTTTAAAGGAACACGGATGCGAATTAAAACTGAATGAATGACGGAGGCGGGTTTCTTCCGGAACGGCATATCCTGCGGGGTATGCCGTTTTTTTTTGAAAAATTTCTGAAAAACGTGTCAGAAACTGACACGAAAACCAGCCGCTTTTGCGCCAAAGATGCAGGATTGTTAATGCGAATATTCATAAACCGACTGTATTTTCATACAGTTCGCCATTTTGATGCAGGAATAAAAAGCAAAATGCAAGTTTTAATTCAAAATAGCATGTCAGTTTCTGATATGTTCTTATGAGTTTGAAGCCGTTATCATAATCCATATGAGGTGGCCACCCACGAAATCAGGAACACGGTAGCACGCGACGGAGGCTGCGGCCGGCAGGGAAGCAAGGATCTTGCTCAAGAGAAGGAAATCATCTCCCCGCTCCATTCCGCAGGTTCGCCCGCCGGCAACCCAGTCGGTTTGCGCAGTTCGTTGCCGTTTCGAAATGGAAAGGGAGGTCGTCTTTATGTTTACAAGCAACGAAAGCAGGGAACAGGTTTTCAGCAAGGTCAGGCCGGCGCAGGTAGACTTCACACGCTCCGGCTGGCGGCAGTTCTTCAAGCTCAACCGCAGTCTGGGCACGCGGTTCATCCGGGGATTCGTTCTCCGCTACGAACTGGCGGCTTACCTGACGGCGCACGAAGCCGCAGGCATTGAATTAGACGAAGGCTGTCAGGAGGTCTGCTACGAGAACGGCGTGTACCTGCTGCTGCGTAAGATGCAGGGCGTGTGGTACGTCACGGACGTCTTCGCCGCGGAAGAAGCCGTCGCCTATGAACCGGTGTTCTTCTGGCAGAAAATCCGGCGCGGCGCCGAATTTATCCTGGCGCACGTTCTGAGCGGCTGGCGGCCGCTGACGGAAAGGATGGCGCCGGCGTTAAGGACGGCGGTGAGCGTATGAAAACCGCCTGTGATCGCTGCGCCAAAGGCTCCGGCTGCACCCTGCAGTACGATGAAGAACGGCGTGCTCAGTGCCCCATCCTGGACGCCGGCGACGAGCCGCTGCGTTACCGCAATTCCGAAGGCTACTCCGACCCTACGGCCTTTTTCGCTCTTCGCAACGTCATGAAGGATTCCAAAAAGCAGCAGAAACAGCCGAAGGATACGGACAAACTGAAGGCGGCGGACAAACCGGATCCTGTCGACAAGCCGAAGGCTGCCAGGAAGCGCCGTCCCCGGACGCAGGTGATCCATTACGACTAATCGGCTCTAACGACCGAACAGCCCAGATGACCGGGCAGGCAGTGACGACCAGTAGCCTCAACGACTGAAAAAAGGAGGAGCATCCTCATGAACGAGAAAACCACCCGACTGGTCACGGCGGAGTCCGTCCGTGCCGGTCACCCTGACAAGTTTTGCGACCAGATTGCGGACGCCATTCTGGACGCGCACCTCCGGCAGGATCCCAACGCCCGTGTCGCCGTAGAGGTCTTCGCCACGGCGGGCAAGATACTCATCGGCGGCGAGGTCACCTCCAAAGCGGAGGTAGATTGCGGCAGGATTGTCGCAGATACCATCGACCGCATCGGCTATACCATGGGCGATCTCTGCGAAGAACCTTACGATTCGCTGGAACTGGAAATCCGCATCCATGACCAGTCTCCCGACATCTCCGCCGCCGTAGGAAAATCCATGCTGGACGCAGGTGAAGCACTCGGCGCAGGCGATCAGGGCATTATGGTGGGGTACGCTGCCAGCGAGACGGCAGAATACATGCCCCTGCCCGTGGTGCTGGCGCACCGCATCTGTAAACGGCTGGACGAGCTGAAGCCCACTACCCCGTGGCTGGGCGCGGACGGTAAGGCTCAGATTACTGTCGCCTATGAAAACGGCGTGCCCATCGCCGTGACTGCCGTGGTCGTTTCTCTGCAGCATGACGCGGAGATTGACCACAAGAGCATCCGCCGCTTCATTGGCAAGGAAGTGCTGGGCAAGGTACTGCCAAGGGAACTGCTGAAGGAAGATACCAGCATTCTCATCAATCCTTCCGGAAAGTTTGTGTTGGGCGGCCCTGCCGCGGACGCCGGTCTGACCGGACGAAAGCTGGCGGTGGATCAGTACGGTCCCGTGGCACACATTGGAGGCGGCGCGCTTTCGGGCAAAGACCCGACGAAGGTGGACCGCTCCGGCGCGTATGCCGCCCGCTGGGTCGCGAAGAATATCGTGGCGGCGGACATGGCGAAGCGCTGCGAGGTGCAGATCGCCTATGCCATCGGAAAGAGCGAACCCGTCAGCGTTACGGTGGATACCTTCGGCACCGGCGTGGTTTCCGACAGCCGCATCGAGGCGGCGGTAAAAGCGGTTTTTGACCTCACACCCGCAGGCATTATCCGTGACCTGAAGCTGAACAGACCCATCTATTCTCGACTGGCCCGTTATGGACATTTTGGACGCACGGAGCTTGAACTCTCCTGGGAAGAAATCAATCGCAAGTACGAACTCCTGTCCGCGGCGCTGAAGCAAAGCGCCCGGCAGGAACGATAATTCCCCGTCAACTATCGGAAAGGAGTTTAACCATGACCATTCACATTCAGATGCTTCAGGACATCGCTACCCATGCCCGCGCCATGGCGGACAGTATGCAGGCCATCGTGGACGACTGCGCCGAGCAGCTGGCCAGACGTAAGGCTGCCGGCGAGAGCGAAGAGTCCATCCTGAACGAGCCGTTCAACAAAGCCGGCCAGAACGGATCCGCTATCGGCTCGGAGGGCTTTGCGCCCTATGACGGGCCCACTCCCTTCGACGAGCGGCCGCCATACCTGCGGCTGCAGCGACGCCCGGCCCTGCTGAGAAGCTAACCATCGTGGAGCTGCGCGCCTTTGTGGCGGCGCGCTCTACTCCGGAGAACCGTCCGAAGATCAAGGAGATTCTCACCCGGTATGGCGTGAAGAAGCTCACCGAGCTTTCGGAAAATCAGTATGAAGCCGTGAAAAACGAGGTGGCGGCACTGTGAGCGAGATCCAGCACAGCAGCCGCGCCCATGCCCGGCTCAACGCTTCTTCATCCCACCGTTGGATGATGTGCCCGCCTTCGGTTAAGCTCTCCGAGCAGTTCGAGGATAAGCCTTCGACCTATGCGGAAGAGGGCACGT
>ERZ809296.4270-NODE-4270-length-11121-cov-33.842219_pt1 | contig 11121 bp, 10 predicted proteins | sample MGYA00520511_ERZ809296 | MGnify/ENA primary metagenome ERZ809296 (study PRJEB31576, sample SAMEA3212662) | Homo sapiens | biome: human-gut; feature: human gut; material: fecal | place: Sweden | collected 2012 ... | reverse complement strand
GGACGACCGCCGCCGTCCGCCGCAGGCCGCCCCGGCCCCGGCCGACAAGCACGGCCGCAAGGCAAAGAAGGCCAAAAAGCCGAAGAAGAAAAAGAGTCTCGGCCGCCGGCTGCTGATCCTGTTCCTTGTGTTGGCCATCCTCGCGGGCCTGTACCTGACGGCGGTGTATTCCGACATCCCATTCATCGCCAAGTGGCGCACGGCCTATATCCAGACGGCCATGAACACGCTCAGCCACCAGTGGCTGGCCACGGCGTTTATCCCACGCAGCGTCATCGACAAGGTCGTTGCCGAAATGGAGGCGGCCAGGGAGGCGCAGATCGGCGTCAACAGCGAGTGGGGCGAGGGAGAGATCGAGTCCCGCAACCCCACGCTCACGGACACCAAGGGCATGAGCAAGGAAGAGATCACATTTTATAACCTCTTCTGGGAGGTGGATGTGCCGAGCATGCAGGCGTATGTCAAGGAGCATCCCGACGTCCTCGCTGCCGGCTGGAGCCGCATCAACATCGACCATTCCGCGCTCACGGATAACGGCACCAGCATCCGCACCATCCAGGGCGAGCAGGTGCTCGCGATCGACGCGCAAAATGAGATTATGATCGCGCGCGTGAAAGGCAGCACCTACCGCGGCGTGCTCGTCATCATGAAAGACCCGTCGCGCCTGAGCCTGCAGGCCGCGTCCACGCTCGGCAGCGTCGGCCAGGTCTGCGGCAAGATCGCCGAGGCCCACGGCGGCGTCATCGGCATGACCGGCTCGGGCTTCATCGACCCGGGCGGCAACGGCAACGGCGGCACCCTCGCGGGCTACGCCATGTGCAACGGCAAGTCCTACGGCAGCCATATGGGCTATGGCTACAAGCGCCTCGAGCTGCATAAGGACAACCGCATCTACATCCGCGACTGCGATTCCGAGGTCTCGCCCGACACGACGGATGCGGTCGAGTTCTCGCCCGCCATGATTATCGACGGGGAGACGGTCGTCAATGCCCGCAGCGGCTTCTCCGACCTGCAGCCGCGCGCCTGCCTCGGCCAGTCGAAGTACGGCGAGATCATCGCCCTGCTCGTCGAGGGCCGGCTCACGACGTCGGTCGGCATCAGCGTGCCGGACTGCGCGGCCATCATGGCCAAGCACGATTGCATGCAGGCCATGAACCTCGACGGCGGCACCAGCGCCATGATCTGGTACAAGGGCAAGTACATCATGCGCAGCTCCAACCCCGCGCTCACTGCGGGGCGCACGCTGCCGAACGCCTTTGTCTACGCTGGAAAATAACGTCACAGGCAACGTCCCTGACCGCCGGTCAGGGACGTTTGTGCGCAATGCGCAAAAGATTTCCCGGAAACCGGGTGCAGATTCGTGAAAATGGGGCTTGCAATCCGGCGCGGGAAGTGGTAGAGTAACACCATCGAGAAACCGATGACCGAGAGGAGTACCCATTCACGAAGCTTTCAGAGAGCAGCGGACGGTGGAAGCGCTGCAGCGGACGGGTGGCGAATGGACTCGCGAGGGCAAACCGATTGCAGCAGCATGAGGGGCGACGGTGGCCGCGGCCGTTATCCGGCGGAGCGTATGATCGTACGTGCAAAGTGGGCGCATGAGCGCCAACATGGGTGGCACCGCAGGAGTTACAGTCTTGTCCCATGAAACGGAAGGAACCGTTTCGTGGACGAGGCTTTTTTTATTGCGCAAATCACCGCAGGAGGGATGCATATGACCCGCAAAACCAGACGATGGCGTGGCGGCCGGAGAATTTTTGCCGCGTCAGACCGTATCCGAAGATCGCAAATAAAAAACCATCACTTTCAATATAAGGAGAATCAACTATGAATAAGACTTTCCAGAAGATCGTCGGCGGCGTGCTCGCCGTCACCGCGCTCATGGGCCTGTCCGCCTGCGGCAGCAAGACCGAGGACACCAAGGCCGAAGGCAAGACCTATAAGGTCGGCATCGTGCAGTTTGTGGACGATGCGTCCCTCAACCAGATCGAGACGGCCATCGAGACCGAGCTCGATGCCAAGGCCGCGGAGCTGGGCGTGAAGTTTGACTACACGCTCTACAACGGCCAGGCCGACGCCACGACGCTTAACCAGATCGGCGCCGAGCTTGTCAGCAAGGGCGTGGACCTCATCGTCCCGATCGCGACCCCGGCCGTGAAGATCATGCAGTCCGCTACCGAGGACACCGAGATCCCCATCGTTTTCTCCGCCGTCTCTGACCCCGTCGGCGCCGGCATCGTCGACGCGCTCGACGCGCCCGGCGGCCGCATCACCGGCACGAGCGACGCGCTCAACACCAAGGGCCTGCTCGATCTGATGCTCGCCCAGAACCCGGACACCAAGACCGTCGGCCTGCTCTACTCCAAGAGCGAGGACTCCTCCAAGCAGCCGATCGAGGACGCGAAGGCCTACCTCGAGGGCAAGGGCATCCGCTGCGTGGAAAAGACCGGCACCACCACCGATGAAGTCACCTCCGCCGTCGACGCGCTCATCGCCGAGAAGGTCGACGCCGTCTTTACTCCGACCGACAACACCATCATGACCGCCGAGCTCGCCATCTACGAGAAGTTCCTCAATGCCAAGATCCCGCAGTACTGCGGCGCGGACTCCTTCGCCCTCAACGGCGCGTTCGTCGGCTACGGCGTGGATTACACCAAGCTCGGCACCATCACGGCCGACATGGTCGTGCAGGTGCTGGTCGACGGCAAGGACCCCGCCACGCTGCCCGTGACCACGTTCGATAACGGCATCGCCATGATCAACAGCGAAAGCTGCGCCGCCCTCGGCTATGACATCACTGCTGTAAAGCAGGCGTTTGACGGCAAGTGCAGCTCCGTGCTCGAGACGACCACGCAGCAGAATTTTGACTGATATCTGACATCCCAAAGGAGGGAGCTCCATGCTGACCGTTTTGCAGACGGCGCTTGAGGTCGGCCTCATTTACGGCCTCGTCGCGCTGGCACTGTTCATCAGCTTTTCCATCCTGAATATCGCCGACCTCTCCACGGACGGCTGCTTCACGCTCGGCTGCGCCGTGGGCGCCATGCTCACCATCGCCGGCCACCCGATCCTTGCACTGTTCGCGGCCATGGCGGCTGGCATGCTCTCGGGCTACGTCACGGCCTTTTTGCAGACGCGCCTCGGCGTTGAAAGCATCCTCGCCGGCATCATCTCGAACACCGGCCTTTACACGATCAACCTCGCGGTCATGGGCTTTTCGTCCAACGTGTCCATCACCGGGGTCGACACGGTGTTTTCGCTCTTCAAGGGCCTTGTCGGCGGGCAGTGGAGCCGGCTGATTCTGCTCGCGCTCATCGCGGCGGTGGTCGTGATCGTGCTCATCCGCTTTTTCGGCACATCCCTGGGCCTGTCCATCCGCGCCACGGGCGACAGTCTCGATATGGTCAGCGCTTCCTCCATCAACCCCAAAGCCACCATCACGATCGGCCTGTGCCTGGCCAACGCCCTCACGGCGCTGTCCGGCTGCCTGATCGGGGAGTATAACAAGTTTTGCGACATCAACCTCGGCACCGGCATGGTCACGATCGCGCTGGCGAGCCTTATCATCGGCGAGGTCTTTGCCGGTCACCGCGGCGGCGTTGGCAAGCGCGTCGTCTGCGTCGTGCTCGGCAGCATCGTCTATCGCTTCATCATTGCGCTGGCGCTGCGGCTGAACATCTCGGCCGAGTATTTCAAGCTCGTGTCCGCCGTCATCGTGGCCGTCGCCATCGCCGCGCCGAACATGAAGGGCTACGTCCATCTGGCGAAGATCAAGTCCAACGCCCGCAAGCTGCGCACCCTGTCCGGAAAGGGGGACGAGACCGATGCTTGAAGTTTCCCACATCTCCAAGACGTTCAACGCCGGCACCGTGAACGAGAAGCGTGCCCTGTCCGACCTCTCGCTCCGGCTGGCCGACGGGGAGTTTGCCACCATCGTCGGCTCCAACGGTGCCGGCAAGAGCACGCTCTTCAATGCCATCGCCGGTGTGTTCTATGTCGATACCGGCACCATCACGCTCGACGGGCGGGACATCACGTTCCTGCCGTCGTATAAGCGCAGCCGCCGCATTGGCCACCTGTTCCAGGACCCGCTCAAGGGCACCGCGCCGCACATGACCATCGAGGAGAACCTCGCCGTGGCCTACCTGCGCTCTTCGGACCGGCACGTGCTCTTCGGCCGCGTGAGCCGCCGCGACCGCGACTTTTTCCGCGACGCGCTCGCCCAGCTCGACATGGGGCTGGAGGACCGCATGAACACGCCCGTCGGCCTGCTCTCCGGCGGCCAGCGCCAGGCGCTGACGCTGCTCATGGCCACCATGGTCACACCCGAGCTGCTGCTGCTCGACGAGCACACGGCCGCGCTCGACCCCGTCACGGCCGACAAGGTGCTCGCGCTCACGCGCAGCGTTGTGTCCGAGCGCAGCATCTCCTGCCTCATGATTACGCACAATATGCATCAGGCGCTCGAGCTCGGCACGCGCACGCTCATGATGGATGCCGGCCGCATCGTGCTCGATGTCTCCGGCCCGGAGCGCGCGGGCATGACCGTGCAGGGCCTGCTCGACGCCTTCGCTGTCAAGGCGGGCGAGGCGTTTGATAACGACCGCGTCCTGCTGTCCACGGCCGAGGACAAGGAAAACTGAATTCCGGCAAAGAAAAATCAGCCGCCCGGTGGGCGGCTGATTTTTTGCGTTTATCAACTTAATAGAACGTGGCCACCGGCTCCTCCGGCTTTTCGACCTCCTGCACGGACTGCACCGTGAACACGGGACCCTTGCGCCCGTAGGCGCGGTGGAACTTGTAGTCCAGCCGGGCCGTGATGACGGCCCACTCGTCGTTGCGGATCTCGTCGGCGCGGTCCCACTCGCAGATGATGCCCGCGAACTGAATGTCCTGCACGCAGCAGGTCATGATGTGCCGCCCGGCGATGAAGCAGCCCTTCGGTACGTTCTTGCGCACGAGGCAGCGGCACTTGACCTCAATGGTCTTGCCGTCGTACTTTTTCGGCTCCTCGGACATGTCGCGGTACCAGATGGCGAAGTCGCGGTCCTCGATCTCGACGACCGGGGCGTCAAGGTCGAACGGCAGCGGGTCCTCAATGTCGTCGTACACGACCTTGCCGTCGGTGTATTCATACGCGATGTCGCACCGGCGGGAGATGGCGCGGATGATGCGGTGCATCTCCATGCGGTCCATGCTGTCGTTGTAGCGGTTGAGCACGACGAGCTCGGCGCTCTTGAGCTTGTCCACCATGAGCTGGCGCATGTTCGCGTTGTAGCTCAAAAACGACGTCGCGTCGCAAAACAGGAATTCCTGCGCGACCGCCCAGCCCTCCGGCAGGTTGCCGTAGAGCGAGTCGAGCATCCACATGCCGTTGAATTCCACGAGCACGCGCTCGGGCTGGATCTCGTCCTGCAGCGCCTTCAGGTGCTCGACCGTGAGGTCGGACTCCTCGTCGATGTTGCGCACATAGACGTTCCCGGCGCAGAACTTGTCCGGCTCGTAGACCTCCTCGCCCTCTTCGCACAGCAGCAGCAGCGTGCGCTCGCCCTTGTGGAAGCGGCTGTCCTCGAGCGTCTCCTGGATGAATTTCGTCTTGCCGGCCTCCAGAAAGCCGGTGAACAGGTATACCGGCAGATCCGGTGCCTGCTGTTTTGTGTCAGCCAATGTGGAACAGCTCCTTCAGTGCATCCTCGGCCAGGTGCGACCCGATCACGCACACGCGGCCGGTGACCTGTGCGCTGCCGCGGCGGACGTCGGACTCGCCGGGCACGTAGTCGAAGTGGATCCAGCCGCCGTCGGTCGCGGGCACGATGCCCTTGGCGCGCAGCACGACGCCATAGCGGTGCTCGTTGATGAGCGCGTCGAGCGCGGTGCGGATCTCGTCGTCGGTGTATTTGCGCGGCGTCTCGGTGCCCCAGCTTGTGAACACCTCGTCCGCGTGGTGGTGATGGTGATGGTGGCCGCAGCAGTGGTCGTGGTCGTGCTCGTCATGGTCATGGTCGTGGCCGCAGCAGTGGTCGTGGTCATGCTCGTCATGGTCATGATGATGTTCATGCTCGTGGTCGTCATCATCGTCATCCTCATCGTCATGGTGATGATGGTGGCCGCAGCAGCATTCGTGGTCGTCCTCATCGTCGTGATGATGGTGATGGTGCTCGTGCTCGTCCTCATCGTCGTCCTCAGCGGCCTCGGCCTTGAGGTGCTCGAGCTCGGCGGACAGCGTGTCGCGCCGCTCCATCGTCTCGAGGATCTGCTTGCCGTCGAGCTCCGTCCACGGCGTGGTCACGATCGTGGCGGTCGGGTTCTTCTCGCGCAGCAGCGCCACGGCGGCGTCGAGCTTCTCGGGGCGGATGCCCTCGGTGCGCGAGAGGATGATGGCGCTCGCGTTCTCGACCTGGTTGTTGAAGAACTCGCCGAAGTTCTTCATGTACATCCTGCACTTGTTCGCGTCCACGACGGTCGTGAAGCCGTTGAGCACCAGCTCGTCGGACTGCACGCCCTGCACGGCGCGGATGACGTCGCTCAGCTTGCCGACGCCCGAGGGCTCGATGAGGATGCGGTCGGGGTGGAACTGCTCGAGCACCTTCTGCAGCGCGTCGGCAAAGTCGCCCACGAGGCTGCAGCAGATGCAGCCGGAGTTCATCTCGTTGATCTGCACGCCGGAGTCCTTGAGGAAGCCGCCGTCGATGGCGATCTCGCCGAACTCGTTTTCGATCAGCACGATCTTTTCGCCCGTGTAGGCCTCGGCGATCAGCTTTTTGATGAGCGTGGTCTTGCCGGCGCCAAGAAAACCGGAGAAAATATCAATTTTTGTCATAAAAGAAAGCACTTCCTGTCTGGGAGCACGCGCCCCCAAAATTTTGTCTACAATTATAGCACGAAATTGTGAACGAAACAAGTCCGCCGCGTCGATGGGATGTGGTTGCGTTTTTGCCGCCGCTGCGGTAAACTGGAGCCATGAGCTGGAATACATTTTGGAAAACTTTAAAGCGAAACTGGCGCGCGGCCGTCTATCTGCTCGTGCTCGCGGCGCTGGCGGTGCTGCTCGTGGTCGTGTGTGTCCGGCGCGGACAGGATGCCGCGCAGCCCTCGCCCACGCCGCGTACCTCGGCCGAGGTGCGCAAGGACGCGGCGCAGACGCTGCTCGACGGCATGACCACGCGCGAGAAGATCTGCCAGCTGCTCATCGTGCACCCCGAGGTGCTCACGGGCGGCGGCGCCGTCACGGCCATGACGGACGACCTCGCCGCTGCGCTGCGGGACTATCCCGTCGGCGGCTTTCTGCTCTCTGCGGGCAACATGACCTCCAGCGAGCAGCTCGCGGCGCTCACGTCCGCGCTCTCGGCAGCCGATGCCACGGCCCCGCTCGTCACCGTGGACGAGGAGGGCGGCCGCGTCGCGCGCCTGATGAACACCGTCGGCACGACGAAACTCAACAGCATGTACAGCTACCGCAGTCTCGGCACGCAGGGCGCGTATGACAATGCGCAGACCCTCGCGCACGACATCGCGGCCTACGGCTTCAATACGGACTTTGCGCCCGTGGCCGACGTTTGGACGAACAAGAAAAGCAACGCCATCGGCGACCGTGCCTACAGCGATGATTACGACGAGGCGGCGGAGCTTGTCGCCGCCGCCGTGAGCGGCTTTCGCGATGCCGGGGTCATCTGCTGCCTGAAGCATTTTCCCGGCCACGGCAGCACGGCCACGGACTCGCACAACGGCGCCGCCACGGTCGACAAGACGCTCCCGCAGCTGCGGCAGGAGGACCTCAAGCCCTTCGTCTCCGGCATCGCCGCCGGGGCGGACATGGTCATGGTCGGCCACCTGACCGTGCCGACGATGGACAATGTGCCCGCGTCCCTCTCGCACAAGATCGTCACGAACCTGCTGCGCTACGACCTCGGCTTCCGCGGCGTCATCGTCACGGACGGGCTGCAGATGCAGGCTCTCGCGCAGTACACCGACGGGGAGAAGGCCGTGCTTGCCCTCGCCGCCGGCAACGACATGCTGCTCGAGATCGGCGACGTGCCCGGCGCGGTCGCAGCCGTGGAGCAGGCGCTCGCGGACGGCACACTCACGCAGGCGGCGCTCGATGCGAGCGTGCTGCGTGTGCTGCAGCTCAAGCTCGCGCACGGCATCGTGCCGCTGCCGGAGACCGGCTGACACTCATGATTTTTTAAGAAAGGTGTGGTATCCTCATACTGGGCGCGGCCGTCCGGCCCGCCCGGCATCCTCCCTTTCTTTTTTCCCCCAACAGATCAGCCGCTGTCCTTTAACAGCGGCTGATCTATTATCATTTCCGGTTGTAGACCGGCGCAAAACGTGGTATCCTAAGCTATCATGACCAGAGAGGCGACCACCCTTGCAATTTGTTGACATTGAAAAGAAGGACGGCGGCGCGTTCCTGCACCGCTACGACCTGCACTATATCGACCGCACCGGCTGCCCGCGCACGTATGAGATGGTCAGCCGCGACCGGAACATCGACTCGCTCGAGCACCTGCAGCACCACCGCACGGACGCGGTCGTCATGGTGCTCACCGACGCTGCGCGCGAGCACATCGCACTCATCCACGAGTTTCGCATGGAGCTCGGCCAGCGCATCTACGGTCTGCCCGGCGGCCTCATCGAGCCGGGGGAGACGCCCGAGCAGGCGGCCCGCCGCGAGCTGCGCGAGGAGACCGGCCTGCGCCTGACGGCCATCACGCACGTCCTACCGCCGGCAGCGTGCACGGTCGGCATCGGCGATGAGCGCACGGTCTGCGTGTTCGGCACGGCGGAGGGGACGTTCCGCCCGAGCACCGACCCTATGGAGGAGATCGAGTCGGCGTGGTACACGCGCGCGCAGGTGCGCGCCCTGCACGAGACGGACCTCTTCGGTTCCTGGGCGCTGGCCTACAGCTGGATGTTCGCAAACGGCTGCCTGCCGGGCGTCTGAGGGCACCAAATTCACGATCACGGAGCGATCATCATGTTTTATTCGGAAATTTATCAGCCGGGCGTCGCCGATTTCGACCGCAGCGGCAAGCTTGGTTACGAGGCGATCCTGCGCATTTTTGAAAACACGGCCAGCCGCCACTCCGACAGCTCGGGCGACGACATCATTGCGGAAAGCCGCAACGGCATCACCTGGGTGCTGACCGACTGGCGCGTGCAGATTATGCGCCGGCCGGACAGCAAGGCGCCCCTGCGCGTCACGACCTGGGTGCGCGACAGTGTGCCCACCGGGCGCATCTTCCGTGACTATACGCTCGCGGACGAGACCGGCACGGAGCTCGTGTGCGCCGAGTCGCGGCTCGTGTTGTTCGACCTGCGCGCGCAGAAGATCCTCCGCATCGACCAGACGCGGTTCCGGTCCTACCGGCCGGAGGCGCGCGGCGTGTTTGCGTCCGCCGCGCCGCGCCTGCGCGCACCCGATGCGTTCGATGGGGAGACGGTGCTGCCCCTGCGCCGCAGCGACATTGACTTCAACGGTCACGTACATAACACGAAGTATCTCGACCTCGCGCTCGAGGCCCTGCCGGATACCGTGCCGCGCGACGCGTTCACGGGCTTTCGCATGGTCTATCCGAAGGCGGTCAAGGACGTGGGGTCCGTCACGCTCAAATACACCCTGACGGACACCGGCCCTTTCGTGTGCGTCTACAGTGCGGACACGCTCTGCACGCTCATCCGGTTCGAAACATGAAGATACCCCCGCTGCGAAAAATGCAGCGGGGGTGTTTTCAGCTTTCCGCGAATCGGTCGACATACGCGCGCATCTCCTGCCGCGAGTCGATGCCGTGCACGCCCGCAATGAACGCGCGCTTTTCCTCGTCCGTGAGCGCCGAAAACTTTGCCAGCGCCTGCTGGTTGTGCACCAGCGCCATGCCCAGCCCGACCGGGATGGCCGGCTGCGTGCCTGCTTCGTGCAAAGGTTCCACCTTCCTCTGTGTCCGGTTTCGGAGCGGGTGCTCCCTAACCATAGTATGGCACAGATGGAAAAATAGAATACATCAGCCCAGATCGAGCACCTGCCGCGCGGCGTAGCCATCCTTGCGCAGCGCGCCGTCGAGCAGCTCGCAGCGCGTGATGTCCAGCCGCACCGCGTGCAGCATCGCGGGCATCTGCTGCAGCTGCTGCAGCTGCACGCCGCGCGCCTCGATCACGCTGCGGTACTCGTCGCTCAGCGGGTCGATGTATACGGCCGTGCCCGTCATCTGCAGCCCGGCGAGCGAGTCCATGCCCGCGTAGCTGTCGTACACGGCGGCGGAGATCGCCCCATTCCACCAGATGCCCTTGAACTTCAGCCCGCCCTCGGTGAGGATGTAGAGCTTACCGTTCACGCGCAGGTATTCCAGCGGCGTACACCGCACCCACTTGCCGCAGCCGGTCGCGAGCGCGAGCGTGTTGTGCGCTTCCAAAAAAGCGTCGATGCGCGCCCTGAGCGCGTCCGTCGGCATCGGGGCCTCCGGCGGGCAGAAGGCCTTGGCGATCAGCTCGGCCGCGGCGACGGTCTCGTCTTCGCCCTTCGGGCGGAAGGTCACGCGCTTTTGCACGCCGGCCGTCACGACCGGGCCGTCCTCGCCCGCGGCGACGGTGATGACGTTTGCATATCCGCTCCAGTCGCGCGGGGCGCGCTCGGCGGGGAAGAGCTTGCAGTTGCCGATGACCGTGCCGAGAATGTAGGCCGTGCGGCGCGCGTCGGCGTCATAGATGATGGCGGTGATGTTCATGGGTTTCTTGCCTCCGGAAGAATCAAAATATGAGATATTGTGAGTATAACACGCAAAGAATGGATTGTAAAATCGAAAGCCGGATGTTACAATGAGAAAAAATCCGAAACAGAAACGAGGTCTTGCCATGCTCTGCCCGAAATGCGGCGCGCAGCTGTCTGACAGCGCCGTGATCTGCCGCGCCTGCGGCGCCATGCTGCCCGAGCAGCCTGCCGCCACGCAGGTGCCGTATCCCCCGGCATCCCAACCGGCCGAAACCGCCGCGTCCGCTCAGCCCAACGCCCCGCGCACCTGCGCCCGGTGCGGCGCGCCGCTCGAGGACGGCGTGCGCTTTTGCACCAACTGCGGCGCTCCCGCGCCGGAGCAGCCCGCTTCCGCCGACCCGGCGCAGTCCGTGCCG
>ERZ809296.4253-NODE-4253-length-11163-cov-14.262604_pt1 | contig 11163 bp, 11 predicted proteins | sample MGYA00520511_ERZ809296 | MGnify/ENA primary metagenome ERZ809296 (study PRJEB31576, sample SAMEA3212662) | Homo sapiens | biome: human-gut; feature: human gut; material: fecal | place: Sweden | collected 2012 ... | reverse complement strand
TCGGATTTGGGTTGCTTCGCTCCACCAAAAAGACCAGCGTAGAAAATACGCTGGTCTTTTGTTTTATCCGGTATCTCAAGTTTCACTCTCAAGGGTGGATTCGAACAGCATCGGCCCGCCGAATAGTCCGGCGGGCAAAAAAGCCCCTGCGGGGCTTTTTTAGATGCGCGGCTCGCGTAATCCACCCGCGCCCACCAAAAAAGGCAGACGGACACTCAAAAACAACCCTCGTGCAGACCAAAATCCGTATCTGCGTACAAAAGCCCGCACCCGGCAGCTGCTGCAGCAGACCGGGTGCGGGCTTTCTTTGTGTAAAAGATTCGGAAAAAGGAAAAGGAGGTAAAAGAGAATTTCGGTATTATGCGGCCTTTGCCGGGGCAAAGACCAGTGCTTTCTTCCGCCGGGCCTGCATCGAACGGACGATGCAGCTCAGGGTGAAGTTGATGATAAAGTAGATGACACAGGCTGTGCCGAACAGCACCATCACATCTGAAACGTTCACGGTGCCAAAGTTACACAAAATCTCGCCTTATTTTTTGTTGATTCATGCAGGGGCAGTTTTCATACCAGCGGCATGATGCCTTCCGGCGCAGCGGCAAAGCACTGCGGCGCGGCGGGTGCAGCAGCCCCCAGCGTTGCCTTGCTCACCTTCCACCACAGGCGGGTCGTGCCGTCGGGTGCCAGAAAGATCAGATTCCAGTCAAACGGATTTTCACTGCTGGAAACCGCCTTTACCGGCAGTGCGTTCTGCGCTCCCGGTGCGCAGGGCATCAGGTCGTGGGCGCGGATCCCCACGGCAGTGCAGTGTTCCGGCACCTCGGCTGCAAGGCGCAGCGGGGCATCCCAGCCGGTCAGCCGCACCGTGTGCGCATCCACGCGGGTGCAGGGCAGAATATTTTTGCAGCCGGTCAGCCGTGCGGCGGTAATGCTCTGCGGGTCGGCAAACACCTCTTTGGTGGTGCCGGTGCGCAGCACCCGCCCGCCGTCCATCACAGCCATCTCCCGGCACAGGCGGTAGGCTTCGTCCCGGTTGTGGGTCACCAGCAGAGCCGTTCCGTCAAACCCGGCCAGCAGGCTGCCCACTTCGCTCTCCACCTCTTCCCGCAGGTAGCTGTCCAGCGCGCTGAAAGGCTCGTCCAGCATCAGGATGCGGGGCCTGCCCACTAGAATGCGGGCCAGCGCCGTGCGCTGCTGCTGCCCGCCGGAAAGCTGGGCCGGGCAGCGCTTCGCCAGTGCTTCCAGCCGCATGGCACGCAGCATTTCCGCGCAGCGTTCCCTGCGGACGGCCTTGTCTTTTTCCGCTTTCAGCCCGCAGAGGATGTTCTGCTCCACGGTCATGTTGGGGAACAGCGCATAGTTCTGGAACAAAAGGCCCACGCCCCGCTGCTGCGGCGGCAGGTCGATGTGCTGTTCGCTGTCAAACAGCACCCGGCCGTCCAGCACGATGCGGCCCGCATCCGGCTTTACGATGCCCGCGATGCAGCGCAATGTCATGCTTTTGCCGCAGCCGGAGGCCCCCAGCAGCGCGGTGGCCGTGCTGCCTGCGGTAAATTCGGCCCGAAGGGTGAAGCCATCCAGCTTTTTGGTAATGTTCACTTCCAGACTCATTTCCGGCCACCCGCTTTCTGTTTTTTCTCCAGCAGGTTCACCGCCAGCAGCACCACCGCAGAGATGGCGATATCCACCAGCACCCAGCGCATGGCACCTGCCTCATCGTTGGTGCGCCACAGCTGGTAGACCGTGGTGGCGATGGTGGCGGTCTTGCCGGGGGTGTAGCCTGCGATCATGCTGGTGGCACCGTACTCGCCCAGCGCCCGGGCAAAGGCCAGCACGGTACCGGCCAGAATGCCCTGACGGCAGTACGGCATCCGCACCCGCCAGAAGATCCAGCTGTTGGACTGGCCCAGCGTCTGGGCCGACCACGCCAGCGTCTCGTCAAAGCTTTCAAAGGCGCCGCGGGCGGTGCGGTACATCAGCGGGAAGGCCACCACGATGGAGGCTAAGATGGCGCTGTACCAGTTCATGACCAGCTTGACCCCGAACTGCTCCATGAAGAAGATGCCCACCGGCCGCTTTGCGCCAAAGAGCAGCAGCAGAAAGTAGCCCACCACCGTGGGCGGCAGCACCATGGGCAGGGTGAGCACCACGTCCAGCACGCCCTTGACGGTGCGCGGCAGCTTTGCGACATAATAAGCGGCAAAAATGCCGAGAAAGAACACCGCTGCGCAGCTGATAAGGGCGATGCGCAGGCTGTTCCACAACGGATACCAGTTCATGCCTGCTCCTTTTTATACGGCGCTGAAGCCCACGCCCTCGAACACGGTGGCGGCACGGTCGGTCTGCAGATAGGCCAGAAACTCCTTGGCAGCCTCGGCGTTGGGGGCGGCCTTCAGCACGGCGGCAGGATAGATGACCTGACCGCACATCTCCTTGGTGGCCTCATCCACGGGGGGCAGACCGGCGCTGAAAGCATCGGTGCAGTAGACGACACCGGCATCCACGCTGGCCTCGGTGATCTGGGTGGTGACCTCCTTGACGTTGGAGCCGTAGGTGATGACACCGGCTGCGGCCAGTGCCTCCTCGTCCAGAGCGTAGTAGGCAAGGATCTTCTGGGTGTACTGGCCCACGGGCACATCGCTGTTGCCCATGCAGAACAGGATGTCCTCCGCCTTCAGGTGCTCGGCCAGAGCGTCAAAGCTGTCGATGCCCTTGTCGCTGCCCTCCGGCACGCAGAGCACCACCTTGTTTTCCAGCAGGTCCACGCGGGTGTCGCTGTCCACAAAGTCCAGCCTGTCCTTGTTCACATCGGCCGAAGCTATGATGTCCAGCTGGTCCATCTGCTTCTGACCGGCAGAGATGAACAGATCGCAGTCCGCGCCCTCCTGGATCTGGGTCTTGAGGGTGCCGGAGGAGTCGAAGTTGAAGCGGAAGGTCACGTCCGGGTTCTCTGCCGAGTAAGTCTCACCGATGGCGGTGAGGGTCTCGGTGAGGGATGCGGCGGCAAACACGATCAGCTCCACACTCTGGGCTGCTTGTGAAGAAGCGGCGGCAGAGGATGCCACGGAAGCAGCTGTGCTGGAAGCAGCGCCGCCGCAGGCAGTAAGGGCAGCGGCTGCACCGGCGATGCCGGCAGCAGCCAGAAAGCTCCGGCGGGAAATGCGATGGTCGTTCATATCTGTTTTTCTCCTTCAAGTAAAAAACATTCTATTTCTACGCCCCGCAAAGGAAAACAGGGCGGGAAAACCTTATTTGCGGGCGCACTCGCCGTCCAGACCGGCGGCAATGCGCACACCGTGTTCCAGGCTGGGCAGGATGTACTCCAGATTTTCCTGCACGGCCTTGGGGCTGCCCGGCAGGTTGACGATGAGCGTTTTGCCGCGCAGCACGCTGACGCCGCGGCTGAGCATCCCCCGCGGGGTGATGCTCAGGCTGTGATAGCGCATGGCCTCGGCAATGCCGGGGGCGTTGCGGTCTGCTACCGCACAGGTGGCTTCCGGGGTGATATCCCGGGGCGAGAAGCCGGTGCCGCCGGTGGTGAGGATCAGATTCACCTGACGGCCGTCGGCCAGACGGATGAGCTGAGCCTTCAGGGCTTTTGCTTCGTCCGGCAGGATCATGGTCTCCTCCACCAAATAGCCTGCGGCGGTAAGCATCTCCACAATGAGCGGGCCGCTCTTATCCTCCCGCTCCCCACGGCTGCCCTTGTCCGAAAGGGTGATGACTGCAGCCCGCAGAGGCGGGTTTTCCAGCGGGGGCAGCAGAGTCACTTCGTCCCCCACATGGATTTCACCGCCGGTGAGCACCCGGGTGAACACGCCCTCCCGGGGCATGATGCACTCGCCGGTCTGCTGCTTGATAACGCAGTCGTTGTGGCACTCCTTGCCGATCTGGGTCATTTCCAGCACCACGTTCCCGATGGCGAACCGGCTGGTGACCGGCAGATTGCGGAAATCGAAGCCCTCAATGACCAGATTTTCGCCAAAGGCACCGTAGTCCACCCAGATCTTTTTACGGAAAGCCTCGATTTTTTCCGCGCTCAGCAGGCTGACCTGCCGGTGCCAGCTGCCGCCGTGGGCATCGCTCACGATGCCCCATTCCGGGGTCAGCACGGCGCTGGGCACCTCGGTCTTGACGGTGCCGCGCTTGGGGCTTGTGCAGATGGCCAGAATTTTTCCCATAAAAATTTATCCTCCGATGCGATACATGCCGCGGGTAGCGGGCATGGAACTGTCTTCAAAATGGTGTTCCCGGGGTTTGGCCCAGATGGTCTCCCGGATGGCGGCCAGCAGCTGCGCATCGTCCGCGCCGCTGCGCAGCAGGGCGCGCAGGTCGCACCCGGCTTCGCTGGCAAGGCAGGGACGCAGAAAGCCCTGACTGGTCAGCCGCACCCGGTTGCAGCTGGCACAGAACTTGCCGTGCACCGCCGCAATAAAGCCGATGCTGCCCTGCCAGCCGGGCACGGTGTAGTATACTGCCGGGCCGTCCCCGAAAGCTACTTCTGCCAGCGGCTGCAGCTCCGGCCAGCGGCGGGCAAACCGCTGCCGCAGCTCCGGGCCGGAGATGCAGGGCATGGCCGCGCCGTAGCCAATGGGCATCATTTCAATGAACCGCACCTGCAGCGGGCGGTTCTCGGCAAGGGCCGCAAGGTCTTCCAGCTCGCCCTCATTCACCCCCGCCTGCGGCACGCAGTTCAGCTTGACCGGGATGCCGCTTTCCAGCGCCGCCTGCAAGCCCGCCTGCACGGCCGCAAACTCGTCCCTAGCGGTGATCTGCCGGAACACCTCCGGGCGCAGGGTGTCCAGACTGATGTTCACGCTGTCCAGCCCGGCTGCCAGCAAAGCGGGCAGTTGCTGCGCCAGCAGGATGCCGTTGGTGGTCATGGCGACTTTGCGGATGCCGGGGATGGCCTTGAGCCCGGCCACCAGCTGTGCCACGTTTTTGCGCACCAGCGGCTCGCCGCCGGTGACCCGCACGGTGTCGATGCCGCACTGGGCGAACAGCGCCGCCAGACGCAGAAATTCCTCATAGGTGAGCACAGCTTCGCGCTCCAGCTTTTCCACGCCGTCCGGCATACAGTAGCGGCAGCGCAGGTTGCACAGGTCGGTAACGGAAAGGCGCAGATAGTGGATCTCGCGCCGGGTGGAATCAAACATAGCCGCCCTCCGCCCGGATGTAATGGCCGCTCTTGCCGCCGGTCTTTTCCACTAAATGGATCTCGCCCAGCTCCATGCCCTTGTCCACCGCCTTGCACATATCGTAGATGGTGAGCAGCGCGGTGGAAACGCCGGTCAGCGCCTCCATCTCCACACCGGTGACACCGGCGGTCTTGACGGTGCACAGGGCTTCCACAGCCTGCCGCTGGGGCAGCAGACGGAAGTCCACGCTCACCTTGGTCAGGGGCAGCGGATGGCACAGTGGGATCAGCTCACTGGTTCTTTTTGTGGCCATGATGCCCGCAATGCGGGCCACGCCCAGCACATCGCCCTTTTTCACGGTGCCGCTCTGCACGGCAGCAAAGGCTTCGGCGTTCATTGTGATGATGCCGTGGGCAGTGGCTTCCCGGGTGGTGACGGGCTTTGCGCTCACATCCACCATCACGGCGTTTCCGGCGGCATCAAAATGGGTCAGATTATTATCATTCATAAAGATCGTATCTTTCTTATTTTAAAATGAATCAGATTTTGCAAACATCCTCGCCCTCTCAGTCATCGCTGCGCGATGCCAGCTCCCCCAAAGTGGGAGCCCTTGGCAGTCCACACAAACTTCATCTCTTTGCCAAAGCCTCTCCCTTTGACAGACTCCCCCGGCCGGGGGAGGTGGCACGAAGTGCCAGAAGGGGAACAAGGTGGATTTGCGAAGCAAAGACGGAGAGGGCGAGCAAGCTGCCCTCAGCAGTGCCCAAAGCCGCAGTTCGGCCAGTGGCACACTTCGCAGTTCAGGCACAGGCCGCCCTCGCCCAGACGGGCGATGTCCTCGGCGGTGATGGGGTCGTCCGCCAGCAGACGGGGCAGCAGCAGGTCAAAAATGGTGCGCTTGGCGTACATCACGCAGCCGGGCAGGCCGCACACCGGCACACCGTCCAGATAGCTCACAAGGAACATGGCACCCGGCAGCACCGGGGCACCGTAGGTGATGATCTCGGCCCCGGTGTTCTTGATGGCCAGCGGGGTGCGGTCGTCAGGGTCCACGCTCATGCCGCCGGTGGTAAAGATCAGCTCACATCCTGCGGCTTTGGCTTCCAGAATGGCGGCCGTGATCCCGGCGGGGTCGTCATCGCAGACCTTGTGGAAGATCACCTCACAGCCGTAGACAGCCAGCTTGCTTTGCAGGATGGGGGTGAATTTATCCTCAATGCGGCCCTTGAACACCTCGCTGCCGGTGGTGATGATGCCCACCTTTTTGGCCTGCATGGGCAGCACGTTCAAAATCGGCTCTGCCCCGGCGGCGGCCTGCATGGCATCCATTTTTTCCTGCTCGATCACCAGCGGGATGATGCGGGTGCCTGCCAGCTTCTGGCCTTTTTTCACGGGCAGGTCGCCGTGGATGGTGGCGATCATCATCTGCGGGAGGCTGTTCACCGCCAGCAGCGCCTTGCGGTGGATCTTCAGCAGGCCGTCGCAGTCCGCGATCAGCTCGATCTTGCCCTCCTTCGGCTCGGTGCCGTGGATGTTTTTGCCCGCAGCGGCCTTGTACAGCAGGGCGGCTGCCTCGTCCTCGTGGAGGATGCCGGGGTGCTTTTCCCAGACGTAGAGGTTCTCCTTGCCGATGGAGAGCAGCACCGGGATATCCTCCGGCTGGATAACGTGCCCCTTGCGGAAGCGGGCACCCTTGAACTCGCCGGGAATGATCTGGGTGATATCGTGGCAGAGCACCTGCCCTGCTGCATCTTCGGTACGAATCAGTTTCATTTTATCTTCTCCTTACAGAGTCGGCATCTGGGCAATGATCCAATCGGCCAGCGGCTGGATATCCTCCAGCCCAAAGTCTGCACCCGGGATGTCGCCCACCACGGCCAGCGGCTGGAACGACACCGGCGCATCCGCGATCTCCCTGCGCACCACTTCGATCTTGGGCCAGCCGCTGGATTTGAAGCCTTCCAGCAGCACAAGATCATAGCCGTGCCGCTCGAACAGGGCCAGCAGATCCTGCTCGGTCAGGCGGAATTCCTCGGTCAGCAGATAGCGGGTGCCGGAGTAGACCGCCACGCCTTCGGCCCCTGCTTCCCGCAGACGGAAGCTGTCGGTGCCGGGCACATCCGGGGTAAAATCGTGGCCGTCGTGCTTGATGATGCCCACCTTCAGCCCACGGCTGCGCAGGACGGGCAGCAGCTTTTCCAGCAGGGTGGTCTTGCCGCTGTTGTGTGCGCCGCTGACGGCCAGCACCGCCGGGCGCTTGAGCTCCAGTTCTTCTGCCAGAGCCTGTTTGGATTCAATATACAAAGTAAAGCACCTCCACTTCTTCACCCGGAGCCACCGGGCCGCTGCCTGCGGGCAGCTTTACCAGACAATTGCAGCCGATCATGGCAGAGAGGCTGCCGGACGAATGCGCCTCGGCGCTGTCCTCGCCGGGGATAGTCACGCTGCCGCCTGCCGCTTTCGCCCGCAGGTAGCGGTCGCCCTTGCTGGATTTGGAAAAGCCGGTGGTCAGGGTGCAGGTGGTGCGGGGAAGAATGCAGCCTTCCTCCCGGCGCCCTGCCGCCCGCAGCAGGGCCGGGATGGCGTACTGTTCCAGGGTTGCCGCCGCAGCAAAGGGGTTGCCGGACAGGCAGAACACCAGTTTGCCAGCGACCTCTGCCGCCAGCATGGGGCTGCCGGGCTTCTGTGCCACGCCCGCAAAGAGCATCTGTGCCCCCAGCCGTTCCAGCACGGCGGGCAGATAGTCCTTCTGCCCTACCGAAACGCCGCCGCTGGTAATGACGGCATCGCAGCCGGTCAAAAGCTCCCGCAGCTGGCAGGCGATGACCTCCGGGTCGTCCGAGCAGTGCCGCCGCTGCACGGCAAAGCCCAGCTGCCCCAGCCGGGCGGCGTTCTGGATGCCGTTGGCGTCGTAGATCTTGCCGGGAGCCCACGGTTCACCGGGAGCCAGCAGCTCACTGCCGGTGGAAAGAATGCCCACGGTCAGGGTGCGGTACACCGGCACCTCGGCATAGCCCTGCCCTGCCAGCACACCCAGATGTGCGGGGGTCAGCGGTGTGCCCTCGGCGGCAATGATGGCTCCGGCGGCGATATCCCCGCCCCGGGACACCACGTTCTGCTGCGGTTTCAGGCTTGAATAGAGCTGCACCGTTTCTTCGCCGCTGTCGGTCAGCTCCTGCATCAGCACACAGTCCGCGCCCTCCGGCAGAGGGGCACCGGTCATGATGCGGGCCGCGCAGCCCACAGGCAGGGCGGCGGCGGGGGCATCCCCGGCGTAGAGCTTCATGGTCACAGGCAGCGTGACCGGCGTTTCGCGGCTGGCCCCGGTGGTGTCGGCGCTGTGCAGGGCGTAGCCGTCCAGCGGGCTGCGGTCAAAGGGGGGCTGATCCATCCGGGCGCACAGCGCCTTTGCGGCAATGCGGCCGCAAGCTTTTTCCAGCGGCAGGATCTCCACCGCCGGGCGCGGCAGTGCCGCCGCTGCATCCAGCACGCGGCGCAGCGCAGCGGCAGGTGCGCAGAAAGGCTGTTTCATAAAAAATCCTCCAAATGCCCGGCTGCACCCGGTCTGCTATGGCTCAGACGGGGCGTGCCGGAGATATTCTCTTTTCATAAAAAGGCAGGTGAAAAAGAAGCGGAGACGTCTTGACCGAAAATCAAAACGCCTCCGCAGAATATCCGCACATACCGGCCAGCGGCAGCTTGCAGTCTGCCCTGCCGATGGCATCCCCGGCTGTGCCGTCCTTGCAGTGACGGTACGGCCCGGGAAGTGCCCTGTGTGGATGGGAGGAGTTCTTTTTTTCAAATTGCAGCGTTTCTTCTGCGGGAAGGCGGCGGGGTTTTCCCCTCCACCCTTGAATGCCGGCCGATCTATTCTATCTCAGCCCTTAGCATTGCGGCGCGGTGTCAGTGCCAGTGAGGTTTAGACACCTTTGCTCAAAGAAGCTCTTATACCCTGTTCAGTTGTGTGGGACTGCTTTTAGTCGCAGAACTCGTCCACGTCGCTGATGGCTTTTGCATAGCGGCGGGTGAGGTGCTTGGTGGAAAAGAGGAACCGCTCATTCTGATTGTTGGTCAGCTCCTCAATGTCGGCATACTCCGGCTTGCCCTGCATGGACTCCCATGTCTGCTCAATGACCTCCGGCGCAAGGCCGTAGGGGGAGCGCTGGAAGTACTTCAGCGGGGTGGCGCTGGGATAGATGCGGGCATTGAACCGCACCATCTCGGCGAACATCACACACAGATCCTTGTCCTCGATGAGCTGCGCGATCATCGCGTAGTTATCGCTCATGTTGGCGGTGGAATAGTAGTAGGTATCCTTTGCGCCCTTGCGGGTGGTGATGTCCTCACACTGGGGGTCTGCGGGCATCTGCGCCAGCAGCTCGTCTGCATTTTCCACCTCGGTCAGCAGCAGGGCGTGGGGGGTCAGCAGCGCAGCCGCAGAGCGGGAGCGAATGTAACCGGCCAGTTCCTGTGCCGGGGTAAGCTCCGGCAGCTCCGGAGCGGTCTTGGTGGGCTGATCCGCAAAGGGATCATTTTCTGCCTCCGGCTCGGCGGCCAGAAAATCCAGCAGCTCCGGCTTTGCTGCATCGGCCTGCGCGGCTTCAGCGGCTTGGGGTGCAGCTTTGGCGGCCTGCTTTGCAGCAAGCTCGGCGGTCTCCCGCTCCACCACAGCCATCACGTCCTCGCCGGCCTTGGCGGCGCTGCCGTCAAAGGTGCTGCCGGTCTCCTTCAGGCGGCGGGCCGTCTCGCTGGCGGCATCGATGTCGAACACCTCTGCCTTGGGCTTTTTCTTTGCGGCCAGCTCTGCCTTCTGCAGCTCCAGAACTGCCTGCTCCGGGTCTGTGCTGCCGTCTACGGTGGTGGTGTAGCCGGGTTTACGTCTGCCAAACAACATGACGATCGTTCCTCTTTCTATGGGATTTATTCAGCTGCTGCGGTGTTCTGGGCGTAGATGCCGCGCTTTTCCAGATCATCGGCCATGTCAGCCAGATCATACTTCTCCAGCGTCTCGCGGGTGGGCACACCGGTGGTGCGATCCCAACCGAAGGCATCGTAGAACAGATCCTTTGCCTTTTCCATGTCGGCGCGGTCCAGCTTGGTGGTGCCTTCCTCGAATGCCTTGAAGTCGGGGTCCTTATCGAACACCCAATCGCAGATGGCATCGTGCTCCTGACGCAGGTTTGCGCTGCCGCAGTTCTGCTGGAAGCTGATGGCGGTCATCACGCGCAGCATCTGGGTGATGCGGGCGCCGTCCTCCTGCAGACCGGCCTGGGTATAGGTCTCGCCGGTGACAGCGGTCATAAAGTCTGCCTGCAGGTCCAGATCGCCGTGGTAGTCGCGCTCCTTGGAGGGAGACTGGGTCATGGGCCACATCCAGTTGCACAGGGTGGCGGAGTCGTGGAAGTTCTTGTCGTTGACGCAGTAGGCAGCCAGCTTTGCCTTGTTCTCGTTGATGGGAGTGTAGGCCTTGGCCTTATCGTAGCAGCCCTCGCCGAAGAAGTCCTCCATGACCTTCTTGGTCACCTCATAGGGAGCACCGGAGCCGGTCTCGCAGACGATCTCGTGGATCATGCAGTCGCGGTTGTAGACGAGGTTGTACAGCATGCCCACCTGCCATGCCTCAGCAGGGCCGTGGTGGTTGGGGAAGCCGTTGTAGATCAGGTTGGAGTTGGTAGCGCCGTCGTCGCGGTCCAGCCAGCTCTTGGGCAGGCCGAACTTTTCCATCATGGCCAGGGTGCCCTTGGCGATCACGGACAGGTCGCCCTCACCGTAAGCCATGCGGCGGATCAGCTCAACCTCCCAGCGGGGATCGCCGGCCTTCTCCCACTCCCAAGGCAGAGAGTCGTACTCGGCCTCGCTGATGTACTTGGTAGCCTCCTCACGGGGCATCCGCAGGATCCACAGCAGGTCGCGGTTCAGGTTGCCGTAGTTGTCCCACAGACCCATGTCGTCCACAGCGTGAGACCATGCCAGATTGATGACCATGGTGCCGTCGCCCTCGTACTTGAAGTCGTGGACGCCGTCCGGG
>ERZ809296.4251-NODE-4251-length-11167-cov-5.282127_pt1 | contig 11167 bp, 8 predicted proteins | sample MGYA00520511_ERZ809296 | MGnify/ENA primary metagenome ERZ809296 (study PRJEB31576, sample SAMEA3212662) | Homo sapiens | biome: human-gut; feature: human gut; material: fecal | place: Sweden | collected 2012 ... | reverse complement strand
CTCTTCCGATCTGGGGAGCTTCGTCAACCGGGAATGTTGGTATTGCCTGCAGAATATGATTATATCTCTTTTAGCGAAGGGTTATTTGAAATAGAAAAGGACAGGAAAACAGGCTATGCGGATGTGGAGGGAAGAATCATTATTCCGTGCAAGTATGGATATAGGGAAATATCAAACTATTATGGCGAAGGTCCTATTTTAGTACAGGAAAATGGTAAGCTTCGCTTGGTTGATGAGAAAACAGGCAAAACGGTGGCCACTTGTAACACGACAGCTACATATTCCGACTTCACAGGTTTTTCAAACGGCATGGCTGTGGTGGTTGAAAATGGAAAGCGTGGACTTATTGATAATACTGGGAAACTGGTTGTGCCATGCATATACGAGGAGATTAAGAGTTTTGATATGCATGTTTTCAAGGGAGAATTAACAGCGGCAAAGAAGAATGGAAAGTGGGGGTTTATTGACAAAACAGGAAAAGTAATTATACCTTTTGAATACGATGAAATTGCGACAGTTAGTATTGATCCTAATCAATGCGACGAAAAAATGATGGTTAGCAAAAATGGAAAATGGGGCATGATAAATATGAATGGGCAGTTGGAAATTCCTTGTAAATTTGATTTCTTTGATGGTTGGTTTGCTTACGGTTTGGCGTGTGCACAAATTGGTTCCAAGTATGTTTATATCAATCTCCAGGGGAAAATTGTACTGGCTGGCGACTATGATATGGCAAGATCATTTAAAGATGGCGTTGCAAAAGTGGAAAAAGGAAATTCTACCTACATGATTAACACGAAGGGTGAAAAAGTAAATCTTTTTACATATCCATCTGATTTCCGTGATGGGCTGTGTGTGGTGGGAAAATTTTCAAAAGAAGAATCGAAATTGTATTACGGTTATGCTGATAAAAAAGGAAAATTGGCCATTCCTTACGAGTTTGAAAAGGCTTATAAGTTTGAGGATGGAATAGCGAATGTTCAAAAGGACGGAAAGTGGGGATATATTGATACCAATGGGAATTGGATAATCTATCATGAATTTGATACGATCTACGAATTTTCCGCTGAAGGAGTAGCAGAAGGGATGCAGAATGGAAAATGGGGCCTTCTCACGAAGGAGGGGGACTATGTTTTCCCGTGCGAATATGATAGCCTCTACTGCTGCGACGAGGTCAAACGAGTATTCACTGTGAAAAACGGATATATGAATGTATGGGATCTTGAAGGAAATAAAATCTTTTGATATAGCGAAAGCAGAAAAAGGAGATAGGTGCAATGATTGCAAATGAAGTGATACAGTTTAGCGAAAGGCTACAGCAGGAAACAGAAAGCATTATTAATAAAATCAACGGTAGCGAAAAAGAAAAAACATCGGATATTTTTGAAGATAAGATTGTTTTTTCCTCTTTTCCACAAAAGGAAGATCTGAGAAAAGCATTAAGCGGGAAAAAAGGCGTTTATTTGTTCCGGATAACGGAAGACTGTGAGCTTACCAAGGAACAGGTAAAAGCCTGGAACGATGAGTGGGGAAGCAAATTCTCAGTTCTTTCTGGAGTACGCGATATCTCGTTGAAGAAAGGCGACTTCTTATACATTGGCAGCTGTTATAGTGAATCCATATACACCAGAGTGCAATCCCATTATTCTTATAAAGACAAAAGCGGATTGCAATTGAATAGAGAAGGCCGCCAGATTTTAAAGGACAAAGTTGCGTTGTATGCATTTCCGATTAAAAAAGAGTATTATAAAACAAAGGAAGAGGGATTGTTTGCCAAGTGCATTCTGCCAATCGTGGAGAAAATGCTGGATAATAGGTTAAAGCCAAAAGCAGGCAGTACAAGAACATAACAAAGGCTCCCCGCCCATTGGGCGGGGAGCCTTGCATATACCTTCTTATCCCTTCGCCCTTCGCATATCCTCCCGGACGGATTGCAGCTGGCGCAGGATATCCAGGATGCGCGCGTCGGTGCGCTCCACCTGCTCCTTGGCCTCGCTGATCTGGCTCAGGGCTGTCCAATCGCTGAAAAGGTTATCCCACACGATGTCGGTTACGCGCCAGAAGGCGGACAGCTCGGTGGTTGCGTCGCAGCGCACGCGCACATCGTGCAGCTCGCGGTTAAAGCGATCCAGCGCGCGGCGAAGCTGCGCGATTTCCTGCTCGGCTTTATCCATGCGGCTGTGCTTGATCAGCCCCGACAGCAGGCCGCCGCCTATCAGATCATACACGCCCCAGCCCTTGGCGCTGCGCAGGGTGGATAGCGCCTGCTGCGCCTGCGCGTGGGCTGCCTGACCCGCCTGGATGGCCTGGTCGGTTTCGTATATCAAGGATTGGAGATTGCTTTGTTCCATATTAGCTCCTTCTGGGCGGCGGTTCCTGCACCGTCCAAAGGCAGTATAGCAAGCATGCCCTGCCTGTGCAAGCCAAAATGGATGAAAGATACGTTTTGCCGTCCGAAAGCAGCCGTCAGGCGTATGCCTTCAGCGTGAAGGAAGCGCGCACCAGAGCTCGCCCCTCGGCCAGGGTGTGGATTTCCCCCGCGTGCAGCAGCTGGGACAGGAGGTTGCCAATCGCCGTGGCTTCGGCCGGGCCCGCGGTCAGCGGACGCGCAAGCGCACGGGCGGTCAGGCGGTTCAGATAATCGTTGCGGCAGCCGCCGCCCACCACGCGCAGGCAGGCGATGCGGCGGCCGGTCAGCGCTTCCAGCTCGTCCACCGCCGCGCGGTAGCAATCCGCCAGGCTATGGCACACGCACGCGGTCAGGTCGCCCACATCCGCAGGCGCGGGATAGCCGCCCTCGGCCAGGGCGCTGCGCAGCTCCGCCGCCATGGAGACGGGGGCCAGAAAGCGCGCGGCGTTGCAGTCCACCCGGCCTGGATAGCCGTCGTGCCGCTCGGCCAGCGCAGCCAGCTCGGCAAAGGAGGTCTGCGGGCACAGCTCGCGCCGCAGCTCCTGCAGCATCCAAAGGCCCATGATGTTTTTGAGATAGCGAATCGTGCCCTGCGCGCCGCCCTCGTTGGTCAGGTTGCGCGCACGGCTTTCCGGGGTCAGGATGGGCGCGGGCAGCTCCATGCCCAGCAGGCTCCATGTGCCGCTGGAAAGATATGCGTCGTTTGCCTCCAGCGGCGCGGCCATCACGGCGGCGGCGGTATCGTGCGTGGGAGCCAGGAGAATTTGGGTATCAAAGCCCACGGCCTGGGCAATTTCAGGCAGCAGCGCGCCTACCCGCGTGCCGGGCTGCGACAGGGGGCCGAACAGCCGCCGCGGAAAGCCGCAGCGGTCGATCAGCTCCCAGTCCCAAGCGCGCGCGCGCGCGTCCAGCAGCCCCGTGGTGGAGGCGTTGGTATACTCATGCACGCGCTGGCCGGTGAGCAGATAGTTCAGATATTCGGGCAAGAGCAGCATTTCCTGCGCGGCATCCAGCTCTCCCGCCTCACGCAGGGCGGTCAGCTGATAGATGGTATTAAACGGCTGCTTTTGGATACCTGTGCGGGCATACAGCGCTTCCTCATCGATGACGCGGCGGACGATTTCATCCATGCCCTGCGTGCGGCCGTCGCGATAGCTTACCGCGTCGCCCAGCATGCGTCCCTGCGCGTCCAGCAGCACAAAGTCCACGCCCCAGGTGTCGATGGCTACGCTGCGCGGGGTGATTCCCTGCGCCCTCGCTGTGCGCAGGCCGTTCAGGATTTCGGCAAACAGCCGGTCGATATCCCAGCATAAGCGCCCGTTTTTTCGCTGCGCACCGTTGGGAAAGCGATAAAGCTCGGTCAGCTCCAGCCGGCCGTTTTTTACCTGTCCCAGCATGTGCCGGCCGCTGGACGCGCCGATATCGATGGCGATCATGGCGTTGTTCATAGGCATTCCTCAGCCAAAGGCGCGGGCGTTGAGGGCCTGCTCCAGGCGCTTTAGCTTCCAGGGAGCCAGGGGCGAGAAGGGGAAGGAGCGCAGCTGGCGCAATGACATCTTTTGGATATCCTTGACGGCCTTCAATTCGGTCAGCTCGGGTGCGATGGTCAATATCTCCTCGCGCAGATCATCGTGCTTGAGCAGCTGCTCAAAGGGCACGTCCAGCAGCAGCCTTCCCGAATAGGGCGCGGCGCACACGCAATGGAAGGCATAGCTGCCGCTTTCCAGCACAGCGTGCAGGCAGCCGTCGGCCTGCTCCTGCCAGTCCGCGTCGCTGCCCGTCACCGTGCCCAGGGGCAGCACGGCCTCGGCCTGCGCGCCAAAGGGCACCTCGAGCTCCCAATCGAAGGTCGTTTCATCCACCGTTTTCCAGTGGGTGCGGTACCGTCCCATGGCGGATTCATAGCTGAAATCGATTTCACCCAGGCGCGTATCGGGATGCGGATGCATCAGCGCCTTGCGGAAGCCCGGCGCATCCTCCATGGGAGCCAGCCCCGCCGCGTCGCGGCACACCCACTCCATCACCGCGCCGTAGGCGTAATGGTTGAGCGAGTTCATGCCGGTGCTGGACATATGGCCGTCAGGCATCACGGAGTTCCAGCGCTCCCACACGGTGGTAGCGCCCATGTTCACCTCATACAGCCAGCCGGGGTAGCTTTCATTCAGAAACAGCGTGTAGGCCAGGTGGTTAAAGCCCGCCTGCGTGAGCACGCTGCACAGATAGGCCGTGCCCACAAAGCCCGTGCGCAGCTCGTTCCGGGCGTTTTCAAACAGGCGATCCAGCGCGGCCTTGAGGATGGGCGTGTCGGACTCGGGCATCAGCCCCAGGAACAGCGACAGGATGTGCGCCGTCTGGGTGTTGACGGTCAGCCCGCCCTTAGGGGCGCGGTAGGTTTGGCGGATGGCGGCAAGAATCTCCTGCTCCAGGGCGGCGTAGCGTGCAGCGTCGGGCGCGTAGCCCAGGATGGCGGCGGCCTTGCGCGTCAGGCGCGTGGAGTACAGATAGAAGGCCGAGGCGATGAAATCGGGATCGGTGCCGCCCGTGCAGGAGGCCGGGAAGGCCGCATCCAGCGCCAGCCAGTCGGCAAAGTGGAAGCCCGCCTGCCACAGGCGATGGTCGCCCGTCTCGTGATCGACGCGATGAATCCACTCCACCCACAGCTTCATATTGTCGTATTGCTCGCGCAGCAGGGCGGTATCGCCGAAGAACTGATATACCGTCCAGGGGATGATGCTGCCCGCGTCCGCCCAGGCGCAGGCAGGGGAGCCCTGCATGCCAAAGGAGGGCACCACGTGCGGCACGCCGCCGCCGCGCTCGCGCTGCTCAAAGGCCATATCGCGCATGAACTTGGCGTAGAAGGCCGCGCTGCTCATCTGGTAGCAGGCGGTGGCGCAGAACACCTGCGCGTCGCCCGTCCAGCCCATGCGCTCGTCGCGCTGGGGGCAATCGGTGGGCACATCCACAAAGTTGCCGCGCTGCCCCCACAGGGCGTTTTCGCACAGGCGGTTCACCTTGTCGCTGGCGGTGCGGATGAAGGCCGTCTGCTCCATATCGGAATAGAGCACGCAGCCCACAAAGTCATGCAGGTCGATTTCCTCCCCAAAGCCCTCCAGCTGGATATACCGGAAGCCGAAGAAGGTGAAGTGCGGCCGCGCCCAGGCCTCCTGCCCATCGCAGATGTAGGTAAAGGTCTGCCTGGCGGTGCGCAGGTTATCGGTATAGAAGCAGCCGTCCTGCAGGATTTCGCCATAGCGCAGGGTGTAGGTATGGCCGCGCTCGGCGGCTGCGCGGAAGGTGACAAAGCCCGTGATTTCCTGCCCCATATCCAGCACGGTTTCGCCTGCGGGCGTATGCAGCACGGCGGCGGGGCGCAACGTCAGCATGGCGCGCACAGGCGGGCTCATGCGCGGGCGCAGCAGGCCTGTATCCATATCGGGCAGCAGGCGCGCGGGCAGAGCGGCGGACAGGGGCTTGGAGGCGTCCCAGGTTTCGCCGTCATAAATATTGGAAAACAGCACGGGCGATTCGCCGCAGCGCCAGGTATCGTCCGAGGGAATGATGATCTCCGCGCCGTTATCCAGCGCCGCGTGCAATTCGCAGATCAGCGCCTGCGTATCGCCGAAGATTTCCTTCTGCCCCTGGAAGCCAAAGCGCCCCTTGTACCAGCCGTCGCCCAGCAGCACGGCGATTTCATTGTCCTCCGCCAGCAGGTCGGTCACATCGTAGGTTTGATATTGCAGCCAGCTGTCGTATTTGTTGCAGCCGGGGGCCAGGTATTCGTCGCCCGCCTTCTGGCCGTTGATAAAGGCCTCGTACAGACCCAGGCCGCAGATATACAGCCGCGCGGAGACCACCCGCCCAGGCAGGGCAAAGCGCTTGACCAGCCGCGCGTTGGCAATTTCCCTGGGCGCGGCGATCCACTGCCCCAGCCAGGGCTCCTGCTGCTTGGCGGTTTCAAACCACGCGCGCGGGCTGAGCGCCGTTTCGCCGGTATCGGCGGTTACGGTGACGTCCCAGGTATAGCGCGTGCGCGGGGACAGCGGAATATCGGGCGCAAAGCACAGGCTGTCGATATCCTGCCGCGTGCCCGAATCGTAAACCACGCTTTCATCCGGGCCGTACATCCGCACACGGGCGGACTGCTGGCGCTTGCCGCCCTCGCAGGCGACCTTATAGGAAAAGCGCAGGGGGGTCAGATCAAAGCCCAGCGGGCGCGCGATGTGATTGACCTGCATGCCGTATACTCGCATGGTGATGCCTCCTTATTATTGCGCGGCAAAGGGATCCGCGCAGAAAATATCAATGTTGCCCTCATCCAGGGTGATGCGGTAGGTGCCGTCCTTGGCGATTGCGTGGCGGCGCACGCCCAGGCGGCGCATCTCCTCCCGCACGCGCAGAATATCCCAGACGCCCGAATCGTAGCCCCGGCGACCCTGATTGTTATCCCACAGCCATTTGGGCGCGCACCACAGGCACACCTGCGGGCGGATGGCATGGTACACATCCATGCGCACGGCGCTTTGCCCATGATGACCCATCTGCACGATATCGCTTTGCAGCGCGTTCCCGTGCATGCGCAGCAGCTTTTCGCCGCCCTCCACGCCCAGATCGCCCAGGAACAGCGTGCGCACGCCCTCGCTGGTCATGCGCAGCACGCAGGAGGAATTGTTGGAGGCATTGCGGGTAAAGGCAGGATCGCTGGTATAGAGCACATCCCAGGCCGTGCCGTCGATGTCCAGATGTTCGCCCTCACGCAGGATATGCTCCCGGCTGCCGATCTGCGATCGCAGCACCTGATAGCCGTCCCAGGCAGGCAGGCTGCGCGGCTCGCCGATTTCCAGCACCCGGCGCTCGGGATAGTGCAGGTGCAGCGCGTCCAGCGAAAAGGCTTCGTGGCGATTTTGCAATAGATCGTAGAGCGCGTACACGTGGTCGGAGTGCGGGTGGGTGAGAAACCACGCCTTCACCCTGGGACGATTGCCGCCCAGGCGGCGCAGCAGATACAGCAGGTAATCCGCGTCCCCCGCCGTGCCGCCGTCAATGACGATCAGCGAATCGCCGGGGGTTTTGATCACATAGCCCATCATCTGCGTGTGCGTCTGCGGGGCCAGCTGATAGATTTCACAGGGCATGGTAAAGCTCCTTTATGATAGATTGGCGGGGATGGGAGGACGGCAACTCATTCGTCTCGCGTTTGGGAGAAGGCTTTTATGGTCGTGCGGTTTTCATGCTGGTTGCCGTTCTATTCAACAATCGCAAATAGATACGAACAACCAATGCATCCAAGCATGCCCCCGTGGCACGCCGATGCAATCGACTTTCACGTCACACATAGGTTCTTTGTTACTTTCTTCACTGAAGAAAGTAACGTATCCCTCGTCCCCCGTCTCCTATCCTTCATCAGAAAATGGGGACGCCGCCAGGTGCCGCGCCCCCAATCAAATCAATCCAGAAACTCCTCGCGCAGCGTTACGCCAAATTCCTTGGCGATGGCGCGCAGATCATCGTCCGTGATGGTCTGCAGCACAGGCTTGCCGCTGGCAAGCACCAGCATGTAAATCTGCGCCGCCTTTTCAATGGTGTGCATCAGGCCAAAGGCCGTGTCAAAGTCCGGCCCGGATACAAACAGCCCGTGGTGCGCCCATACCGCCGCGTCATACTCGCGCATCAGCCTGCTGGTGGCCAGGGCGATATCGCGCCCGCCGGGCACCATCCAGGGCACCGCGCCCACGCCGCCGGGGAAAACCACAGGGCACTCGGTGGCGCTTTGCCAGAGCGCGCGGGTGAAATCGCGCGCCGTCAGGGGCAGGATGTAGGTCATGGCGATTACATTGGCCGGGTGCGCGTGATAGATCACGCGGCACGCGCCGCCCGTGGCCGCCTTGCGCACGGAATGGTTGAGGAAATGGCTGGGGAACTCGCTGGTGGGGCGGCCGCCCTTTTCCAGCCCCCATACAATGCGCCAGGCGTCGCCCGCCGCGTTGATTTCCACAATGCAGCAGGTATCCTGCATGGCGCGCTGCACATGGCGGAAATACTTGCCGCTGCCGGTGGCGATGAAATACTCGCCGCGCAGGTTATCGGCCTGCACGTCCATCTGCACCCATTTGCCGGGCACGGCGCGGAAGAAGGGGCGCAGCTGATCCACCTCCTCAGCCGTCATGCGATAGGTGAGGTTGCCGCCGTTGCGCTCGTGCCAGCCCTGCTGCCAGCCATCGTCGCACACGCGGGCAAAGGACTGCATCACTTCAAAATCGGTTGCTTTCATCTGTGCTTACTTCCTTTCGGCAAGAGCCTGCCGTTCATATTGCTGCACGGCGGACAGCCATTTTTCATTTTCGGGCACATCCTGGCGGCGGCAGTATTCCGCCCACACCTCGCCCCAGGGCAAGGATTTGTATTCCTCCTGCAGAGCCAGCAGCTCGGTAAAGTGGCAGGAATCCTGCAATTCGGCCAGCGCCTGATGCGGGGTCAGCAGGGCCAGCAGCAGCGCCTTTTGCATATTGCGCGTGCCGATCACCCATGCGGCCACGCGGTTGATGGAGCCGTCAAAGAAATCCAGGCCGATCAGCGCCTTATCGCAGGCGTTGCAGCGCACGATTTCATCGGCAATGCCGCGCAGGTCGTCCGTCAGCGTGACCACATGGTCGCTGTCCCAGTGCATGGGGCGGGTTACGTGCAGCGGCAGCTTATTGTAAAAGGCCAGCTGCGCGGGGATTTTGTCCGCGATGGACTCCTCAGGGTGGTAATGGCCGCTGTCCATCAGGTTATATACGCCGGGATGCGTGGCGGCGTAGTTGGCGTAAAACTCCGCCGAGCCCACGGTGTAGGCCTCCAGGCCGATGCCGAAGAATTTGCTTTCTACGCTGTCGATCACGCCGGGCAGGGGCTCGGCAAAGATCTGATCCAGGCTGTCGCGCAGGCGCAGGCGCGGGGATAGCCGGTCGGCGGGCACGTCCTTGTAGCCGTCGGGAATCCAGATATTGCACAGGCAGTGCGTGCCCAGCTCGCGCGCAAAATACGCGGCGATACGGCGGCAGGCCACAGCATGGCGGATCCAGTAGGCGCGCACCGCCTCATCGGGGCTGGACAGGGTAAGGTTATCCTTGACCATCGGGTGGGAGAAGAACGTGGGGTTAAAATCCAGGCCGATCTGATGCGCCTTGGCAAACGCCACCCAGGGGACGAAGTGCTCGGGGCGCAGCTGATCGCGCTTGCCCTCGCCGCCGATGGCGTAGCTGGCGTGCAGGTTCAGCCGCTTGCAGCCGGGAATCAGCGACAGCGCGGTTTCAAAATCGCGCGTCAGCTCCTCAAACGTGCGGGCGCGGCCGGGATAATTGCCCGTCACCTGGATGCCGCCGTCCAGCGCGCCGCCCAGGCTTTCCAGGCCGGTCACGTCGTCGCCCTGCCAGCAGTGAATGCTCACGGGAATGGACGCGAGCGTTTGCAGGGCCTTTTCCGTATCTATGCCAATGTCCGCGTAGCGGCGCAGGGCCAGCTGATAGCCTTCGTTCATGGGAAATCTCTCCTTTAGTCAAAGCTGAGGTTCGCTATCCTTTATTGTACAGAAAACAGCGCGGCGGGAAAGGACGTTTATCGCCTTTCGTCGCAACCTGAATTAACCCGCCAGGCGCTGGGAGACATGCCCGTGGCCGACTCGAAGATGCGGTAAAAATAGCTGCTGTTGCTGTAGCCCACCGCCGCGCAGATTTCCATCACGCTCAGGTCGGTTTCGCGCAGCATGCGCTTGGCCTTTTCAATGCGCCGCTCCTGCAGCAGCGCGGTGCAGTTTTTGCCGGTAGCCTCCTTGAGCACCTTGCACAGATAGGCGGAGGACACATGCTTGCGCCGGGCGAAATCGCGCAGCACAAAATCAGCATAGTTCTGGCGGATTTCCTGCAGCAGCTCGATGACCACCAGGTTTTCCTGATGCGTGGCGGCGGGCATACGCATGCATTCCGGCCGGCTGAGCAGGTGCAGAAACAGCAGTCCCATCTCGGTGCGGCGAATTTGCAGGCCGGCGGCCTTGGGCGCGATGAGCGAATGCACAATGCTTTGCAGCAGCCACTGGATCTCGCTGATCTCGGCCACGCGGAAGTGCAGGTAGGCCATGTCCTGCTCATAATTGCGCAGCGCGTCCAGCAGGAACCTGCCCAGCACGTTATGGGTGCCGATCATATCGGGCACAAAATCCAGGAACTCCTGCTGGATCAGGAAGTTGACCGCGATGTCGTTTTCCCCGCACCGGGCGATGCTGTGCGCGCTGTGGCGGTTGATCAGCAGCAGCTCGCCCGCCTGCAGGCGCACCGTGCTGCCGTCGGGCATGCCGTGCAGCGTTTCGCCCTGCAGCATATACATCATTTCCACATAGTCGTGCCAGTGCATGGGAAAATCGGCAAAGCGCGTATGCGGCCGCAGCGAGATCATCTGCCGCGAGGGCACAAAGCGCTCGCCCTCCACGATGAAGGCGCTGCGGTCGGTATAGCGTCCCTGCGCCAGGGGTTCGCCGCGCAGCAGGCTTTCTTCCTCCTGCGTATGGGGCGCGAAAAAGCGAATCAGGCTGTCGTCCATGCGTGGGCTCCTTTCGGGGAGGGGATGGGGAACGAGTGGGGAGGACGAAAGGGAACGTTCCTTTCTTCAGTGAAGAAAGGAACAAAGAACCGATGTGTGACGTGAAAGCCGATTGAATAAAACTGAAAGGCAGGACTGCTACCCCGCCCCCATGGTCGTGCTGCGCACGCCCTGCGCTGATCTGCG
>ERZ809296.4247-NODE-4247-length-11179-cov-8.598166_pt1 | contig 11179 bp, 10 predicted proteins | sample MGYA00520511_ERZ809296 | MGnify/ENA primary metagenome ERZ809296 (study PRJEB31576, sample SAMEA3212662) | Homo sapiens | biome: human-gut; feature: human gut; material: fecal | place: Sweden | collected 2012 ... | reverse complement strand
TGTCCCTTTTTGCTCATTAAAAATATGCACCTCCGAAAGTGTCTAACTTTCGGGGCGCATATCAAAGCCGTGTCTACTTTTTTATGCTCTTTTCAATTTGCGCAATTTATTATACCTTATCTACCTTATCGTCTCAATCCATGGAGCACTGCAAACAGGAACTCATACAATATCTCGATTACTACAACAACCGCAAGATTAAGGCAAAGCTGAAGGGCTTGCCGCCTGCAATTCACAGACAACAAGCCCTTTCAACAGAAATATTTGCCTAACTTTTGGGGGGCAGTTTACAAGTATGGAGTGGTATATTAGGTTTTACACCGAGATGTGCCTCAACAGAAGTTTGAGATACAAGACGCAACAAGGTTTTAAAGATGCTTATTGCGTGAGTTTCTAAGAAAACCGTGTTGAAATAGTGACCTTGTGCAAAATAATCATTCCACTTTTTATGAGTTTTGCTACGCATACTTCTTCTAGACAACAAAATAAAAAGCTCTGATAAAAAAGGGGGTGTCGATAATAAAAGCTCCATTTTTCGACAAAAATATACAAAAACCGGAGTTCGAGATTTACTTGTTGGCAAAGTCCTTCTGCACAGCGGTGACCACAAGTTCCACAAGATGCTTTTCTGTAGCCATACGGGCTTCTACACAACAACGTGTAGGCTGATTTGTTTTGGAAACCCACTCGTCATAAATCCGATTAAATCGAGCGAATAAAGCCATATCCCTAAGGAATATATGTACGGAAAGGATATAATCCTTGCTCGAACCGTGATCTGCAAGCAAACGGTCTATTTTATTCAAAGCACCAACTGTTTGCTCTTCTATGCTGTCGGCCGAAGGAAAGGTCTGACCGCTCAAAAAGAGCATACCTTTATATGATATGATCTGATGCATCCTCTCGTTGCCTTCAAAATACTCTATCATAATCAATATAATCCTCCTGCTTTTTATACATATTATACGTCCTTATTTTCGTTTATGGTCTTATAGGTGTGCTTTAGGTGATTCATCATGGCTTGTGCCGCACCTACGGAATCATTATTTACAATGGCCTGATAAATGCGTACATGATCATCTATCATCTCTATAATATTGGATTGATACAAAGACAATTGAGATCTTTGAGCTTCTAATTCGCCCCTTATAGAATAAAGAAACTCCGATAAAAGTTTGTTTTTTGCGGCATTTATTATGGCGGTATGAAATTTCATACCGGAACGTGTGGGGTTGGTTCTTGTCCCGGAATTTATTTGCGCAAGCAAGTCTGCTTTTAATTCTTCAAGTGCAGAACTGATAAGTTGTATGTCCTCATCGGTTGCACGCTTTGCCGCAAGCCCTGCAAGCTGTGATTCTATTATAATTCTGGTTTCCATAAGATCACTTATGGAAGAACAATTAGCTATTGTTCCTATCAAATCATAATTTGCTATGCGCAAATATGCATCTTTGGTTAAAAAAGTCCCTTGACCAGGACGTGAACATACAATTCCAGAAAAGCTGAGAGCTTTTAATGCCTCACGTATACAGTTGCGACTCACGCCAAACCGCTCGGCAAACTCTGTTTCGCTGGGCAGTTGTTCTCCAGGAAGCCATATTTCTTCTTTAATCTGCTGTAACAGTAATCTTACAACTTCTTGATGAAGAACAGTGCGGGGAACTTGATAAAATGGCATAATTATACTCCTACTCATATACACTTTTTCACAGTATACCATAATATCATTAAATAAACCACATAATATGGCTTTATCATACATGGTTCTTTGATTCTGTAGGAAGGTAAACCGTGTCTTCCTTCCTACAGAAGTATTTGTTATATGGATGCTTTTTTACAGTTTACCAGTTGCACAGCTAATACAGCGGCAAAAACACATACACCGATTATATCGGTGATTGTTGCAGTATTGATAAGCAGTAAAGCCGCAATGCCGCAGCCTACGCGGCTGCATACTGATAGAGCGTTTATAAGATAACCTTCAATAGCTGCAGCAAGGCATACGCATCCAAGCATAGCCGTTATAAACGGGACTATGGATTCTGCCAAAGTGCCGCACATAAGCAATTCTGGGCCGAATGCAAACATGTACGGTACAACAAACGCAGCTAGAGCAAGTCTCCACGCAGCAAAGCCCACCTTTGAAGGATTTGCATTTGCAATACCTGCGGCGGCATATGCCGCAATAGCAACAGGAGGAGTAAGCATAGACATACAGGCGAAGTAGAATACAAACATATGTGCCTGTATCTGACTAAGGCCAAGCTCCATAAGACCAGGAGCTATAAGTGTTGCCATCACGATATATGCGCCGGATGTAGGCATTCCCATACCAAGCAGTATTGCTATAAACATACCTAATGCAAGGCCGATTATAAGTTTGCCGCCAGCTAAAGCCACTACTAGAGAGCTAAGCCTTGAACCCAGGCCAGTCATGAATAATACGCCTATTATAATACCGGCATTTGTTACTGCTGCTGCAACGGTGATCATTTGCTCAGGAGCGTCCTGAAGCTCATGCAGCAGATTTTTAAGCATTTGTTTACGGTCACTTGAAAAAATAATGGCAATTACCAAATTGGCGATTATAGCTATGAATCCGGCGCGCATGGCGGTATAACCGCACATAAGCAGGACTATTACCAGCACAACTGGAATAAGGAATACACCCTTGGACTTCACCATTTTCCAAAAATCGGGAATTTCCTCCTTAGGTAGGCCAGACATGCCAAGCTTTTTTGAGCGGAAATGAACCTGCAACATCGTACATGAATAATATAATATTGCAGGTATGAGAGCATGCTTAATGATGCTGCTGTAATGTATGCCCGTGAAATCTGCCATTATGAACGCAGCTGCCCCCATAACAGGGGGCATAATCTGTCCTCCGCACGAAGCAACGGTTTCAACAGCTCCAGCAAAATAATCCGGGAATCCAGCCTTTTTCATTGCCGGAATAGTAAATGTGCCAGTGGTAACAACGTTGGATATGGAACTACCTTGTATCATGCCCATAAGACCGCTAGATACTACAGCCGTCTTTGCAGTTGCACCGCAGAAGCGTCCTGTAAGGCACAGCGAAAGATCCATAAAGAATTCGCCTGTTCCTGTGGAGTTTAATACAGCCCCAAACAACACAAACATAAATACCACAGTTACCGCGGAATGAGTAGGCGAGCCCCATATTCCTTCAGTAGTCATAGTAAGCTGTTCTATAACGGTAGCTATCTTAAACTGAGTGTGCCACATCGGACCTCTCAAATGATGACCAAAGATTGCATAGAATAGCATTATTATGGCTATTGTAGGCATTACCCATCCCATGGTACGACGGCCAGATTCCAATACAAGAATAATCAGGAGTATGCCATAAATATATTCAGATACTTTAAGAGGTGTGAGATATGGGAATCTGCTGAGAAACCAGTTTGCATTGACAACAGCGTAAAGGCAGCATAACATGGATGCTATAGCGAGAAGATAATCATACCACTTTATTTTGCCTATCTCTTTTTCACCTTTTTTATTTGTAGTTAAAAAGAGAAGAAGCATTAGTATGCCTATTGTCAACGGCCTATGTACCATGGATATTGGAGTTCCAAACAATCCTATAGCGATTTGATATAACGAGATACCGAATCCTAGCCATTTCAATATCTTCATAACTGAGGAGTTCATGTCAATTTCCTTTCATATAGTGTTTTATATATGTTTCCGCAGCCAAAATCGGCTGCGGAAACAACGACGATTGTTCCGGAAAATGTTATTTTCCAAGGACTTCTTCGTAATAACGTGCAGCACCAGGATGTAGGGGAATCTTTCCTGTGGAGGCGAGACTCTCTACAGTACAGAAACTCAGCCAACCATTGGCATTTTATGTAATCAAAGTTTTCTACCAATGCCTTGGTAATCCAGTAAGCCTCTTCTTCGGACATATCCTTATCGCAAATGAGAGTGTTATCAGAGGTAATGGTATGAACATCCTCGGTTTGTCCCTTATAAGAACCAGCAGGCAATGTAAGCGTACGGTAGCCAATGTTTGCATCCAGCATATTGTTCTGAGTAGTTTCTTCAAGGCTCAGGATAGTAACATCAAGACTGGTGCATATATCCATTATAGTTGAATTGGAGATACCGGTCATAATGAGAAATGCATCGACAAGACGATCCTTCATCATGTCAGCACCTTCGGACATACTACCGGGGCGTAGTGAAAGGTCGTTCTGGATATCTAAGTCAGTAGCTATTAGGGCGTCAATGGCGCAATTGTATGCGTTACTACCAACGGAAGATACTGCTACGGTTTTACCCTTAAGATCGGCAACACAAGTAATGGGGGATCCAGCAGGGACGATTAGATAAAGCATATTAGTTTCAAGGGCCATCAGGGCTACTACATCGTCATACTTTCTGGTATATGGTTCATTACCCTTGTAGGCAGTGTCAAGACAAAACTGATTACAGAAACCAAGCGTAGCACTACCATCGCCGACAGCAATTACGTTCTGTGTGCCTCCACCCACTATGTAGGAAGCCTTGCCGCCGGCCCTTATAAGCGCCTCAGAGAAGGATGCACCCATAGAATTCCAGTTGCCGCCGGCGGGGCCACTGCTTATCAGAATATCGTTCGGAATATATCCTTCGGGAAGAAAAGAAGAACCAGCGAATTCACTAGCAGCCTGTTCTGCTAAAGCTTGCTGTTCGTTACTGGGTTGTTCAGAAGGCGTAGCACCAGTACAACCAAAGGTACAAATGGCCAGAACCATAACCATAACGATACTAAGAGCTGATTTGAAGAGTTTCATAATTATTTCCTCCAGTTTTAGTAAAAAAAGTGTTGCAGTTTAAATGTAGGACATTTATACTTTTAAAAGAAAGACATGAACTTGCGTTAACATGAAGCATGTCTTCAACAGCATTATATACGTGTATATTATAATTTGTCAACACAAAAGCAAATGTATACGTATAACAATTAGAGGTATCTGCAAATGGAATATTCGAGAATAACAAACCTGCTAAAAAAAGAAGTACTGCCAGCTCTTGGTTGTACCGGCCCGGTAGCTGTCGCGTTGGCAGCCGCAAGAGCTGCAGCTGAAGTTGACGGCAGTATAACCAGTATAAACGTAGCCTTATCACCCGGCATGTATAAAAACGGATGGGGTGTGGCCGTACCGGGAACCAAAGAAAGGGGGAATGCGCTAGGTGCCGCATATGGTGCTATCGGCGGAGATTATCGCCTTGCACTAGAGGTCTTGTCTACCGCAACCTCATACCATCTGGAAAAAGCGTTGGAAATGGTGGAAAAAGGCAAAGTAAAGGTTTTTTGTGATAATACAAAGAAAGGAATATACATCGAAGCAACCGTAAATTCTGCCGAAAGCTGTGCTACTGCTATTCTAGAGGCAAGCCATGATCGCATAAGTAAGGTTATAAAAAATGGGGAAATTATTTATAAGGCTTTCGAGTGCATTGACACATCGCAGGAATTTGATGTGCAACTATCTTTGTCTGAAATACTGGATTATGCTGAACATGTGGTGTATGATGATATCGCTTTCCTTGCAGAAGGAGATGTGATGAATCGGGCACTGGCAAACGATGGCCTAAAGAACAGCTATGGACTTAACAGCGGAAGAACACTTATGAATTCGTATAGCGATTTAGACATCATTGATTTTCCCAGCATTAAGGCCAAAATATTTACTTGCGCCGCGTCAGATGCCCGTATGGGTGGAAGTCAGTTGCCCGCGATGAGTACAGTTGGCAGCGGAAATCAAGGTATCACTGCCATTATTCCCGTTGGAGTATTTGCAGACCACATAAATGCAACAGAAGAACAAAGGTGCCGTGCGCTTGCAATAAGCCATCTGGTGACATATATGGTAAAAACATACGTTGGCCGCATTTCAAGCACCTGTCTTTGCGCAATAGCATCTGCATCCGGTTCTGCCTCAAGCATAGTTTGGATGAGCGGTGGGAATGAAAGGCAAATGGAGTATGCTATAATGAATGTAGTCAGCGCTTTAGCAGGACAGATATGCGATGGAGCAAAGAATGCGTGTGCGTTAAAGATGGGGGTGGCCTGCGATCAGGCATTTACCGCCGCGCAGCTAGCACTCAACGGAAACTATGCCGGATATTATGACGGCCTTGTCGAAGAGGATCTTGAAGGTACGCTGAAAAATCTAGCAAAACTTACGACGAACACGCGCGAAATAATAGATACTGTACTGACTAACATATTAAACGACAAAAGCAAAAAGGAGACTGGCAAATGATAATCAAGAATTGCAATATCATTGATTGTACGGGGCGTGCGCCGTATAAGGCCACCGTTAAGGTAACAAACGGGTTAATAACAGATATCATTACAGATTGTGCGAACACAATTGATGATGATACCGTAATTGATGCCCGCGATAAGTACCTTATGCCTGGCTTGATTAATTCACATGTTCATATAAATCGCAGACATGTTTCACGTGCAAATGGAGCTTTCAGGAATCTTGGGCCGACTGTCGAAAATAGTACTGACGGACGTAGAATGATGTATGCCGCGAAAAATGCGTGGTATGAATTGAATCAGGGAATAACCTCTATAAGAGATCTTTGCTCAGTTGGGAGGAGTGCATCAGAGCTTAAAGCCGCGTTTGAGGATGGTATAATCCGCGGTCCACGTCTTGTAGTGTGCGGTAAAGCTATTGCTTGCACAGGCGGACACGAAACGCATATGTACAAGGGCGCAGTAGAGGTTGATGGTCCTGATGCGGTTATGCAGGCTGTACGTAACGAAATAAGACTTGGCGCGGACTTTATAAAGCTAATGGCTTGCGGTGGAATAGCGGGTATGCCTGAACATGAAAACCCGGACATGGTTGAATTGACAGAGGAGGAAATCCGCGCAGCTTGCACTGCAGCGCATGACCATAACAAAAAAGTTACCGTTCATGCATATGGTATAAAACCGGTTATGAATTCTCTGCGCGGCGGCGTTGATGGTATAGAGCATGGCGTAAACCTAAATGATGAGGCTCTGGATATAATGTGCGAACACAGCGTATACTATGTACCAACCATGACCACTGTCACAGGGTTTATAGATAAGGAAAGAAGTGTGGGCCATGATGAACTTGCCGATCTGATAACCAAGGAGGTTATGATTAAGCACTTTGAAAGTGTGAGTCGTGCGCATGAGAAGGGAATACTGATAGCAGCGGGTAGCGACACACTTGGCGAGTTACACAAAGAAATGTACCTACTTGAAGAAATGGGGCTCAACCGTATGGAAGTACTGCAGACCGCCACCATAAACGCGGCTAAGGTGTTGCAAATGGATAATAAAATAGGCACATTAGAAGTTGGAAAAGAAGCAGATTTACTGCTGCTGGGAAGCAATCCCTTGGATAATCTGCATAATCTCAATGATGTAAAAGAGGTATATTGCCGTGGTGAACACGTAACATATGAATGGATGCTGAACCTTCAGTAAAACACAAAAGCACTCCGCATAATACGCCTGTATGCGAGCATGATAAAAAAATGTATTCAGTTGCTTGATGAAACAACTCGACCACCGAATACTAGCACTTGGCGGTTATTATATCCACAAAACCCGCTATAGTAAATTGGACTACCCCCCAAAAGTTAGGCAAATATTTCTGTTGAAAGGGCTTGTTGTCTGTGAATTGCAGGCGGCAAGCCCTTCAGCTTTGCCTTAATCTTGCGGTTGTTGTAGTAATCGAGATATTGTATGAGTTCCTGTTTGCAGTGCTCCATGGATTGAGACTGCTGCAAATACAGCAGTTCACTCTTGAACAAACCAAAGAAACTCTCAATCACGGCATTGCCCCAGACGGTAGTGTCAAGAGTTATGCGCAAAATTGTTTACGGCTCTGGTAGAAATCTATTACAGGGGGGCGGCTTAACCGCCCCTTGGTTACTTTTCAGCAGGCAGGGCGCAAAGGGTCAAGGGCGGCGGTACGCCGCTCGTCTTGCCCTTGACCATTTGTGACCTGGCTGCTATCAGCCGACCTGCAGCTCCTGCTCCATGGTTTCCAGATGCTTCATGTTCATGTACTTCTTGCAGCCCCACTGGGTTCCGGCTACATGACGAAGCCGTGCGCAGACCAGCATCAGCGCCGAGTTCCCGTCAGGAAATACTCCGACCACCCTTGTCCTGCGCCGAATCTCACGATTCATCCGCTCGATTACATTGTTGGTTCGGATCTTCTCCTAATGCTCAGAGGGAAAGTCACAGTAGGTCAGCGTTTCCTCGATACCCGCCTCAACCTTCTTCGCAGCCTCAGGCAGTTTCATGGCCTTCAGTTCAGAAACCACTGCGGCAACCTTTTCCCGGGATGCCTTCTTGCTCTCCTGTGCGTGGATAGCGTTCAGCATTTTCGCCACATTTTTGACCTTGGATTTGGGCACAACGGAGAATATATTTCGGTAAAAATGCACCACACAGCGCTGGTACTTGGCCTCAGGAAACACCTCTTCCACAGCCTCCAGCATCCCCAGGCACTTGTCTCCAACAATGAACTTAACCCCTTCAAGGCCCCGTCCACGGAGCCACTGGAAGAAGCTGACCCAGCTGGCCTTGTCCTCCTTCATGCCCTCGGCAGCACCTAAAACCTCACGATAACAATCCTTGTTGACGGCAATTGCCACCAAAACGGCCACATTTTCGTACTCGCCGCCCCAGTTTCGCTTGAGGTAGATACCATCTACATACACATAAGGGTACTTGCCGCCTTGCAGAGGACGATTGCGCCAAGCCTCGATATTGACGTAGGCTTTCTTATTCAGCTCACTGATGGTGGAGGCGGACACCTTGCTGCCCCATAAAGCCTCCGTGATGTCCTCTACACGGCGCACGGATACACCTGCCAGGTACATCTCAATAAGGGCTTCCTCCACGCTGCTCTCCCGGCGGCGATAGTGCTCGATGATGGCAGTCTCGAAAGAGATGCCCTTGAGACGAGGCACATGGAGTGTTACATCCCCGGAAGTGGTGGTAAGATTTCGGTCATAATGACCGCTGCGGTAGCCCTGACGGGCCTCGCTGCGCTCGTAGCGGGCTGCCTGGGTGAGTTTTTCCGCTTCGGCTTCCAGCAGCTCGTTGAGCGTCTCCTCCACACTGCCGCGGACTAACTCCTTGATTTGCCCCTTGATTATTTCCTCGTTGAATTGTACAATGTTATTGGACGTGGTTTGCTGTCTCCTTTCAGAATGTGTGTGGTAACTTCATTCTACCAGAGACCGGCAAGCCGTATCTACTTTTTTATGCTCTCTTCAATTTGCGCAATTTATTATACCTTATCCGCCGTCTAACAATAAAGAAGCTCTCATCGTCTGTAGATCGTTTGCAGCCATGGCCGGGATCGCAAAAGAAAGAAGAATAACCAGTACCAATACACTTGAAATGAGTTTTTTCATGAAAAGTCCTCCAAATATTTTTTTGCTGCTGAAGATACAACAGCTTTGCTCATTACTCTTTACGCATAAGCACTACCCAAAAAGCGACATAAAAAGAAAAATAATTTTAAAAAGCGCCAGCTCTTCGCCGGGGCTTATTGCTTCTTTTGGCGTTGAATCAACATTTCATGTCTAAAGGAGCCGAATATGGGCTGCTTTTTATATTCAGCCGAGGTATGCCGTTCACCTCCGTCAAGCTATGACAGCCATCAACCACGCAATAATCGGAGGTAAATATGAATTTAGATGTTTTTTATCAAAGCAATTCAGCGCACTTTGGCAGAAAGCCACTTTTCGAGGGGGATATTAAGCGAAAGGGAACAAGCGCCTTATCTAAAAAGCAGGAGGAAAAGCCCTTGGATAAGTACCTTAAGGAAAAACAGACCATCCAGCACCAATTTGCCAGGTTTGCAAAGATGGTATTGGCAGGCGAAGCCAATAAACAAAAGAAAGAGTATGCACGGCGCAGCCTGTATGAGGCCACTTTTTTCCGACCTGTCACCTCAAGACACAGCGCAGCTTTACGCAATGGATGAGTATCCTTCGGACAATTACCATTTCTGCATCGAAGGACAAGAAGTGATTGTCAAAGATGACTTGATAGGAAGGCATTGGCTGCTACAACAAAAGGAGGATTATAAAATGGTAGCAGGACACCTTAGAGAAAAAAACGGGACATTTCAAATTGTTTTGAGCTTCAATGATGCTCTTGGCAATCGAAAGACCAAATCCATCAGTACAGGGCTTCCTGTTAAGGGAAATAAAAAGCGGGCGGAAGCCTTGCTCATGGAAGCCCGGCAGAACTTTGACAACGGCGTTTCCAACGATAGCAGGAACAATCCCAAGAACATCCTGTTTACGGAGTTTATGTTGGAATGGCTGGAGCTGATGAAGAACAGCGTAGAGATTACTACCTATGCCAATTATGCTATGGTAATCAAAAGCCGCATCAATCCTTATTTTAGGGACAAGGGGCTTACGCTCTCGGAACTTACTCCTAAACATATTCAAGACTACTATCTATCTATATAGCTTGAATGTGGAGAAGGTAAGCGCCAATACTGTGATTCATCGTCACGCCAATATAAGAAAGGCGCTCCAATACGCACTGAAGCTCGGCTTGATCGACTTCAATCCAGCAGATAGAGTAGAACGACCAAAGAAGAACAAATATGTGGCTACCACCTACAACGAAAAGGAACTGGAAAACCTGTTTTCCGTCGTCAAAGGCAAGCATATCGAGTTTGCCGTCATACTTGGCGCATTCTACGGTTTGCGCCGGAGTGAGATTGTCGGCATAAAATGGGACGCGATCGATTTTGAACGCAAAACCTTCACAATCAAGCACACCGTCACAGAGGTTATGTTGGATGGTAAGGTAACTATGATTGACAAGGAACGGACGAAAACAAAGTCCAGTTATCGCACGCTGCCGCTGGTAAAACCGTTTGAGGAGCTGCTGCTTCGTATGAGAGCGGAGCAAGAAACCAATCGGCGGGTATGTGGCAGCGCGTATAGCAGGAAGTATTTGGACTGCATTTATGTGAATGAGTTGGGCGAGCTTGTAAGACCAAACTTCATTACACAGAACTTCGCTATCGTCCTTGCAAATAATAAGTTGAAAAAGATCAGATTTCACGATCTTCGGCACCCGTATGTCAAGCACACGACAAAAATTTTTAGCTTGCGCTTGATGGAT
>ERZ809296.4243-NODE-4243-length-11185-cov-7.390925_pt1 | contig 11185 bp, 9 predicted proteins | sample MGYA00520511_ERZ809296 | MGnify/ENA primary metagenome ERZ809296 (study PRJEB31576, sample SAMEA3212662) | Homo sapiens | biome: human-gut; feature: human gut; material: fecal | place: Sweden | collected 2012 ... | reverse complement strand
TCCAAGTCTGTACAAAATACTACCATAATTTCTCCTAACAAAAAGGGTGTGATACAAGTACTGCACCACACCCACCCTTATTCATAAAATACTATTTTGAAACAATAGCTTTTCTAACAAGATCTACTGGAATAATGAGTATTGCTAATACCATAGATACTAATAACGCCTTTGCATCAAGCATCGTGGTATTAAATACTTTTCCACCCACTTCAATAATTACTGTCTGAAGAATGAAAATAGCACCCATTACACGCACAAAGTTTATATTCTCTCCGATATGCTCAAAGAGATTGAATTTCTCTGATCTAGTATTCAAACTATTAAAGATAATAGAGTAAATAAAGAATGCAAACATAAATGTTTTTTTGTATAACTCTGGATCTGAACATCCTTCTGGTGTTACAAAACTTGTAATTCCTGCAATATTTTCAAGGATCAAAATCGAGCCTAAAGTAATAAAGATTGAGCTTGTTCCAATTGCAGACTTAATGTATGAAGTCAAAATGTTATCTGTTCTCTTAGCTGGCTGATCCTTCATATAACGATCAAGAATTGGTTCACCACCAAATGCCATAGCAGCTAAAGTATCCATAATCAAGTTAATCCAAAGAATCTGTACAATTGAGAATGGTTCTGTCCATCCGAGGATAGGAGCAATAATATTCATTAACAATGTACTAATGTTTACTGTAAGCTGGAAAATAAGGAATTTTCCAACCGATTTAGCCATCGTTCTACTGTTAAGAACACAGTCCTTGATTGATGTTAAACTATTATTAAGAATAACAACGTCACCAGCTTCCTGCGCAACCGCTGTACCGTCTCCCATAGCAAAACCGATATCAGCCTGTTTAAGCGCTGGAGCATCGTTTACACCATCACCGGTCATACCACAAACATTGTCAAGTTGCTGTGATATAGAAACAAGTCTCTTCTTATCTAATGGTTTAGCTCTGCTTACTACCTTAAGATTAGGAAGAACCTTTTTGAGTTCTTCATCTGACATTTTCTCAAGCTGGTCATGAGTAAGAACCACGTCCTTCTTTTCATCCTTAAGAATGCCGGCTTCCTTTGCAATAGCAAACGCAGTTTCTTCTGCATCACCCGTTACCATTACAACCTGAATTCCTGCACTATTTAAAATCTGAACTGTCTCAATAGCATCTGTTCTTACATTATCTCTTAAACATAACACAGCCATAAGAACTGTTTTTCCATCACTAATTTTTGCAACAGAAAGTAGCTTCATTGTTCTCTTAGCCTCAACAAGCATCTGTTCTTCAACTTTCTTCTTATCTTCAGCTGAAAACTCTCTTTCTTCTCCATCTGGAAGCATATAATGTGTTACATCTTCAAGAATATTTTCTGTAGCACCTTTCCAATAAACTAAGCCATTCTTAAGTTTTACTGTTGCACATTTCTTTTCAGAATCAAAACCGCTAATCTCTTCAACTTTTTCAGGATCATTTTTTGAATCATCATATCCATTTGCAATAGCATATGAAAGAAGAGCTCTATCCATATTATTACTTCCGATAGCTTTGCCTTCAGAAGAAATCTTAGCAAGGTTATTAAGAGTAATTGCTTCAACAAACTCTCTGTTCTGAATATTGTTTACGATGTTTCCATCACCAGTAATAAACTCCACAAGTGATAAATTACCTTGTGTAATAGTTCCGGTTTTATCGCTAAAAAGCACATTCATGTATGCTGAATCAGAGAAAGCAGCTTTATGACTTACAAGAATATTCTTTTTATACATTGACTCTGTATTCATTGACTGAACAAGGCTATTCATCATAGGTAGTCCTTCTGGAACTGCCATGATAACAATTGAGGCCATTAGCATTACTGCTTCTGCAATAAGTAATAATACAGAGACAACTAAAATTGCCTGATTAGCTCTCATAAGAGATAATACTACATGGAGGACACCAGCAATTGCTGCTGCTGAAACTCCAAGCTTTCCAATACCAGCAGCTACGACTTCAAGTTTAAGACTAGAGGTATCTTTTCTTTCTTCCTCTTCATCATCATCGGTTAATGCTTTATTAATCTTTCCAAGCTCGGAATCATCACCAATTACTGTTGCAACCATGTAACCTTCGCCAGATGTAACAACTGAACCCATGAAGATTTTACAAGCAGAAGCATAATCTGTTGACTCTGCTTCTTCCATTGTTGTTGTTGCACTCTTGGTCTCATCTCTTGACTCACCATTTAATGCTGCCTGTGATACCTTAATCTTTCCTTCAAACAACAAACCATCTACTGGTACCTTATCTCCAGCCTGAACAAGAATTGTATCCCCTTTAACAATTTCACTTGTAAGGATATTTACAAGCTTTCCATTTCTCATCACCTTGGCAAATGTCTTACTATACTCTTCTTGTAAAGCCTCACTTCTTGAACTGTTTCTGTATTCTGATAGAGTACTGAATCCAGTTGCAAGAGCAATTGCCAAAATAATACTAATAATCTCAACTACATCATTTCCACCAGATAACGCTGGTACAAATACACCTAATACTGCAAGAACAATTTTAAGTACTAATGCAGCACACAAAACTTTAATCCATATATCATCGAATGCTCCGAGGAACATTGACCATAAGGACTCTGCTTCCTTTTTAGCTAATTCGTTTGTACCGAACTTCGCCTTACTGTCATTAACTTGAGAATCAGATAATCCTCTCATTAAAACATCTTTTTTCATATCACTCATACTTCGAATGACCTCCTGCTTATAGTTAGTATAAAAAAGAGGAACTACATTTGATAGCTCCTCTCTTTACCGAAATTAATATCTAAGTACTATACGTATCTTCTGCAAAGTTCTGAAAGCCCTGGATCTGTTGTTCCCTGACCAATTGCACTGAATTTCCACTCACCATTGTGTCTGTATACTTCACCAAATATCATAGCGGTCATTCCTGAATAATTATCGGTCAAATTGTACTTACACATTTCATTGTTATTCCTAGCATCTACCAAACGAATGAATGCATTCTGAATCAGTCCAAAATGCTGTCTTCTCTGAACAGCTTGATAAATATTAACTACAATAACGATCTTGTCATAATCTGCTGGAACTCTTGATAAGTCGATTACAATCTGTTCATCATCTCCATCACCAGCTCCTGTAAGGTTATCACCTTGGTGATTAACAGTTCCAGACTTGTGTTTTAGATTACCAAAATATACTAAGTCATCCTTATCGACAAACTTGCCATTCTTTAACATAATCGCTGACGCATCACAGTCTATTTCCTGCTGAGAAGAACCAAATAACCCTTTGAGAAAGCCTCCTCCTGACTGCTGAACTTCATCCCATCCTAATCCAACGATAATCTTTGCCAATCCAGCATTATCCTTTGTAAGGCTTACTTTTTGGCCTTTTTGCAAACTAACGCCCATTCCATTCCTCCTATTTTCTTCCGGCTTTCCAAGACATTCCCCAATTAAATGCTTTATCTAATGCTTGATGTCCTTGGTAAAACTGTACTATTTTTTCAACACTAAATGTTTGATCATTCTGATTTTCAAACAGTGCTAGTCCGCACATTATATTTGACGAATTAAACGTATCCATCTTTACAATAATGTCCTCAGCGCCTGGATATTTAATAGTTACAATAGCATCTGCTTGTTGCCAGTTTGCTACTCCTTCATAAATAAATGTATAAACCAAAATTCGCTTAAACTCTGAAAGCTTATTTCCATTAATACGAAGGTTTTCTCCTGCAGCGGCTGCACCTGTTCTATCATCTCCATCTAATGATATATATGGAGCCTGATTCAAATTACCAAAAGAGTTTCCTAGTGCTTGAACCGCGCCCTTTTGTCCATTCTTTAATTCATATAAACATCCAAGGTCAAGGTCAATCCCCTGATTGCCTCCAAGCAGACTTGAAAGGAAACCCTGTTTTGCAGGTCTGGAGTTCCAATTAAGATTTACCAGAATTTCTCCAAGACCTGCAGATGATTTTTTTTCAAGACTTACTTTTTGGCCCTTTTGTAAATTAATAGCCATAAGTAATATCCCCTTATTCTACATCAACACCATAATTGTTACACAAAGCAGCTAATCCACCCTGATATCCGCTTCCAATAGCGTTGAACTTCCACTCATCGCCATGTTTATAAAGCTCTCCAAATACAACTGCAGTTTCGATAGAGAAATCTTCTCCTAAATCATATCTTAAAAGTTCTTCTCCATTTTCTTCGTTAAAAATTCTAACAAAAGCATTCGAAACTTGACCAAAATTCTGATGTCTAGCCTCTGCCTCATAAATAGTTACTGTAAAGGCAATTTTAGTAATATTGGCAGGTATTTTTGACAAATCAATTTTAATCTGTTCATCATCACCATCTCCAGCACCTGTAAGGTTATCACCTAAATGCTGGACACTTCCTGATGGGTGAGTAAGATTACCAAAGAACACAAAATCCTTCTGATCTGATACTTTTCCTGAATCTGTTAAACAAAAAGCAGCTCCATCTAAATCAAAATCTCCACCTGTATCGAATGCATTTACATCCCATCCAATACCAACAACAACATTTTTAAGTCCTGGATTTCCTTTTGTTAAGCTTACTTTCTGCCCTTTCTGAAGACTTACTGGCATATGCTACACCCCCTTATGCTACATCGATTCCATAATAACCACAAAGCGCAGCAAGTCCGCCCTGGAATCCACTACCAATTGCATTGAACTTCCACTCTCCATTGTTTCTATAAAGCTCACCAACTACAACTGCTGTCTCAATTGAGAAATCCTCTCCTAAGTCATATCTGATTAACTCTGCATTAGTAGCCTCATCAACTAAACGAATGAAAGCATTTGAAACCTGACCAAAATTCTGATTTCTTGTTTCTGCATCGTAAATTGTTACTGTAAATGCAATCTTTTCAATATTGGCAGGAACCTTTGAAAGATCAATCTGAATCTGCTCATCATCTCCATCACCTTCACCTGTAAGGTTATCACCCATATGGTTAACTGAACCACTAGCATGCTTTAAGTTGCCATAGAATACAAACTCTTTGTCTGTTGGGCACTTTCCATCTGCTCCAAGCATAAATGCAGCTGCATCAAGGTCAAAGTCAGCACCTGAATCAAATGCATTAACGTCCCAACCAAGTCCTACCATGATGTTCTTGAGTCCAGGATTTCCCTTTGTTAAATCAACCTTCTGTCCTTTTGATAAATTAATTGGCATTGTAGTAACCCTCCTTAAATAATTTTTGTTTTTTGTTTTTATGTTTTTGTTACTTACTACATACTACTTTTTTGCAGGTGGCATATGATACTGCTTCTGGAAATCCTGCTTGATAGCCTCAAGTCTAACCTGATCCTCTTGGCGTTTCTTTCTAGCATCCTCTTCAATTCTCCTAGTCTCTTCAATACCGGAAGTAATTGTTCTCCATGTTGTTTCAAGAGTCTCAATCTGAATTGAGCTGCCAGAAGCAAGTTTAGCTGTCTGCTTAGAAATTTCCATATTGTTCTGAGCATTCTTAATAAGCATCTCATTTGTCTTCTTATCAAGAGCTGCCATAGATTCTGCCTGAATCTTCTGTCTCTTAAGTAAGATAGCCTGCGCCAGTGCCTGCTTAAATACTGGCAATGTAATAATAAATGCTGAGTTAATCTTTCTTACAAGGTTATAATTTGAGAATTCCATTGTTTTAATCATTGGAATAGACTGCATTGCAACATTCTCTGCCGTTCTCAAATCCTGAGTTCTCTGTTCCATCATCAACAAAGCTTGATTTAAAGCTGTTAATTCAAACTGAATTGACTGATCTCCTGTTGACTCCATATCCTGCTGTCTCTGGGCAATGTAAGCTTCTATTTCTTTACAAGCTTGCTCACCAGCCAAGATATATTTAACAAGTTCATGATAATAGTTTACATTTGCATCAAACATTGTAGAAAGTTTTCTGTTTGACTGCTTAATTTCTGATTCGTATCCTTTTAACTGAACATATATCTTGTCAACTTCCTCACCCATTGTATGGTACTTGGCAAGAATCTTATCCAACTGTTTTTTGAGATTTCCGAAAAGTTTTCCAAAAAGACCCGGATTATCCTTAATCTCGTCTATATCAAACTGTTCCATGATTTTTGCCAAAGCTTTCATCATTTCACTTGTTTCGTCAAGCTGTGACATATTCATGCTATTCAAAACAACGTCTGATGCCTTTGAAATTTCGTCAGCAACTTCTGCTCCGAAAGATACAATAGTATCCAGATTATGAATTTCAATTGTACTCACAATACGATCAACCTCTTCAGAATTCACTAATTCCTGGTTCATCTGTTGTCTGTCAGCTACAATATCATATTGCTCTACCACTGCAATTTCATTTTTATCAGTTTGTCCCGCAGTGGCTGTCACATTTGTCATAGCTGGCTTGCTAAAATCAAGTCCCATATTACTTCCTCCATTTATTTTAATTTTTTTATTCTGGTACATACATCAAATCATAATCGATTTCATACCAATCCATGCTTTGAAAATATTCATTATTCTTGATATCATCCACCCCCAAATAAGCGTTCCTTCCATGTTGTTTTCTTTTTCTCCCCTACAACACTATTAAAATCAGGGACTTGCATATCGTATTTATATTCTCCTATTTGATGTTCCTCCATTAATGTTTTGTTAAAATGCTTTTCAATGCTCTGATACCCTGTTGGTACAAAAAATATTATGTCAAATCCAATCAAATTCAAAAAAGCAATTAATATTGAATCCTCAAGTGAAATCACACTTTCTCCAGTATTGATATACACTATCTTTGGATTTTTTTTGGTAAAATCAAACTTTTGAATCATTCTAACAATATCTTTTGGCAAGTTCAGAACTTGAGCTATTACAGTATATTCAGTGCCATTTTCACCAATCCCTTTAATAAGTTTTTGCTCAATTAAACTTTGTAATTTATCAAGCATAAACTCCTGCATATCCTCTCGCAATATTCCATACGGATATTTAGGATGATTCTTTATTTTATTCTTTTGAAGTTTTCCGTTTTTGTAAAACTCTGCAGCATAAGCTTTCATCGGATTTGCTGCAGTAGAAGAAATATATGGCACATTCTTTATCAATATTGTATCATCCGTTATCAATTCCTTTATTGACACCCAATACGGAGCAACTAGTCCATCCTTTACACCAGATACCTTCGCGAAAATAACGGGTATATTAACAACTCCATCTACAGTACTGAAACCCGGACGATATTTAAGTTCTTGATCCCAAAGAATCCTGATTTCTTCGTACATTGTTTGAAGATTTATTACATTCGCCTTACCATACTGTTGATTTCTGTACATTCCTGTATCCTGATACATTAAAGTATCCAAATCTCTCTCTGCATGATATGCAACAGTTCCAATCTTCACAGGTGAATTGTCTTCCGGAAATCTGTTTATCGATAAACTTTCCGTATAATTCACTTCATATAATAGCTTATCTTGTAAACAACATTTCGTGTTAAGGTTTGGACATAAAATCAAAACATCTATCGGCAATCTTCCTAAGAAGCTTATAAACATTGCTTCATTCTCATTTTTACATCCGCCCATATATACAAAACAAGCTACATCACTATTCTTCCAATTTGAGAATAATTCTGACATATATCGCTTCAGCCAACAAAGCAAATATACTGTCTTATTCGTCAGTCTATGAAGATTCCCCGCTTCCTTCTTGGATTCTGCTAATACAATATCAACAAAAGCTTTGTGCATAATCCTCTGAAGTTCAACATTAGCTGTATACTTTATATTGCTCGACAAATCCAAAACAAGCTGATCAAGTTTTGTATAATTTGACCTCTTTATCCCAGCAATTTCTTCTGGTGTGGGTTTTGGTATCTCCTCATTTACAATTACAAGTTTACGTTTTGAATTCCTAATTTCCTGCTGAAATTGAAATAATTCATTTGCATACGTCAACTTATCTTCTGCACCGTTAATTCTGCAAAAACAATTATAGAAGAACTTGTTGTCATTGCCACGTAGCGCTATACTCGTCCTAATGTCATCAAGACCTTTTCCCTTTATCCATGCATTTGTACAATTTGCAATGTTTGGTTTTGTGCCATACAGCCTCTGATTATTTATTTCATTTTGAAGTTCTTCTCTCACTTTTTTCAGCGAGAAGCCCTCCGGAAATGACTGCAGACCTGACATCTGCAAATTATCTGAAAGTACAGAATTTGGATCAACTTTTAAATATCCTTGATCCCCTTGATATTGCAACATAACAACATCGCATCCTGCATTTGACAATATAGAAATCAGCATTAATTCATAATTACTGACATTGCCTTCATATAATATTTTAGGGATGTTGTTCTCCCCCAATTGGTTAACAATACGTTCAAACTTATAATAAAGCCAGCACATAAACTTGATGTATGCATTTTTTAACATATTCTCTGTTTTACCAGCTTTTCGCATTGTATCAAGCGAATCATATATAGAAGCAGAAACATTCTGCCGTTGAAAATCATTCATTCTCGGCAACCACTTCTTTAAGCTTGTGGAAATGAATTCAATGCTCATTTGAAAATTCATTCCCATTATTTCACCATAATATGCAAGATTTTTCTCATCAGGATTAGGAATTTTTCCTTCAATGACAACTCCGGTTCTTCTTGCAACATCATAGTATTTTTTTATAAATTCACTTATTTCTTCTGAATAACCGTTAATCCGATAAAAATAAACCCCTTTATTCTGTCTACTATTTAAATCAACAAAATAATCTCCAAGGCTTTGAATCTTTTTGTGCTCCAACATACAGTATTCTCACCTTCAGTATCTATTCATTTTGTTCTTGTTCATTACAAAGCCAAGCCCTGAACCTACGGCTCCTCCTAAAATATGTGTAAGGTTTGAAACATTATCCTGAATAAATATTCCATCATATACCTGTTCACCTATATACAATATAGCAACAAGTAGGAATGTAACTGGAACTTTGCCCTCTTTAAAACTAGTAAATGAAGCAAGTAAAATCAATGCAAAAACAACACCACTTGCTCCAAGTAATTGTGTGTGTGGAAAAAATATAAAATTAACAATTCCTGTCACTAATGCCGTCGCAAGAATAACAAACAGCATATTAGAAGAACCATACTTTTCTTCTAGCAATGGTCCCACCACAAGAATCATCATAATATTACCTATAAAATGTTCCCATCCTGCATGCCCTAATACATGCCCAAAAAATCTTAAGTATGTTAACGGGCTTAATAAAGAGGATCTGTAAACGCTAAATAAAAGAGATGTAGAAGTGCCTCCAGTCACCTTATCAATTACTAACACTGCAAAACAGGCAATTGTAAAACCTAAGATTACCGGAGAGTTAAAAGATAATTGTAACTTTTTGCCATTACTCATTGTTAATCCTCTCATTCATTATGAATTCTGCATAAAAAAAATTGTATCATATTCCTATACACTAATCAAGATAAATATGCTGAATATTTGACATTTTGTAACAGAATTAGACATTAATTGTCATTCTACGATCTAAATCCAGTAGTAAACATACGAATATTTTCATAACCAATAGCTAAATTTATATTTTGTCCGCTATCAATTCCTGCAGTACTTATTCCAATTACTTCTCCATACATATTTAATACTGCCCCTCCTGAACTTCCATGAGATATAGGCGCAGTAAACTGAATCATATCCACGTCATTAATATTTCTGAACCCTGATATAATTCCATCCGAAACAGAATTGAATAATCCCAAAGGACTTCCAATTGCAACTACTTTTTGTCCTCGCACTAGTTTCTTTTTACCGTCATAAATCGGAATGGGATTAAGAACTCTATTTATTCTAATAACAGCAAGATCTGTAATTGAATTGTATTTTATAACCTCTGTGGTTGTATATACTTCTTCATCATCCTCGATACGAACAGAATAAAATCTTCCTCCTGAAGCAACATGATTATTTGTTAATATGAATCCATTTTTTCCAATCATGATGCCAGAACCCGTACCAATTATATCGCCATCCATATCATGAACAGCAATTAACACAACAGAAGAAGCTAGCTGCGCAAGTTGTTCAAAACTCTTTTCCTCTTTTATACTTGTGCTAGCCTTTATAGGTATGGTGCTGGTTTGCTGTGTTATATCAGCCATTGTGTTTGTTTTAGGTACGGAAGCTGAAGATACTTGCTTTGTTCTTCCCGGTCTTTCAGGAATAATTACTTTTTTATTCTGTTGCTCAGCATTTATATCACTAGGAGAAACAACTTTTTTCTGTTGCTTTTCAGGCTCTTTTTTCACATATGGTTCAATGGCTGAAATCCCTTTTTCGCCCATTTTTATTTCAAGCGAAAATCGTAACATATCTGATGCAGCCTCAACATCAAATCGATTTTGGATCAGAAACACATCACATCCAAGATATGTAAGCATTTGATAGAATAGGTATTCTTGCTCTTTAATCACATTATCGGATATAACCTTTATGCTTGACTTTTCATTCCACTGAGTAAATAATTCACTCACTGTAGTATCAAGCCAATATAACAATTTCACCGTAAAATTTTTTAAGATTGACGTACTTACACCATTCCTATTTTTTTTATACTCATCAACAACAATATTGATTGCATTTGATAAGGTCTGTTGAAAAGGAATTCCCACTGTAATGTTCTTGAGTAGCAACCCTGTGCCGCTAAGAAGCTGATCATAGGACGATGAATAATAATTAGCCTCGTCAATATTTCTCAGTTGAGGAAGTTTACTAAGCCTTTTATATTTGATCCTATTCTGACTCATTTCCAATTCCATTTGTCTGTCTACTTTTTCAAGAATTGCATTAATATTTTGAGGCTCTCCCAGTCCTCTAACAAAATACACATCTCTTGTATTGTTTGAGCATCCGCCTTTTACATTTGCAAATGTCTCTATGGAACCTATATTCATTACATTATGTCTATATTTCAAGTCTGACATAAGAATCTCACCACCTTAAACTAATATACTTAAGTTTATCATATTTTATTAAATATGAAATATTTTATATCCCATTTTCTTCAAAAAGTGTTATAATTGTTAATCATGCCTTTTTAGGCTTTTATAGGGGGACATATGAAAAAGTAGACAGACAAATGGAATTGGAAATGAGTCAGAATA
>ERZ809296.4236-NODE-4236-length-11204-cov-21.563638_pt1 | contig 11204 bp, 9 predicted proteins | sample MGYA00520511_ERZ809296 | MGnify/ENA primary metagenome ERZ809296 (study PRJEB31576, sample SAMEA3212662) | Homo sapiens | biome: human-gut; feature: human gut; material: fecal | place: Sweden | collected 2012 ... | reverse complement strand
TTGCAAGCAGATGGCGTGCAAAGTCGCCAGACGCTCTTTGTGCGGTATTGCCTTAGGCAATCCCTTTCAAAAATATTCCTCTCTTAAAGAAAAGCAACCCTGTACAAAACCTGTTTTATGGCTTTGTACAGGGTTGTTTTTTGCATTTGCAGCAACACAAATTTCATAATTCACAGAATATTCTCAAAAAGTCGTTTCTTTCTTTTTCTTTTTTGCAGTATAATAGAAAATGCTAGCATATATATTGGAAAGATATACGTTCGTATCATGGAAAATTTGTGAGAGGAGTAAATAAAGTTGAAGAAAATCGGAAAAATTTTAGCCGCTTTGACGGCGGCGACCTTGTGTGTCGGAGCATTGCCGGCAGTGCAGGTTGCTTTGCCGCGGGTGTCCATTGCGGCAAGTGCGGAATCTGCAGACGGGTTGACTTACCAACTGATCAACGACAGTACAGAGGTGGCTATCACAGGCTGTGATGATGTGACTTCAGTCACCGTTCCGTCGGAGATCGAGGGAAAGCCGGTTACAACGATTGCAGAACGTGCATTGTCCTCAAAGTCCAAATTGCTGAAAGTGACATTGCCGGATAGTGTGACCACGATCGAAAGCCGTGCTTTTAATGACTGTAGTCATTTGAGAAGTGTGGACATGGGAAATGGTGTAAAAACAATCGGAACGTTTGCTTTTTCAGGCTGTAACGAATTGACAAGCATTACCCTTTCGGAAAATCTGACCGAAATTGGTGAATCGGCATTTAACCAGTGCAGTGCTTTAACGGAACTGGCACTTCCGGATTCTGTTGCCACGATAGGAAATGGTGTATTTGCATCTTGCAGCAAGCTGAAACAGGTGACCTTGCCCAATGGCTTGACAAGCATCAGCGAAAGTATGTTTTCGGATTGCTCTGCTTTGACCTCTGTGGAAATTCCGGATTCTGTCACTTCCATCGAGTATCGTGCATTCAAAAACTGTTCGAAATTACAGCAGATATCGCTGCCGGATGGTCTGACAACGATCGGCGAAGGTGCATTCTATAGTTGTTCCGGATTGGAACAGATAACTTTTCCGGAAGGTCTGACAAGTATGGGTGCCAGTGCATTCTATAATTGTTCCGGATTGGTGCAGGTGACTTTGCCGAACGGTCTGACAAGTACAGGAAAAGAAGTATTTTCCGGTTGTTCTTCTCTGACTTCCGCGGAAATTCCGGAGGGATTCACTGAATTGGCAGACGGCACATTTTCCAACTGCGGCAACTTAACAGATGTGAAATTGCCGAACAGCCTACAGAAAATCGGAAATGGTGCATTTTGGAATTGTGATGCACTCGCAGAGATCACAATTCCGGGGAACGTAACCGACATTTGCGGTTCTGCCTTTGCCAAATGCGATGGACTGACAAGTATTGTTATTCCGGATTCCGTCACTTTTATCGGCGATAATATTTTCAATATGTGCAGCAAACTGGAATACATTTATCTTCCGAACAGCGTTATGAGCATAGAAAATAACGCTTTTTACGGCTGTACCGCTCTGAAATTTATTGCGATTCCGGAAAATGTTTTGACCTTGAAGGACGGTACGTTCTATTTCTGCACTAGCCTGGAAAGCATTTTGTTTTATAAGGGACTCTCAAAAATCAATACTCTTTGTTTTAACCGCTGTGATAAACTGACTGATGTGTATTATACAGGATCTGAGGAGGATTGGAATGATATTCCGGGTGTAGGTGCTCTTGGTTTTGCAGAACACCACTACAACTGGGATCCCAACGAACAGATTCCCGGTCAGCCTATCATGACAACTACCACAACGACAACAATGACTACTACAACAACCACCACAACCACTACTGCCACCACAGAATCCACAACAGAACAGACTACCACAGAGCAGACCACCACATCAACCACAACAGCTGCTACCACCACCGAAACCACAACCACCACCGCAGAAACTACAGCTACAACTACAACAACTACCACCACCAACACCACTGCCGCAACGACAACCAGAGCGACTATCACTACCATAACCACTCCGACAGTTGCAAAGGGTGACGCTTCCGGTGACGGTGTGCTCGACACCAACGATGTATTCGAAGCCATGCTCTACGTGGCATATCGTGGTGCAGGCATGTCCAGCAATCTCACCGCTGACCAGATCGCCGCTGCCGATATTGACGGTGACGGCTCGGTAGATTCCACTGACGTGTACTATATCCTTTACTACGTTGCCCTGCAGGGTGCAGGCAAGAATCCGACTTGGGACTTCGTGCTGGGCAGAAAGTAACCCTAATTTTCCTGAAATAGAAAGCCGCTGTGCAGTTGTGCATGGCGGCTTTTTGTTGCATGTGTAATAAAATGGAATTTGTTTTATTGCAGAACACTTGACTTTGCAAACAAATTCCGTTATAATAAAAGACAGGCTTTTGTGCATCTTGACTTGCGAAAAGCCGTTCCCAGCGGACTGGGATTCCCAAAACAGATTGGAAGGTTAACATGCATACAGAATTTTTAATGGGAAATGCTGCGATTGCCATGGGTGCCATTGCGGCAGGTCTGAACGTGGTTTCCGGCTATCCCGGAACGCCGTCTACCGAGGTGCTGGAAACGACTGCCAAGCACAATGACGGCAGCATTTATGTGGAGTGGTCCACAAACGAAAAAGCGGCAATGGAACTGGCTGCCGGTGCGGCGTACTGCGGTGCACGAACCATGGTGACCATGAAGCAGGTAGGGCTGAACGTGGCTTCTGATCCGCTGATGAGTTTGGCATATATTGGTGCCAAAGGCGGTATGGTGATACTGGTGGCAGACGATCCCGGGCCGATTTCCTCGCAGACCGAACAGGATACGCGGCGGTTTGCGTCGTTCTCCAAGCTGCCTTGCTTCGACCCCTCCGGCGTGCAGGAAGCCTATGACATGATTCAGGAGGCGTTTGCCTATTCGGAGCGTTACCACACACCGGTGCTGTTTCGCCCGACGACCAGAGTCTGTCATGGCTACGCTTCGATCACGGTGAAAGATGCGGCAGAATATCAGGTCAACTCGCCGGAGGGGTTTGTGAAAGACTCCTCCAAGTGGGTGATTTTTCCCAAGCTGTCCTATCAGAATCATATCCGTATGGAAAAGCGGAATACCGAACTGCAAAGTGTCTTTTCCGGCTATCCCCGCAACCGGATCTATCCGGAAACAGATACCGCATGTCAGAAGGGCATTGCCACCCATGGCATCAGCTTTTCCTATACCATGGAAGCCCTGCACGGCAAAGCTGCACCGCGGCTGCTGAAAGTGGCAACACCGTTCCCGTTTCCGGAACAGCTGGCAGTGGAGTTTTTGCAGGGGCTGGACGAGGTGCTGTGTCTGGAGGAGCTGGATCCTGTCATTGAACAGGAACTGGTGTACCTCTGCGGCAAGTACCACCTGCCCACCCGTATCCGCGGCAAGCTGACAGAGGACGTGGCTCTTGCCGGAGAGAATTCCTGTGACAGCGTGGCGGCAGATTTGGCAGCCTTTCTGGGGTGGCAGCCGCCGGAGCAGAACACAGCAGACCAGCCACCGGAACTGCCGGTACGTCCGCCGGTGCTCTGTGCCGGCTGTCCGCACAGAGCCTCGTTCTTTGCCGTAAAAGAAGCGATGAAAGGCAAAAAGAGCGTATTCTGCGGGGACATTGGCTGCTATACGCTGGGCAACGCCATGCCGCTGGACATGGTGGATACCTGTCTGTGCATGGGTGCCGGTGTCAACATGACGCAGGGCATTGGAAAAATCGAACCGGATACCACTTGTTTTGCTTTCGTGGGGGATTCCACATTTTTTGCGTCAGCAATTACCGGCATGGTCAACGCGGTATACAATCAGGCAAATATGACGCTGGTAGTGCTGGACAATTCCACCACAGCAATGACCGGACATCAGCCTCACCCCGGCACCGGAAAAACCATGATGGGGCAAGTGGTGGACAAGGTGAGCATCGAGGACACGCTCCACGGCATCGGTGTGAAAACCGTAGAAACCGTAAACCCGCTGCACTTGCAGGAGGCAATTGACTGCGTAAAGCGGGTGGCTGTGCAGGACGGTGTAAAGGCGATCATCTTCAAGTCGCCCTGTGCCGTACTCATCAAGTCCGGCAAACCGGCACAGATCGAAGAGAGCAAATGTATACAGTGTAAGAAATGTATCCGGACACTGGGCTGTCCGGCGATTATGCTACAGGACGGCAAGGTGCAGATCGAACAGGCACTTTGTACCGGCTGCGGACTGTGTGCACAGGTCTGCCCCACTGCGGCAATAGGAGGTGCTTGTCATGCGTAAGAATATCATTCTCTGCGGTGTCGGGGGACAGGGCATTGTCCTGACTTCCAAACTGCTGGCAGCGGCGGCAATGGCAAAGGGCATTTCGGTAATGAGTGCGGAAACCATTGGCATGGCACAAAAGGGCGGCAGCGTGTTCAGCTTTCTCCGCATGGGAGAGGAACTGTACAGCCCCATGTTCCCCAAGGGCACAGCAGATCTTCTGATCGGCTTTGAGCCGGCGGAAGCTGTCCGCATGTTGCCTTATCTGAAACCGGAGGGAACAGTTGTTCTCAACACGCACCCGATTCAGCCGGTAACAGCAACGCTGGGCGGCGGTGCCTATGATGCCGCGGCAATGATTGCCTATTTGCAGAAGCATGCCGGCAATCTGACGATGCTGGACGGCGATGCTGCCTGCCGGAAGATCGGTTCCCCGAAAGTGCTGAACATGGTCATGCTGGGAGCCGTACTCCGCAGCGGGGTACTGCCTTTGACATTGGAAGAAGTGACGGAAACCATGGAACGTACTGTAAAGCCGCAGTTTCGGGAATTGAACCGGAAAGCACTGCATATTGAAGAATAAGAGGTTTTGACAATGAAGATTACACAAACACAGTTGGAACAGGTCAATGACCGCATGCAGGCGTTGATACGCTCAAACAGCTTTTACGGCAAAAAGCTGGAAGCTGCCGGCATGACAGAAGTGCACACGCCGGAGGAATTCGCAAAGCTGCCGTTTTCGGAAAAGAAAGATTTGCGGGACGCGTATCCGCTGGGACTGATGGCAGTACCGGAAGAAGAAATCGTCCGGATCCACTCGTCCTCCGGTACTACGGGCACACCAGTCATTATTCCGTATACCGCCAAGGACGTAGACGACTGGGCAATCCAGTTCAAGCGTTGTTATGAAACTGCCGGCATCACCAAAAAAGACCGGATTCAGATCACACCGGGCTACGGTCTGTGGACAGCTGGTATTGGTTTCCAGAATGGTGCGGAAAAGCTTGGAGCAATGGTCATTCCCATGGGACCGGGCAACACCGAGAAGCAGTTGCAAATGATGATGGATATGGAGAGCACCGTGCTGTGTTCCACATCTTCTTATGCGTTGCTGCTGGCGGAGGAAATTGGCAAGCGTGGCATCAGGGACAAGATTCATCTGAAAAAGGGTGTTATCGGTTCGGAGCGTTGGAGTCAGAAAATGCGTGACCGGATTTCCGGCGAACTGGGCATTGAACTGTATGACATTTACGGTCTGACAGAAATCTATGGTCCGGGCATCGGCATCAGCTGCAAGGAAAACTGCGGTATGCACTACTGGAACGACTATATCTATCTGGAGATCATCGATCCGGTCACCGGCGAAAATCTGCCGGACGGCGAGATCGGCGAAATCGTCATCACAACATTGGTCAAGCAGGGTGCACCGCTGATTCGCTATCGTACACACGATCTGTCCCGCATCATTCCGGGCACCTGTGCCTGCGGCAGCAAGTTCCCGCGTATCGACATCATCATGGGCAGAACCGACGACATGATGAAGATCAAGGGCGTAAACGTATTCCCCAGCCAGATCGAGGAGATTCTGAGCACATTTGATGAAATTTCCAGCGAGTACCAGATTCGCATCTCTCATCTGGACGGCAAGGACACCATGCGAATCTATGTGGAATCCACCGGTGATGTGGACTTCGCAGACTTGAGCCGCCGCATTGCAGAGCAGGTCAAGAGCCGTATCGGCTTCACACCGATCGTCAAAGTGGTAGAAGTTGGCGTACTGCCCCGCAGCACCAAAAAGACTGCCCGTGTCATTGACGAACGGTTTAATTGAGGCAACACCGTACAAAGCTAAACTGTAGAACGTGTTCCAACAAAATGATTGTACGGAAAATCGTGCATTGCATCTTTGCGGGAACACGTTTTTGCTGTTCGAAAAATGCAAAATGTTGTAAATTCTTTTTGAACAGACAGCCACCTGTCCGATATGAAGTGTATGATAGAGTATGTAAGGAGAATCCCTTACAGCGAGTACATAGCTGCGGCAGACGACTTGCAGGAATATCGGAAACACCGGAGCATTCCGGACGGAAAGGTGAGGAATATGGCAAAGTACACACTTTTGAAAACGGCAAAAAAATGCGTGTTGTGCCGTCATTGGAACGGTGCAATGGGCAGCACAATGATCCAGATGAAAACGAAGGACTATTTCCAAGTGGAAATGACAGAAAAGCAGACCTGCTACCGGACTGCAAGAACGACACAGGCGTTGAACTCCTGTTCCAAATTTGAACCCAGATACTAAGAGAAACGCTGCATAAAGGCTTTATGTGTGAATGCGGAATGTGCCCTGTGGCATGTTCCGTATTTTTTTGCAAAAAACACTTGACAAACGGTTCGAGTTATGCTATACTAACTATTGTTAGTGAAAACTAACTGTACAGAGCGGGAAAAAGCTCTGTTTTTTCGGGAAAGCAGTTAGCTTTTTCTAACTCTTGCATATTTCCTGAGATATACAAAACGTACAGCATTGCAAATCAGAGGTGAAACCATGTCCGAAAGAGAGTGCAGAACATTCGAAAAAAAGCTTGCCCATTTTACGGCACCGACACTGCTGGGCATCAAGTGTGCCAGTCTGGTGTCCTTGTCCCGAGAGGAATTTGACATTCCGGCGTATGCGGCAGCGTTTAATGCACAGGCAGTCCGTGGGGGATTGCAGATGCAGATCATGTGCCGCTGTCAGAAGCGGCAGCTAGTACTGCTGTATCGCCCGAAGCTGCTGCAAAAACGGCTGGAACAGCCGGAAATCCGGCGTTTTCTGCTGCGGTATGGTTACACCGCTGATATGGATCTGGCGGCATGTCTGATGCGGTTGCAGAACCGTATTGCGGAGAAGACGGAATTTCCCCATGAGATCGGAATTTTTCTGGGGTACCCTTTGGAAGATGTGGACGGTTTTATCACGCATCAGGGGGAGAACTGCAAGCTGTGCGGTTGTTGGAAAGTGTACGGAAACGTGGAGCAGGCACGCCGGACATTTGCCAGCTATGAGAAGTGCAGAGTATTTCTCTGTGCAAAGTTGAGTAAGGGCTGTAATATTTTGCAGGCTCTGAAAATATCATAAGGGTAATATTGCAAAAGCTTTGCAATGTCACCGGTTGCCGGCGAAAGTCAGCAGAATTTTTAGGAGGAAAAAAGCATGAAAGCAGCAGTAATTTATTGGAGTGGCACAGGCAATACCGAACAGATGGCACAGGCAATTGCAGATGCAGCAGGTGCAGAACTGTTCGCAGTATCTGACTTCAGCGGCAGCATTGCAGACTATGACCGTATCGCATTTGGCTGTTCTGCAATGGGCGATGAGGTTCTGGAAGAAGACGAATTCGAACCGTTCTTCGCTTCGATCGAAGGCGACCTGTCCGGAAAGACCATTGCTCTGTTTGGCTCCTATGGCTGGGGCGACGGCGAATGGATGCGGAACTGGGAAGAACGTGCCAAGAATGATGGTGCAACGCTGGTTGGCGGCGAAGGTCTGATCGTCAACGAAACTCCGGACGATGAAGCACTGGAAAAGTGTGCGGCTCTAGGTGCAGAACTGGTAAAGGAATAAGGAAAGTATCATCTCCTTTATATTTGCAAAAAAGCTGTGCAGGTTTTTGATAACCTGCACAGCTTTTTTATCTGGTCACAGCAGCCGGAACGTGCTCCGTTCGCTTTCCAACACGCCCTCTTTTCGCAGCTTGCTGATTTCTGCGGAAAGCCCGCTGCGGTCCACTTCCAGAAAATCCGCCAGTTCCTGCCGGTCAAACGGAATGGTAAACGTGCTGCACCGGTGCCGCTGGGCTTGCTGATTGAGATAGGTCAGCAGCTTTTCACGTGTGGTACGTTTGGAGGTGATCTCCAGCTTCTGGTGAAACACCAGATTTTTGCGGGCAATGATTTGCAGCAGATGAAAAATCACCTGCTGATGAAATTCGCAGCCGTTGCCGCAGGCGTGCAGAATGCGGCTGCCGTCGATCAGCATCACGTCGCAAGACGCAGATGCCACTGCCTGTATGGGAATCGATTCCACTTCTGCACAGACAAAGGATTCGCCGAAAATTTGTGCAGACTCCACGTTTGCCATAATGCTCCGGTTGCCGGAGTAGTCGATACGCCACAGCTGCACCGCACCAGTCAGCACAATGCCAAACCGTTCTGCCTTTTCGCCCTCGTGTATCACAATTTGCCCTCTGTCATAGTGCTGTACCGTAACTTGCAGACAGTGCAGCATGGCGGACAAGTCGCTTTCGGCAATGTGAGCAAACAGCGGACACTGCTTTAAAATTGGAAAAAATTTCTCCATGTGAACCTCCGTTTTGTTGAAATTTCAACATACAAGATGCTGTTATTATACTATAATGGATACAGAAAGTCAAGGCAACAGTATCGAACAAAGCTTTTGCGTATGATATGAGGAGGAATACACATGATAAGAAAAATCATTCACATTGACCGTGACAAATGCAACGGCTGCGGAGCCTGTGCCAGGGCGTGTCACGAGGGTGCGATCGACATCATTGACGGAAAGGCGGTGCTGGTGCGGGAACATTTCTGCGACGGTCTGGGCGATTGTCTGCCGGCATGTCCCACCGATGCGATCACTTTTGAGGAGCGGGAAGCCCCTGCCTATGACGAAGCAGCTGTGCAGCGTGCCCAGAAGCTGGCACAGAAAAAACCCTTTTCCGGCTGTCCGGGAATGCGTGCCAAACAGTTTCAGCGAGGCACTGCTCCCGCAGCAGGAGCAGCCTGTCCCAGTCAGCTTTCCCAGTGGCCGGTGCAGATCAAGCTGGCAGGTGTCATGGCACCCTATTTTGATGATGCCGATCTGCTGATCGCGGCAGACTGTACCGCCTATGCCTACGGAAATTTTCACGAAAAATTTATCCGCGGGAGAATCACTCTGATCGGCTGTCCCAAGCTGGACGCGGTGGACTATGCGGAAAAGCTGACGGCTATTTTTGCGGCACATTCCATTCGCAGTGTCACTGTGGCACGAATGGAAGTGCCCTGCTGCGGCGGTATCGAACAGGCAGTGCAGCGTGCCATTGCGGCAAGCGGAAAAGCCATTTCTTGTCACGTAACGGTGATTGGAACAGACGGAACCATTCAGGAGGAGAGATAACATGGAACAGAAAATGTTTTGCTACCAGTGTGAACAGACTGTAGGCTGTACAGCATGTACCGGAGCCGCAGGCGTGTGCGGCAAAAAAGCCGGCACAGCAAAGCTACAGGACGAACTGACCGGTGCTCTGATCGGACTAGCGAGAGCCGTGGACGGCAATGAAGATCTTGTTACAGAAAAGACAGATGCGTTGATGATCGAGAGCCTGTTTATGACTCTGACCAATGTCAATTTTGACGACGGCCGGATTCAGGCACAAATCGACCGCGTGCATCGGGAACAGGGCAGAATGATTCCCCGGTGTGCCGTCTGTGCATCGCCCTGCGGTAGAAACGAAGATTACAACATGGAACAGCTGTGGCAGGCGGAAGAAAATATCCGTTCGCTGAAATCGCTGCTGCTGTTCGGACTGCGTGGCATGGCAGCCTATGCCTATCATGCTATGGTGCTGGGTTATACAGACAACACGGTAAATCAGTTCTTCTATGAAGCACTGATGCAGATCGGGCTGGATCTGACCATGGAGGAACTGCTGCCGGAAGTGCTGAAGCTGGGAGAAGTCAACCTTCGCTGTATGGCACTGCTGGATCGTGCCAACACGGAAACCTACGGCATACCGGAGCCGACCAAGGTATCCATGCAGATCGCTGCCGGCCCGTTTATTGTAGTTACCGGACACGACCTGAAAGACCTCCAGCTGCTGCTGGAACAGACCAAGGACAAGGGCATTGCCGTCTACACACACGGAGAGATGCTGCCGGCACATGCGTACCCGAAGCTGAAAGCTTATCCGCATCTCAAGGGCAATTTCGGAACAGCATGGCAGAACCAGCAGAAAGAATTCGATGCCATTCCGGCACCGGTGCTGTTTACTACCAACTGCCTGATGCCGCCGAAGCCCAGCTATGCCGACCGTGTTTTTACCACAGAAGCAGTGGGCTTTCCGGAAATGGTACACATCGGCAAGGATAAGGACTTCACGCCAGTCATCGAAAAGGCACTGGAACTGGGCGGCTATGCAGCACCGCAGCAGCAGACCGGTATCAACGGCGGCACAGAACTGACGACCGGATTCGGACACGGTGCTGTACTGTCGGTGGCGGACAAGGTGGTGAACGCTGTCAAGGCAGGGAAGATTCGGCACTTCTTCTTGGTCGGCGGCTGTGACGGTGCCAAGGCGGGACGAAACTATTACACAGAATTCGTAAAGCAGACACCGCCGGACACGATTGTGCTGACACTGGCATGCGGCAAGTATCGGTTCCATGATCTGGATCTGGGCACCATTGACGGGCTGCCGCGAATCATGGACATGGGACAGTGTAATGATGCCTATAGTGCGATTCAGGTCGCAGTGGCACTGGCAGAGGCATTCGGCTGCGGTGTCAACGAACTGCCCCTGTCCTATGTGCTGTCGTGGTACGAACAGAAAGCAGTCTGCATTCTGCTGACACTGCTGCATCTGGGAATTCGGAATATCCGGCTTGGCCCGTCGCTGCCGGCATTCCTGTCACCGGACGTGCTGCAATATCTGGTAGACAGTTACGGTATCGCCCCAATCACCACACCGGAGCAGGACTTGGCGGAATTGCTACAGTAACGCAGCTTGCGATATAGAGAAAATCAAAAAGTCATACCCCAGAGAATAAACGCTCTGCGGTATGGCTTTTTACTTATGGTGTTATAATTTGTCGAGGCAATACCGCACAAAGATTGTGCGACAGATGCGTCGTCAAATTTTTCGTCAG
>ERZ809296.4233-NODE-4233-length-11212-cov-3.228646_pt1 | contig 11212 bp, 8 predicted proteins | sample MGYA00520511_ERZ809296 | MGnify/ENA primary metagenome ERZ809296 (study PRJEB31576, sample SAMEA3212662) | Homo sapiens | biome: human-gut; feature: human gut; material: fecal | place: Sweden | collected 2012 ... | reverse complement strand
ACTCGAATGGCTGGATCTTCGGGTATGATTTTTTTAGTTCTTCCCAGAGTTTTTCCGGATCCGCTGCCAGGTCCTCAGTCTCCTGTAAATAGCGCAGGACTTCCGGATTTTCGAGTTCCGGGGAGACCATGGGGGCTGGGGCGGCATTTGTCCGCGCTGTCTGGCTGTTTTGCGGCCGGGAGGGACATGGTGCAGCCGATGCAGGGGCAGTTATCTGAGTTTGAGTCTCCGCTGATGAAGCAGACTTGGACATTACCGGCTGCCCACCCACAGGATTTTGCGTTGCATTCTTCATCGACCGCATCGGATCCTGACGCGATTCTTCTGGTTGTTCTGTTATTTCTGCCCGATCTGTCTTTTCCTCTGCCTGGTCGATCTCTTCGGTTTCCTCCGACAAGTATACCATCCCATGCTCTTCACTGTTCTCTTCCTGCTTCGGCTTCTCATCCTTTTCTGCATCATCCTGCACCGTTGTCTCACCCTGTGCCGATGAAGCTTCTTCCGTCTCCTGCGCTTCATCCCGCAGCTCCGCCGCATGCGCAGTCTTTTCCTCCTGTTCCCGGCGTTCCTCCTCTTTGGCGATCTCGGCCTCGATCTCTTTTACTACTTTTGAGACTGCCTGCGGTGTCATCTCTTTTTCTGCTTCCGGCAACATCTCCGCAGTAAATTTCGGCACAGAAAGAACTGGATTCTCCCCGGTATTTCCCTCTTCTGCTGCCAGCGCGTCCTCCCAGATCGTCTTGTAGCACCGCCAGGAATTTTTCACGTCATGGACCGAGAGTCCAAAATATGTATCAAGACCTGTTCCGGTTCCTTCCACGTTCTTCGTGTCTACATTCGCACGGAATTCCCCGTTTCCGCCCCGCACGAACACGTTCCCGAGAAATGTCTCACGACCGCCTGTCCCTAAAAGGTAGGCTCCGATGGCGTTTCCGCTCATATAGATCCTCTTCACGTTCACATTGATCCTGCACTGCCCGTTCCGCGCCTCCAGCTTCGCGAATCCCACATTTTTTCCTTTTTGTTTTCCTTCGTACTCGTAAATATAAGAAATCAGTCTGCGATAATCTGCCATAATCAAAAACACTCCTTCTGCACTTATGTATATGCGGAAGGAGTATTCTTCATGATCATTCTATGAAATTTATCATTTGATATTTTTTATTACTTACGGATCGCGCCGGACTTCACAGCCGCCTCAGCCACACGCTTTGCGACATGCTCCGCAACGCCTTCTTCGAGGGCACCTGGGATAATGTACTCTGCGGAGAGTTTATCCGGTGTTACGAGTTCTGCGATGGCCTGGGCTGCAGCTACTTTCATATCATAGTTGATGTCTCTTGCGCCGCAGTCTAACGCGCCGCGGAAGATTCCCGGGAACGCGAGGACGTTGTTGATCTGGTTTGGAAAATCGGAACGGCCGGTTCCCATAACCTTTACACCTGCTGCCATCGCCTCATCGTACATGATCTCCGGGTTCGGGTTTGCCATTGCGAATACGATCGGATCCTTCGCCATTGTTTTGATCATTTCCGGTTTCAGTGCGCCTGCTACGGACACACCGATAAATACGTCCGCACCGACGAGGGCATCAGCCAGTGTTCCGCGCTTATCCTCAAGGTTTGTGATATCGCAGAGCATCTTCTTGTGCTCTTTAATGCCGACTCCGCGGTCTTTGTAGAGGATTCCGTTCTCATCACATGCGATGATGTTCTTTACGCCTGTCGCAAGCAGCATCTTGATGATCGCGGTTCCGGCAGATCCCGGTCCGTTTAATACGACATGGATCTCATCGATCTTCTTTCCGACAACTTTTAATGCATTTAAGAGGGCTGACGTAACGACAACAGCGGTACCGTGCTGGTCATCGTGGAATACCGGGATATCGAGCTCTTTCTCCAGGCGCGCCTCTACCTCGAAGCACTTCGGGGAAGCAATGTCTTCCAGATTGATTCCGCCGAAGCACGGAGCGATGTATTTTACTGCTTTGATGATCTCTTCTGTGTCTGTGGTGTCAAGGCAGATCGGGAACGCGTCAACGCCGCCGAACTCTTTAAAGAGGACTGCCTTTCCTTCCATAACCGGCATAGCAGCTTCCGGTCCGATGTTTCCGAGGCCTAAAACTGCGGTTCCGTCGGAGACAACCGCTACCAGATTGCCCTTTGCGGTGTATTTGTAAACATCTTTCTTATTATCATGGATCTTTCTGCACGGCTCCGCAACGCCTGGTGTATAGGCTGTGCTTAAGTCATCTCTCGTCTTTACCGGAACCTTGCTGACAACTTCGATCTTTCCATGATGTTCCTCATGGAGCTTTAACGCTGCTTCATTGAAATTCATTGCGCTTCCTCCTGCGAATTCGTTTTCGTTACTGAACTGTCTTTCCGTTTCATATCCAGAATGGCTTACATTTTGCCATTTCTGACAGCCATATTCTTTCATGCTATTTCAATGTATCTTTTCCTAACAGTTCTTTATCTGCTTAATTTCGAGTTTACCACAATCACTTTAAAAAGGAAACTGCTTTTTACTGTGTTTTCCCACTCGCTCTTTCTTGGCAGAGATGCTGTATTACCACACCGCCACCGCACCGTCCGCCCGCGGCTCCGTCGCCCCACAGAGCACGCCGTTCTCATCCCGCCAGATGATCTGTCCACGGCCAAAGGTCAGGGAACTCTCCAGAACTTCCATCTCATGTCCGCGGCGCTTCAGTTCTTCCACGATCTCCGCCGGGAATGTTTTCTCCACCTGGATCTTCTTTCCGCCGACCCACTGCCATCTGGGCGCATCTAAAGTCTCTTGCGGATTCATCATGAAATCCAGCGTGTTCATGATTACCTGCACATGTCCCTGGGGCTGCATGAAACCACCCATGACGCCGAACGGCCCCACAGCTTTTCCATCCTTCATCAGAAATCCCGGAATGATCGTGTGAAGGGACTTCTTTCCCGGTCCCAGGCAGTTTTCCATGTCCTCGTCCAGGGTAAAATTTGCCCCACGGTTCTGCAGCGCGATTCCTGTCCCCGGGATCACGATGCCGGAGCCAAATCCCATATAGTTGCTCTGGATGTAGGAGACCATGTTTCCTTCCCCATCCGCCGTGCAGAGATAGATCGTTCCGCCGCGGAACGGATCGCCTGGCTCCGGATCTTGCGCCATTTCCCCGATCAGGGATCTCCGCTCTGCCGCGTATTCATCCGACAGAAGCGTCTCCACCGGCGCGCGCATATACTCCGGATCCGCCACATACCGGTTGCCGTCCGCGAATGCCAGCTTCATCGCCTCCAGCTGCTTGTGCACCGTGTCCACACAGCTTCGGTCCGTGAAGGAATATCCCTTCAGGATATTTAACGCCATCAGCGCGATGATTCCGTCCCCGTTCGGCGGGATCTCGCAGATATCATATCCCCGGTAATTTACATGGATCGGCTTTACCCACTCACACCAGTAGTTCTCCAAGTCCGATTTTCGGAGATAACCGCCGGTCTTTCTCGAATATGCGTCGATCTGATCCCCCAGTTCTCCCTGATAGAACGCCTTTGCGTGAGTTTTCGCGATCTTTTCTAACGTCTTCGCATGAGCTTCCGATTTCCAGATCTCTCCCGGCTGTGGGGCATGTCCGTCCCGGGCGAACGTGTCGAACCAGGGCTTAAAGCACTCGTCCTTGAGTGTATCAAAAAACTCCTTGTATGCGTTATTCCAGATCTTCGAGATTACCGGACTCACCGGATATCCTTCTCTGGCGTATGTGATCGCCGGTTCCATTACCTTTTCAAGCGGCAGCTTTCCGAACTTTTCCGAGAGTTCTGCCCATGCCGACGGTGCGCCCGGAACCATCACCGGAATCCAGCCGCGCTTCGGCATCGCGGTGTATCCCTGTCTTTTCACCTCTGCTGCAGTGATCGCCATAGGCGCTCTTCCACTGGCATTGAGGCCGTGAAGCTCCCCTTTCGTCCAGACCAGGGCAAAGGCATCGCTTCCGATCCCGTTGGAGGTCGGCTCCAGCACGGTCATACAGGCCGCTGTGGCGATCGCCGCGTCAATGGCATTTCCTCCCTGTTTTATGATATCAAGCCCCGCCTGTGCCGCCAGCGGCTGGCTCGTGCAGACCATGCCTTTCCGGCCGTATATCACGCTTCTTCGCGATGGATAGTCGTTTTTCAGCGTGTCAAATTTCAGCATAGTTTTCTCCTCCAGGTCTATTATTTTCTGCAAACAGGTCATCACCTGTTCCAACTGCGTGGATTATAGATCTATATGTCAAAATCGTACCACTTTAACGTATTAAATGTCAATCTGTAAAAAGATAATGTGCCCCAACATATTTTCATGTCACAGGCAGACTTTTCACGATCTTCTGCTTTGTCTCGTCATACAAAAACGGTGCAGGAACTTTTTCCCGCACCGCAGCTTCTACTCCAATATAAAATTTTCCACCAGCTTCTTCGTAAATTCCGCCTTTGGATGCCCGATCACATCTTCCGTCCGGCCGGTCTCTACGAATTTTCCTTCTTCCATGACCGCAACCTCATCGCAGAGCCAACGGACCACATCGAGATCGTGGGAGATAAACAGGTAGCTGAGACCCAGTTTTTCCTGAAGTTCTTTTAGGAGTGTCATGACCTGTGCCTGTACGGAGACGTCGAGCATACTCGTTGGCTCGTCTAAGATCAGGATCTTTGGATCCAAAGAGAGCGCCCTGGCGATCATGATCCGCTGTGCCTCGCCTCCGCTGATCTGGTGTGGATAGCGGTCCAGAAGTTCTTCCCCGAGGTCTACCAGGTCCAAAAGCTCTTTTACACGTTTCTTTCTTCCGGCTTTGTCATACATTTTATGGATGATCATCGGCTCTTCCAAACTGTAACCGATCTTTTTGGCCGGATCTAAGGATGTTTCCGGGTGCTGGAAGATGATCTGGAGCGTCCCGTCGATCTCGATGGTGCCGGAATCCGGCTTGATCAGGGAGAGCAGCATGTTGGCGATCGTGGACTTTCCACAGCCGGAATTCCCGACAATTCCGAATGTCTCCCCGTTGCAAATCGTAAAGGACACATCTTTTACCGCATCCACACGGGTCTTCCTGATGATTCCGCCCGTAAATGTCTTGCAGATATGGCTGACCTTAAGCATACAGGACACACCTCACTTTCCGTCCATCCGGAAGCTCCGCCTCCGGGACCGGCCCGTTTTTGCAGGCGTCCGCCGCATACGGACATCGCGGATAAAAACTGCAGCCGGAGTTTCCTTCGTTCTTTCTCACCGCGCGCCCGATGGGGTTCATCCCTTTCGCCGGAAGCGACGCGACCAGTCCTTTCGTGTACGGGTGAGCCGGATGTTCCAGGATCGTCCTCGTGTCCCCGACCTCCATAATACTTCCTTTATAGAGCACCATCAGCCGGTCGCAGAGCACGCCCGCCAGGGCGATATCGTGGGTGATCACGATCATTCCTTCAGTGTCTGTCTCGGAGATCTCCTTCAGTACCTGGTAGACCTGCCGCCTTAAGATGGCGTCCAGACCTTTTGTCGGCTCATCGGCGATGGCCCACTTCGGCCGGTTCATGAGTCCCATGGCGGAGATCACACGCTGGTTCATGCCGCCGCTGAGCTGAAAGGAGTAGGCGCGGCTGATCCGGTCCGGGTCAGCGAATCCAAACCGGCGCAGGAACTCATCCCGCCGGGAATTTGCGAGTTCTTTATCCTTATTTCCATGGACAGTCATGCACTCCGTGAGCTGTTTTCCGATTCTCCGGATCGGGTTTAACGACTCCGTGGGATTCTGTGGGATCAGGGCGATCTCTTTTCCGCGGATCTCCTGCATCTCCTTTTCCGGCAGCCGGTACAGATCCATGCCCTTATACATGCAGGTTCCTTCCACCTTCGCCTGACCGGAGAGAAGTCCTAAAATGGACATGCCGAGAAGTGATTTTCCGCTGCCGCTCTCCCCGATGAGTCCGGTGACACTGCCCGCCGGGAAGTACGCGTTGACGCCCTCCATGGCATGTACCGTCTCGCCGCCGTCCTGGAAGGAGACGGAGAGATTCCGGATCTCAATGTCGCTTTTTTCTCCTGTTTTCCATTCTTTTCTATCTTCCATTTAATCTTCCCCATTCTCTGTGCTCTGTATCTGCTATCAGCCCCTGTACTTTGCACGCTCACGCTGCTCATAAATTTTCGTGATCCGAGCTTCCCTCAACAACGTTAAGCGTTAAATTTCTCAGGCGGGCTTACAGCGGATCATTTCCCTGGCACTACATGTTCTTCATGACATCTTTCCTCACATCCAGCCGGTCACGCAGCTCATCCGCGAGAAGGTTGATGCTCAGGGAAAGCAGTAAAATACAGAGCCCCGGCGCGACGACGAGCAGCGGTTCCTGGCGGAAATACTGCCTCGCGTCGTTAATCATAACGCCCCAGTCCGGTGTCGGCGGCTGGAGTCCCAGACCCAGATAGCTCATGGATGCCACGGAGATCACGTTTCCGGCAATTCTTGTGGCAAAGAGCACGCATAAGGTTCCAAGGATATTGGGCGAAATGTGGAGAAACAGGATCCTGAGATCACTGGCTCCGATGGTCTTAAGTCCCTTGATAAAGCTCTCCTGCTTTAATTTCATGACCTCGCCACGGGCGATCCTGGAAAAACCCACCCAGGAGTTGATCACGATGGCAATCAGCATACTCTTTACGCCCTGTCCCAGGAGACCTGCCACGGCGATCATAAGCGTCAGGCCCGGAAGTCCCTGGAAGATGCTGGAGATCGTCGTGATGACTCCGTCGATCCAGCCACCGAAATATCCCGCGAAGAGTCCAAGAGCAAAGCCGAGCAGCATGGAGAGCACCGTCGCAGCCAGTGCGAGAAGAATGGACTGTCTTCCGCCGTAGAGAACACGGCTCAGGGTGTCCCTGCCGATATTATCGGTGCCTAAAAGGTGCGCAGCCGACGGTTTCTGAAGCGCCTCTGACAGGTTCGATACCAACGGATCATAAGGCGCGAGAACCGGTGCCAGGACGCTGGTGAGAAGAATGATAAATAAGAGCACAAGACCGGTCTTCGCCTTCACAGTCAGACGGGGGTCTTTTAATTTTCTCATGATTCCACCGCCTCTCCCGCACGGATCTTTGGATCCAGCGCGATGTAGATCAGATCAATCAGGATATTTGTCAGCACATAGATGCATCCGGAGAACAGAACGTAGGCCTGCACCACATAGTAGTCTTTCGACTGCACGCCCGCGATAGCGTAGCTTCCGATTCCGGGGATCGCGAAGATCGTCTCCACGATGGACGCGCCGCCGATAATGCCCGCCATATGGTTTCCCAGGTAGGTGATGATCGGAATCAGGGCGTTTCCGAAGGCGTGGCGGATCACCGCGCGGCGGCGGCTCATACCTTTCGCGTCAGCCACAGTCATATACTGGCGTCCGATCTCATCAAGGATCGCGCTCCGTGTCAGTCTCGCGCAGACTCCGATACTCGGGAGTGCCAGCGTGATTGCCGGGAGAATAAATCCGGAGCCGTCAGAGATTCCGCTGCTGGGCAGGATCTTCCACTGTTCGGCAAAGATGAAGATCAGGACGATGGCGATCCAGAATCCGGGGACGGACAGGGCCACTGTGGAAAATGTCCCCAGAACATGGTCCAGCAGCCGGTCTTTTTTCACCGCCATCAGGACACCAGATCCCACGCCGAAGACGATCGTTAAGATCATGCTGAAACCGGCCAGCTTTAACGAGATCGGGATCCGCTTCGCGAGCTGGTCCATGACACTTTTATTCGTGAAAAATGAGCGGCCCAGGTCGCCGTGCACCAGACCGTCGACCCAGTTGAAATACTGGACTACCGCCGGCTGGTCCAGGCCCATTTTTGCCGCCATGGCATCATACTCCGCCTGCGTGTAGGATTCATTTCCATTTGGATTCAGCACCTGGTCCACCGGATCCCCCGGCGACATGATCCCAAGCGCAAAGGCAATGATACTGATCCCGACGAGTACCGGCAAGAGCATCAGCATTTTTTTCAGAATGTACTTTAAAAGTGCCATATGTGTTCCTTTCAAAAACAGCAGAACTGCCTTTTTCAGACAGTCCTGCCAAATTCATGTCTTATCTGCCTGACCGGCGGATATCTGACCCGCCGGATCGCTCTCAGATATTATTTTACCCAGGAAATTGTCGGAAGACCGACACCGAAGGTCTTTCCTGCGTAGTGTGTGATCGCTTTGTTGTGGATGTTTACATTGATCTGGTAGCAGATCGGAACGCACGCACTGTCATCAAAGAGTTCCTGCTGGATCTCATCGTAGATCTTGCTGCGTTCCTCAACGTCAGCGATAGTCGGAGCTTTTGCAACGAGCTCATCGATCTTCTCATTGTAATAGTTGTAATTTAATGTCTTGTTACTGTTTCCTTCGCTTGCGAAGTACTGCTTAAATGTTGATGTCGGATCCGCATTGTTGATTCCAAATACGGTGAGTGTCATATCGTAGCTGCCCTCCTGCTGTCTCTCTTTGTAGAGGGACGAATCTACGATCTCGATATTAATGTTCACGCCGAGTTCTGCGTAAACCTGCTTTAAATACTCTGCAACCGCCTTGCAGTTGTAGTCAGATGCAGTGCTGGAACGGATGATCATGGTCATGTCCACAGTTTTGTCGCCGAGAACCTCTTTTGCGAGGGCTTTTGCCTGCTCCATGTCATAAGTTCCCTGAATATCCAGATGGAATGTAGACTGGGTGCTCAAGAAGGAGTATGCCGGCTGTAAAAGTCCGCCATAGATCACGCTGCAGATGCTGTCGCGGTCTGTTGCGAGGTTGAATGCCTCTCTCATCCGCTTGTCCGCAAGGTACTCATTTTTATCGTTGAACATGATATACTCGGTCATATGGCTCGGAGTGCTGTCCATCTCGAAGCTGGAGTCTGTGTCGCAGAGGTTCTTTGCAGCGTCCATGGTGATCGCGCCGTTGTCCGCAAGTCCCATAACTTCACCGGATTTTAATGCGGATACACGTGTCTCTGCATCCGGGATGCAGCGGATCTTGAAGGTCTTTACCTTGCCGTTTTCACCGTAGTAATTGTCGTTTCTTTCAAGTGTCACATACTCGGACTCTACATGGTCAACGATCTTGTACGGGCCTGTACCGATCGCATAGTCGGAGATCACGCCCGTCTCCTCGTCAAAGCAGTTCGGGCTGTACATCGGGCTGCCGTAGTCGGAAAGAACGTACTCAAGTGTTGTGATCGGCTGCGTGAAGGTGAATTTTACGGTGAAATCATCGACTTTTTCCATCTTATCGAGGTTCGGGAGCGATTTCTCGATGCTGAGTGTCGTATATGTGGAGGTGATTCCATGACCCCAGCGCTCAATGTTCTTTAAGCATACGTCAGCATCAAACTGGACACCGTCTGTAAAATACGCGTCATCCCGCAGGTTGAATGTCCACTCGGTACAGTCATCGTTGTGTTCCCAGGATTTTGCGAGCCACGGATCGATCACGCCGCCGTTGTTTGCCGTGAGCGCTTCCCATACATAAGCGCCTTCCCAACAGTAGTAAGCGTCTCCGCTTCCCTGTACAGCGTCACGCGGAGTCGCGATGACGACTTCGTCTGTCTCGTTTTTTTCTGTGTCTTCCGCTGCCTCGGCTGCTGTTGTTTCCTCCGCTGCACTTGTCGCTGCCGCTGCAGTTGTCTCTGTCTTTTCTGTCTCTGCCGCACTGTTGTTCGCGCTGTTTCCGCATCCGGAGATTACGGATGCCGCCATTGCTGCCGCTAAGAGCAGACTTACATGTTTCTTTTTCATGTTCTCCTCCATGTAGTATAAATATTGAGTTGTTTTGCCTCTCGGCCTATCCTTATCTGTAACCGACCCGGTAATTGTACAGGGCTGATGGATAGCTGTATTTTATTTATAACTTCGGAGTTGGTATGGAGATGTTCCATCTGAGAATTTTTCAAATACCGAAATGCTTATGCATCAGAAAAAGATGTCCGCTGGAATCAGCCGACATATAAACGGTACGATCAATGCCTCGTGATCTGGAAATTTTCTTCCTGTACCAGCAGTCCGGCAGGTTTCCTGACTCACAGATCATCACACAAAACCGCCTTCCCAAAGCTTTCGCGACAGTTTATCCAACTGTCCTTCTTCCTCAGTGACCGCGCTTTCGCGCATGGTCTTGTATTCCCTGCTCACAGTGACGAGATCGTACAGGTCTTCCACCTGTTTCCCTTTTACCTGCTGTCCGCCTGTTCTCATGAACTTTTTCACAGCGGCAGCAGCACCGGATGCCTCTTCGATTGTTATAGGAGATATTTTAGCATTACAGAAATTATTATGCAATAGGCTCTATAAAAAACGGGGACAGATTTTTTGATCCGTTCCCGTTTTATCCGTAATAACAGTATTTATAAGATTTTTAGCCGGTTTTTCACCCACAGAAACTACAGTTTCTGACTATGGTAGATCTCACCGTCCAGATCTTTCCAGACAACTACCCCATCCTGTAGGATCATGTAACTGTGCTCGCTCTCCGCTTTCGGAATCGACACGGAACCCGGATTCAGGATCGTGATATCCCCTACTTTTTCCGCCCTGAGTACATGAGTATGCCCATGCATGAAAATATCGCCCGGTTTTAACGGTGGCAGATTATGTTCGTTATAAATATGCCCATGGCTCATATAGAATGTTTTCCCGTCAATTTCCATCCAGCCATAATCTGCCAGTACCGGAAATTCCAGTACCATCTGGTCCACTTCCGCATCACAGTTTCCTCTCACATTATAGATCCGGTTCTTTTCTTTATTCAGCATCCGAATCACTTCTTTTGGTGCATATTCCTTGGGAAGATCATTTCGCGGACCATGATACAACAGGTCCCCCAGCAGAATCAGACGATCTGCCTGCTCTTTTTCCAGAGCTTCCATCATTTTTCTGCAATACCAGGCAGATCCATGAATATCTGAGGCAATCATATATTTCATTGACTTTTCTCCTTTGTCAGAGGACGGCAGTACCGTCCTCTTTTTCTACATTTTAAAATTTACATAGTAACTGTTCAGTACCCTCACAGTTACGTTTACATTATGCTTTATTCTACTATGATTATTCGGAAAACACAAGATTTCTTCCTTTATATTCTGTAATTCCTCCTGCCACGGAAAGGGCACGGTATCCCTGTCGTATCATCTCCCGGACTGCTGCCATGCTGGTAGCTCCC
>ERZ809296.4229-NODE-4229-length-11220-cov-7.239051_pt1 | contig 11220 bp, 9 predicted proteins | sample MGYA00520511_ERZ809296 | MGnify/ENA primary metagenome ERZ809296 (study PRJEB31576, sample SAMEA3212662) | Homo sapiens | biome: human-gut; feature: human gut; material: fecal | place: Sweden | collected 2012 ... | reverse complement strand
TGTGGTTGCCCGACTAGGATTCGAACCCAGACAAACAGAGTCAGAGTCTGTCGTGCTACCTTTACACAATCGGGCAATAGCAACATGAATAATTATAGCGGTTCTGCCGAAAAAGTCAAGCCCTATCGCAAAAAAACAGCGTTTATTTTTTTCTTCTGGCGAAAAGTTCCTCTCATAGGACGGCACGGGCGGTACACAATACACATTGCAAACGCCAAACCAAAGAAAGAGAGGAATAAACCATGTCTAACAAGAAAGCCAAGGAAGCACTGAACCAGATGAAGCAGGAAGCTGCCAACACCGTCGGCGTTAACCTCAAGCAGGGCTACAACGGCGATATCACCGCCCGTCAGGCCGGTTCCATCGGCGGCGAGATGGTGAAGCGCATGATCGAGAGCTACGAGAGCGGCCATTCCGCCAAGTAACTTTCCCCATCCCCACACCCGCGGCTATGCCCAGTGCAGGCCGCGGGCGTTCTTTTTGCTTAAGTACAGCCAAATTAGCCAAACCTACGCAATGAAATTCTCCGCCGCCCCCCTTGCGCTTGCCCTGGTACTGCTGCTGCGCCGCGAAGAAGAATAATCCGCACCGCCGGGGGCTGCCTCCGGCGGTTGTCCTTTCTCCACAAAAAAGGCCTTGCGCATCTGCCTCATGCTTGGTACAATGAAATCGGCATTTCGCCCGATTTTTTGTGATAGAAAAGGAGTGACCCAATTTGGCAGAAAAAAAGAAGGTCGAGCGTGAGTTTGTGGAGGCTTCCACCGGCAAAACCGGCAAGCGCCCCGCAGTCGTCACCGCCGCCAATAAGAAAAGCGCCACCGGCAAGCGTGTAGCCGCTGTCATCCTGTGGGTGCTGGCCCTGGCCGCTGAGGTATGCGCCATTCTGATGCTGAACGGCAGATGGTACATACCGGAGGAGCAGAAGATGTACTGGCTCATCGGGGCTCTGGTCATCGATCTTATCCTTGTCATCATCGGCAGCCAGCTGTGGAAAAAGGCCAACCGGCTGGACCCCGCCAGCAAACAGAGCAGCGTGAAGTTCTTCCTGTGGAACAATATGGGGCTGATCGCCTCCGTTATTTGTTTCTTGCCCATTGTCATCCTGCTGCTGGCCAATAAGGACCTGGATGGCAAGACCAAGAAGATCGTGACCGTAGTGGCGGCCATTGCCCTGGTGCTGGCTTCGCTGTTCTCCATCGATTTTAACCCCATTTCCGCTGAGGAGCTGGCCGAAGCCCAGCAGACCGTCGGCAACGGCTCGGTTTACTGGACGCAGTTCGGCAAAAGCTACCACCTTGACCCCAATTGCCACACCCTGATGCGGTCCAGCAAGGTCTATCAGGGGACCATTGAGGAAGCCTTTGAGGCCAACCGCACCGATCCCTGCGATTTCTGCGCATTGGAGCAGGAATAAGGAAAGGGGCGCGGACAGATGAATTTGACTGATCTGCTTTCCGGCAGTGTGATCTCCTCCATAGCGGGCCAAACCGGCACCAGTGAAAAGGACACCCAGAATGTCCTGGCCAACGCGCTGCCGGCTTTGGTAGGTGCCATGGCGCAGAATGCCTCTACCGAGGACGGGGCCAACAGCCTGGCCAGGGCCCTGGACGACCACACCAGCAGCAAAGGGCTGGCAAGCCTTTTGCAGAATGTGGATACGGAGGATGGCGCCAAGATCCTTACCAAGATTCTGGGCGGGGAGACCGAGACCGTGCGGAACGCCGTTGCCAAAAAGAGCGGCGCCAGCAAGGTGGATACCTCCAAGATCCTGGCTATGGCGGCCCCGCTGCTGCTGGCGGCCCTGGGCAGCCAGAAGAAAAAGACCAAGACCCAAAGCGACGGGCTCGGCGGGCTGCTCACCAGCCTTTTGGGCGGCGGGGATGATGACGAGGATGACGGCAGTACCCTTATCTCGCTGGCTGGCAGCCTGCTGGGCGGCAGCAATAAAAAGTCCGGTAAGAGCGACAGCGGCGACATTCTTACCAGCCTGGCGGGCGGCCTGCTGACCAGCGCCCTGGGCGGCAGCGGCAAAAAGAGCAGCAAAAAGAGCGATAGCAGCGATGTGCTGAGCTCCCTGGCCGGCAGCCTGCTGGGCAGCGCGTTGGGGACTTCCACCAGCGGGAAAAAGACAACTTCCTCCGGGAAGAAAACCACCTCCAGCGGGAAAAAGACAACTTCTTCCGCAAAAAAGACCGCTAGCGGTAAGAAAACTACCTCCGCTAAGAAAACCACTTCTTCCAAGAAGAAATCGACCGCCCAAAATGACGACGCGGCGGAGCTGCTGGGCAGCGTCCTAACCGGCCTGCTGGGCGGCAAAAAGTAAACTGCATAAGAAAAATGGGGCGGGAGTGGCAAGCTCCCGCCTCTTTTTTGCGCGCAGGGGAAGAGCCATCACCCATTCTTCACGCTCTGTTCATATCCTACCGGTAGACAAAACTGATTCTATTCTGTATAATAGGGACGGATTATTACAAAAATCGCCCGAAAGGAGGGGCTCTTCATGCCGATATCGCTGAAAACCGGCCGCGCGCTGGCCACCGCTGCTGCCCTTTTGCTGCTGGCTGCCTGCGGCAGCACCTCCACCGGCGCCGAGAACCTGCCCATCTATCCCACAGTGCAAAGCGGACAGGCCCTGCTGCCGGATTGGGAGCATATCCCGCAGAATGAGGTGCTGCCGGAGGAGAATGAGGAACCCGCCGAGAATGACGGTCAATCCGGGGAGAAACAGCCGGATAAGACTGACTCCAAAACCGATAATAAGGCCGATGATAAATCCGGGGATAAAACCGATTCTAAAACAGAAAATTCCTCCGGGCAGACCGGGGACAACAAAAACGGTAATACCGGCAATGGGAACAGGAACGACACCACCGGCGGCAATTCCAATAATTCCAATGGTTCAGGCAATGCCGGGAATACTGGGAGCACTGGCAATACCGGTACCGTAAAGGAGCCGGAACCGACGCCTGCTCCGGCTCCAACCCCTGAGCCAGCCCCGGAGCCAGCCCCCGCCCCGACCCCCGCCCCGACCCCTGAACCGGAACCGGATAACAGCGGCAATGATACCGCTGATTACGGCCAGCTCAGCGTTATTGATGGCAGTACCCCGGTAGTTGGCGATACCTATGAGATTCTGTGCCGCGTGGTGCAGAATGAGGTGGGCAACAGCACCGAGTGGGAATCCACCAAGGCCATGGCGGTGGCCTCCTACAGCTACATCAAGTATTACAATGACTACCTGGGCCGTGCGCCTACCCTGCGCCTTAGCAGTGTGGAACCCGGCGACCGGGTAAAGGCCTGTGTGAAGGAGGTGCTGGGCCAGGCAGTTTATTATAATGGCCAGTACGCCAACTGTACCTATTTTTCCATCAGCTGCGGCGTGACCACCACGGCCCAGAGCGTCTGGGGCACCACCCAGTACCCCTACCTTGTTTCGGTGGATTCCTCCATCGAGGAGGGCTATTCCTACAGCTGGTCGCCTTTTTCCAAGGACTATACCTATACCCCGGAGCAGATGGCCGAAAGGATGAACAGCGCCCTTGGGACGAGCCTGGACCCCGCCAATGACGACCCGGCCACCTGGCTGGAGATCACCTCCCGTACCGATGGAAAATATGTAGGCACCGTACGGGTAGGCAATACCACCACCACGGGGCGGAAGATAAGGGAGAGCATCCTGGGACTGCGCAGCCATGCCTTCGATATCAGCTATGACGCGGACAGCCGCATTTTTACCGTTACCACCTACGGCTACGGCCACGGTGTGGGGATGAGCCAGACCGGCAGTATGCTGTACGCCCGGCAGGGCTGGACCTATGTGCAGATTTTGAACCACTACTACCCTGGTACGACTGTGGCATAATAAAACGCAAAAAGGATCCCCGCCACCGGCGGGGATCCTTTGGTGTATAAGGGAAAAAATTACGCCTTGCCGGAGCAGCCCAGGACATCGTGCATCTTGTGGCGGACCAGCTCGCGGATGTGATCGCGGGCGGGGGTGAGATACTGCCGGGGATCGAAATGATCGGGATGCTCGAACATGTGCTGACGGATGGCAGCGGTCATGGCCAGGCGCAGGTCGCTGTCGATATTGATCTTGCAGACGGCCATTTCGGCGGCGTGGCGCAGCATTTCCTCGGGGATGCCGATGGCATCGGGCATCTTGCCGCCGAAGCGGTTGACGGTTTCTACATCGGCCTGGATGACGGAGGAAGCACCGTGCAGCACGATGGGGAAGCCGGGCAGGCGGTCGCTGACCTGCTGCAGGATATCAAAGCGCAGCTGGGGCTTCTGGCCGGGCTTGAACTTATAGGCGCCGTGGCTGGTGCCGATGGCGATGGCCAGGGAATCCACCCTGGTGCGGGAAACAAATTCCTCCACCTCGGCGGGATTGGTGAACTGGGCATCGGCTTCGCTGACATTGACAGCGTCCTCAATGCCGGCAAGCTTGCCCAGCTCGCCCTCCACCATAACACCGTGGTCATGGGCATATTCCACTACCTTGCGGGTCACAGCAATGTTTTCCTCAAAGCTCAGCTTGGAGCCGTCGATCATCACGGAGGTGAAGCCGCCGTCGATGCAGTCCTTGCAGATCTCAAAGCCATCGCCGTGGTCCAGATGCAGGGCGATCGGGACATCGGTATCGGCCACAGCGGCCTCCACCAGTTTGGTGAGATAGATGTGCTTGGCATATTTGCGGGCGCCGGCCGAAACCTGCAGAATGACAGGGGCCTGCTCCAGCTGGGCCGCTTCGGTAATGCCCTGTACGATCTCCATGTTGTTGACATTGAAAGCGCCGATGGCGTAGCCGCCCTCATAGGCTTTACGGAACATTTCCTTGGTAGTGACCAGTGGCATAATATTGATCCTCCTTCAAAAAATAGAAGTATAAAGGGATGGTGCGTTCAGCCCTATTGTAGCAATATTGCCCGCCAAATGCAATAAGATACCGGCAGATTCCGCAAATTTTTGTGAAATAAATAACGATATTTTTCCGACCGGCGTTTAGTTTTCATTTGTGAAAAAATCCGGAGCGGGGAGCAAGGCCGGTAAACTTTTTGTAGTGTCCATTTACTGTAAATTGTGGATAAAACAGATGTTTCCACCGGTGACAGGAGAGAAAAAGGGACGAAATGGGGACACTTTTTCACATTTTCCACTGAGTTTTCCACACTGCCGGGGGAAAAGTGTGTGGAAACTGTGCAAAAGTAAAAAATACGGTCTGTATATCTCTCTGTCGCTTCCACCAGGTGGGACTGCATAAATTCCACAGCAGGAAGCAAAATAACAGGGAATTGATGCCGCAAAAGGAGGGCTGCGTGATGCTGAAGGGAGTCAATAAGCAGGTGGTAGAGGTAGTGGAAGTGGATAATGAGTTTTTTGAGCGGGCGATTTTATTCGTAAAGCCGGAAAAGCAGCAGAACGGTGAGGAGGCCCTACGGGAGAATGCCCGGCGGTATGTAGGTTCGCTGCGGTGGCGGCCCCGGCAGCCCGGCGGCTGGCGGCTGTGGGGCGTCCGGCTGGCCCAATGGGGCAGCGCCGTGGGGCTGGGGGCCCTGCTGGGCGGACTTCTGATAAAATAGGGTCGATTTTTGCGAAGGGCTGTGTTATAATGGTACCATTCATAGGCATGCACAGTGCGCAGCGCGGGAACCGGCCCCCGCCTGCCGGCCCTTATAGGACCGGTGGCCCGCAGCCGTAGGCTGGGGGTGGGCGCGCCGAAGGCGCGCGGGCGGGGGCCGGTTCCCCGGCGGTGCGCACAGCCCTAATAGAAGAAAGGAACTATGACCATGCAGGAAAAAAAGCAGACTGGAGAGCAAAACCAGGTGCTGGCCGGGCGCAACCCGGTGCTGGAGGCCCTGCGCAGCGGCAGGGAGCTGGAGTGTATCTACATACAAAGCGGCAGCCCCAAGGGGCCGGTAGCCGCGATTCTCAATAAGGCGCGGGAGCAGGGTATCCCGGTGAAGGAAGCGACGCGGGAAAAGCTCACCCAGCTTTCCGGAATAGAGACCCACCAGGGGGTTGCCGCCATCTGCGCGGCGGCTGCCTATGCCGAGATGAAAGACATCTATGAGCGGGCAGGGGAAGAGCCGCTGTTTGTGGTCATCTGTGATAACATCGAGGATCCCCACAATTTAGGCGCCATTATCCGTACGGCGGAAGCCTGCGGGGCCCATGGGGTCATCATCCCCAAGCGGCACAGCGCCGGTCTTACTGCGGCGGCAGTCAAGTCCTCCGCTGGGGCAGCAGTGTGCCTGCCGGTCGTCCGGGTCGCCAATATCGTGGCCACTATGCAAAGCCTGAAGGCCGAGAAAAATGTGTGGTTCACCTGCGCCGATATGGATGGGGTGAATTGGTGCCAGCTGGACTTTAAGGGTGCGGTAGGTTTGGTTATCGGCTCGGAGGGCAATGGAGTCAGCCGACTGGTGAAAGAGGAGTGCGACTTTGTGGCGGCACTGCCGATGCAGGGTCAGATCAATTCGTTGAATGCTTCGGTGGCGGGCGGCATTATTCTGTACGAGATCACCCGGCAGCGGCTGGGGCTGAAAGCCAGGTAAGAAAAGGCGGCTTGACGATTTATTTAGCATGATCTCTCCGAGGGTGTTGCCTTGGGAGAGAAAACCAAAAAAGCGGAGGGAAAAAGATGGCAGAAAACCGCTATAATGTAGACGATATCCTGCGGGAAGTAAAGGAAAAACGCGCCCGGGAGGAACGGGCGGCTCAGCCGGAAAAGCGGGCCACCACTACGGAGGACCTGCTGCGGCAGTTGGATGCTGCTCAGACCGGGTTGTCCAGGGCGGCGGGGGCAGCGTCGGAAAGACCGGCACCCGCCAAGACTGCACCCCAGCCGGTAAAAAAGGCAGAGCCTTTCCCTGGGGAGCTGCTGCAAAAGACTGAAGCCCCGGCGGCACCGGCCCCAGCGGCCGAACCGGAATTTAAGTGGGAGGAGCCGAAGCGGCCAGAACCGGTGATGCAGCCGGAGGAATGGACCCCGCCCAAAAAACAGGAGGCACAGCCTGCCCCAGAATTGGGAGAGGAAATGCCGATGGGCCGGGAGATTCCCGTGGCCAGGGCGAAAAAGCCGCTTTGGGAGGCTTCTGCTGCCCGTAAGAGTGCTGAAGCCCTGATGCAGACGCTGAAAAAACGGCAGCGAAGCCTGGCAGTCACCTTGATCCTCAACCTGGTGATGCTGCTGGGGGTTATCTATTTGGCGTTGGCACCGGTGTATCACCTGCTGCTGCCGGATTTCCTCGCGACCTCTTCTTCCATGAGATTGTGGGGGATGGTGGCGCTGACCGCCGTTTCGGCCCTGTGCTGCGGCGGCACGCTGGGCAATGGCTTTTTGGCGCTGTTCCCCGGCCGGCAGAGCAACGATGCCTATGTGACCTTGACGGTCTTCGCCTGCCTGCTGCAGGGCAGCTTTATGGCGGCGCAGCCTGCCCTGCTGGAGCAGTATGGGAACAATATCTTCCTGCCGCTGGCTGTACTTATCCTGTTCTTTAATACCTGGGGCAAGCTGGTGAAGAATGCCCGCCAGCGGGAAAGCTGCCGGGCCATGGCCACCCTGCGGCCTGTGGCCTGCCGCACCCTGCCGCAGAGCCGCCTGACTGAATGGGCGGCGGAGCTGCCGGAGCAGCCGGAAAAGACGGTGACGCTGGATGATGCCGGTCTGCCGGAGGATGCCGAGGCCGTGCTGGAGGAAACCGGCATGACCGAGGGCATCAGTGGGGTGCTGGCCCCCATTACCATACTGGCGGCAGTGGTAATGGCGCTGCTGGAATACTTCCTGGCCAAGGGAACGGTATTCGAGGCGGTTTCTATCTTTACATCGGCACTGTGCATCACCTCTCCCCTGGCGGCCACACTGGGCAGCCATATGCCGCTGCGCAGCGCCAATGAGGGGCTGAACCGCTGGCGTGCCAACCTGCTGAATGAAGACGCCGTGGAGGAGCTGCATGATACCGACGGCGTTCTGCTGCGGGGCAGCGACCTGTTCCCCAGCGGGAGTATTACCCTGCATGGGATAAGAACCTTTGAGAAAAAGCCCATTGATGAGGCTATCCTGAATGCGGCCAGCGTGCTGTGCAGCGTGGATAATTCGCTGACCGGAATTTTCCGCGGGATGATCACCAATGAGAAGAACCTGAAAACGGTGGAAAGCGTTGCCTGTGAGGAAGGGAAGGGCATTTCCGCCTGGGTGGATGGCGGCCGGGTGCTGATTGGCAACCGCGGCCTGCTGCTGGCCCACGGTGTGGCCGTGCCGCCCATTGAGGTGGAGGCCGGCTTTACGGCAGAGGGTAAGGAGCTCCTGTATCTTTCCAACTTCGGCAGTCTTTCGGCGGGGTTTGTTATCAGCTACCATGCCGATAAGCAGCTGAGGACCCAGCTGCGGGAGCTGGAGAAGGTGGGGATCGCCCTGATGGTGCATACCACCGACCCCAATATCACCCCGGCGCGGGTGGCGCAGGTCTATGGCCTGCAGGAGGAGAACATCCACATGGTGCCGGCGGCGCTGCAGCGGGAGGCCGAAGCCGCGCTGGACGGCACCGGTGAGACCGCGGCCGAAATGGTGAGCGGTGGCATGGCGGGCAGTCTGCACAGCCTGCTTTCCGCCCAGAGGGAGTATGGCCTGGCCAAGGCCATCAGTGTGCTGCTGGTACTGAGTGTGCTCATCGGCTTTGCCATCATCACGCTGCTGGCCTATTCCGGGGCGCTTAGCCGGGTGACTTGGTGGAGCCTGGGGGCTTATCAGCTCCTGTGGTTTATCCCAACGGTGCTGCTGGGACTGGTGCGCAAAAAGTAATAGGATCTGCTGGGGCCCGCTGTGTATGGCAGCGGGTCCCTTTTGGTATTTTGGGAATGCGGAAGGGCGCGGGCTCGCCCTGCGGGCCGAATTTGCGCCTTGCAGGGGCCCTAAAGGGTGCAGGATGGAGCCGGGAAGGCTGAAAATCAGCAAATAGCACAAAATAACGCAGCGTATTTCGGCAAAGCGCCGTGCAGATTAACGGAGTTTTTTATTGCGTAAAACTTGACAAAAAGGTATAATTGTTCTGTAATGCGCCCCTATGGCGTTGCGACTCAAAGATTGAAAGGGGAAATCCTAACTATGAAACAGTACACCGCGGATAAGATCCGCAATGTCGCCTTAGCAGGCCACAGCAGCGCCGGCAAGACCAGCCTGGCAGAGATGCTGCTGTTCAAATCCGGCGCCACCGACCGCCTTGGTAAAATTGCGGACGGCAATACCGTGTGCGATTTTGATCCCGAGGAGATCAAGCGTCAGGTATCGGTCAGCTCCGCCATTGCGCCTTTTGATTGGAACGGTGTAAAGATCAACCTGCTGGATACCCCCGGTATGTTCGATTTTGCCGCTGGCGTTTCGGAGGGCATCCGTGCCGCCGAGACCGTGCTGCTGGTCGTTTCCGCCAAGGACGGCGTGGGCGTCGGCACCGAGAAGGCTTACCGCCTGGCTACCCGCATGAATAAATCCAAGGCGTTCTTCATCAATAAGCTGGATGTGGAGCATGCCGATTTCTATAAGACCTTCGAGGGCATCAAGGAAGTGTTCGGCAATTCCGTCTGCCCTGTTATCATCCCCCACATGGATGGCGATGTGGTAGACTGCTACATTGACCTGGTGGATGAGAAGGCCTATAAGTTCGACCCCAAGGCCAATAAGCTCAATGAGATCGCCATCCCCGCCGCGGCCGCAGACCGTATCGAGGAGATGAAGATGGCCCTGAACGAAGCTGTGGCCGAGACCGATGACGCCCTGATGGAGAAGTTCTTCATGGAAGAGCCCTTTACCAAGGAGGAGATCCAGAAGGGTATTGCCGCCGGTGTTAAGAGCGGTACCATTGCGCCCGTTTTCTGCGGCAGCGCCGCCACCGGCTCCGGCAGCCAGGTCCTTATGGATGCCATCGTACACTTCCTGCCAAGCGCCGCCGATGGCTGCTGCGAGGAAACGGTAGAGGGCGAGACCATCAAGTGCGACCCCGACGCTCCCGAGTCCGCCTTTGTATTCAAGACCGTTGCCGACCCCTTCGTGGGTAAGCTGTCTTTCGTAAAGGTCATCACCGGCAAGCTGACCGCCGGTATGACCCCGGTAAACGCCCGCACCGGTGAGCCGGAGCGTCTGGGCAAGCTGCTGTGCTGCCGCGGTAAAAAGCAGGATGAAGTGGACTGCATCACCGCAGGCGATATCGGCGCCATTACCAAGCTTTCCAATGCCGTGACCGGCGATACCCTGTGTGATGCCAAGCGTGTCATCTCTTATAAGCCTACCGAGTTCCCGGCCCCCTGTCTCTCCATGGCCATTGTGCTGAAGGGCAAGGGCGATGAGGCCAAGATTGCCGGCGCGATGCAGCGTCTGATCGAGGAAGATCCCTGCATCAGCTTTGAGAATAATGTGGAGACTAAGCAGCAGGTCGTTTCCGGCCTGGGCGAGCAGCACCTGGATGTTGTGGTTTCCAAGCTCAAGTCCAAGTTCGGCATCGATGTAGCCTTGGTGAAGCCCCGTGTGGCTTACCGTGAGACCATCCGTAAGAAGGTCCGCGTACAGGGCAAGCACAAGAAACAGTCCGGCGGCCACGGCCAGTACGGTGATGTTTGGATCGAGTTTGAGCCCTGCGATAGCGATTCTCTCGTATTTGAGGAGAGAGTAGTCGGCGGCGCGGTGCCCAAGAACTTCTTCCCCGCGGTAGAAAAGGGCCTGCAGGACTGCGTTTCCCGCGGCATGATCGCCGGTTACCCGGTAGTAGGCCTAAAGGCTATCCTGGTGGATGGTTCCTACCACCCCGTAGATTCCAACGAAATGGCCTTTAAGACTGCTGCTTCTCTGGCCTACAAGGCAGGTCTGCCCCAAGCCAATCCCGTTATCCTGGAACCGATCGGCACCCTGAAGGTACAGGTCCCCGCCGCGAACATGGGCGATATTAACTCCGAGCTTTCCAAGCGCCGCGGCCGCATGATGGGTATGAACCCTGCCGAGGACGGCCTGCAGGAAATTGAGGCGGAAGTCCCCATGAGCGAGATGTTCGATTTTGCCACCTCCCTGCGCTCCATTACCCAGGGCCGTGGTTCCTTCACCCTCACCTTTGCCCGCTATGAGCAGCTGCCCAAGGAGAAAGAGGCAGAGGTCATTGCCGATGCAAAGAGCATGATGGAAGAGGAATAATTACTTTGCTAACCAATGCACCTTTGCGGCGGGCGGTATCCCTA
>ERZ809296.4216-NODE-4216-length-11239-cov-5.306867_pt1 | contig 11239 bp, 8 predicted proteins | sample MGYA00520511_ERZ809296 | MGnify/ENA primary metagenome ERZ809296 (study PRJEB31576, sample SAMEA3212662) | Homo sapiens | biome: human-gut; feature: human gut; material: fecal | place: Sweden | collected 2012 ... | reverse complement strand
AACTCTATCAACCTTCCCATAACTAAAACCATAAGAATACACCCTATCAATATTACAATTAAGACTCCTAAAAAAATTAGCATATTTTTTCATCGGAGATGCGGTATCTTTTTTGAATGACAACACCATATCGTCCAAGAATGAAGAACTTATGTTTGGTCCATCTTCGTAATTCATATTTTGATATAATCCGACTTTGCCGCTTTTATCATGGCCAAAAATCAATTTTTGACCAACGCGATTGTGAATATGAATTACTTTTTTCACCCCATATAATTTTTGTAGAGTTTTTGTGTAATTGAAACTGAAGAACTGCATTTCCGGGTCTGAAAAAAGTTTGAGTAAGCTGGCCTTAGATTGGTAATTTCCTCGGTCTATCGTAGACTGAATTTCTTTTATCCATAGCCTAAATAAATCCTGCCAAATCTTTGAGCAATTAATAAACCCACTTGTAAGCATATCCATATACAGTAGATATTGCTGCATCAACATTTGGTCTTCCTCATCAGTTTCATTTTCTTTGTGGTTCGGTAGTGGAAACTTGTTGTCAAAATTGATATAGGCCAAAGCATCTTCAAAATTGCACCAGTTTTCGCCAGCTGCTTTATCCATGGCATTTAGCAAAATCTCTGCAGCAAATTCATTTGGGTCAATTTTTTCAAAATCATCCAAATAAACTACTTCGTCTCGAAGTTCTAACGCTTCAGGATATTTTTGAATAATAAAAGATCTAAATTCACTGTATTGGGTTGGTATACCGTGAGCGACATCAAACCCATTTCCGGCAATAAATAGACTACTCATGATACATTACCCTCAACACAAACTCATCATCTTTCAATGTAATTGTCCACTTAATCTTTGAATAGTACTGTTTATTTCTTTTCAAGGCCCCTTTTCAGCACTTCCACCGCGCTCTCCTCGCTTGGGTCATTCGTACCCAGTTCACCGCGAAAGGCACGGGCGAGAATGGATTTTTTCATCAGATCAATCTGGTCAAGGACCGCTTCAGCGGCTTCTTTGGTCTGCTGTTCTTTGGCAAAGCTCCCATCAAGAATGCGAACAATCTCTCGCTGTTCATTAAATTTAGGCAAATTCAATTTATATGTTTCAAGATACCTTTTGGGTACACGCTGTTGCCCAACAGCTCCTGCCATAACAGCTTTCGCCTTATCCCTAAATAACTTATCGCGCACCAAATGATACAAAAAACGATTATATAGCCTGTCTGAACAGCGAAGAACAAAAAATTCTGTAGTGCCGTAGCCGATATCGTTTACCAACTTACCGACAACCGCAGATTTACCATTTTCCATACAGGGTGTAATTTTTGCAAATACAACATCACCTTCAGAGAAATTTGTAAATCCACTGCGCACTTCCTTTAATAGCCTTGTTTGTGGATCTGTGATCTCACCATAAATTTCAGATAGCGCTGGCATCGGAAAGAAAGACACTTCAAGTTCGTCGGGCAAATCTTTGGTATCCGCCTTCTTTGGATTTACCGTACAAACATCCGAAATGGAGCACTGTTCCCAACTCTCCATCCCCACACCGTGCTCTTCCCGCCATTTCGCAGTCAGTTCACCGGTGAAGGCCTTATGAAGAATAGCGGCTTTGCGGGTTTCAAAGCTATCCACCACGGCCTGTGCCTTTTCCTTGGCCTCATCCAGCTTGGCAAACAGGCTTTCAATGCGGTCAACAATGCGCTGCTGCTCGGCGAGAGGGGGAATAGGAGTAGGGAATTCCTGTAGGTTTCCTAAACGAATATATGGTATAGCTGTCCCGAACATCTTGCCTTTGTTAAAATCGAACCATCTATATTTAAACCAATAAAAAATATAATCAAAGCAAAGTGGTTCTGCAATTTTTACTACATATGTCCGTTGATAGGCTGCAAATTTTCCGTTATAACGACTTATGTTATTGATGTCACCATTTCCGGCAAGTAATATAGCTCTACAATCGAATGAATATCCGTGGCATCGAATTGGCTCGGCTGCACAAGTAAAAAACGGATATTTGCCCTCATCGCTACCGTAATTAGCATCTTTCTTTCCGGTCTGAATTGTAGAAATTGATTTGAAATATGTCCAACACCAATTCTCTGGCAGCTTGTACGGCCACTCCCAATCCGGCACTAAAGCTGCCTGCAACCGCTCTTCGGGCGTGAGGGCGGTTTCTTTTTTTGCTCTTGCCATCACTTTTCCTCCGTCAGAGCACGAAGCTCACGCACAACACTTTTCAGCAGATCGACCGCTTCTTCCAGATTCGCAATCGCTTCTTCGCCGCTTTCTACAGGGTCAGGGAGATCGTCATAATCCACGATGGAGTCGTCGCGGATCAAGCCAAGGTCAAGACTATCGTCCGGATTCTTGGCGATCTCCTCACGAGTGAATCTGCTCCAGCGCTCGCCCGTGCGCTTGGACGGGTCTTCATACCCTGCCACAAACTCGGCGAAATCACTCTTGCGCAGCTGCCGGGTCTTACCAAAGCTGTCCATATTGGTGCGCATATCGTAGAACGCAACCTCGGTGGTGTTATCCTGCTCGGTTGTCCCGCGGGTAAAGAACAGCACATTGGTCTTGACGCCCTGCGCATAGAAAATGCCGGTAGGCAGGCGCAGAATGGTATGCAGATTGCAGAAATTCATCAGTTCCCGGCGCACGCTGGCACCGTCACCGGCAGCAAACAACACATTATCCGGCAGCACCACGGCGCAGCGGGCCTTGCCGTCCGCCTTCAGGCTGCGATAGATCACCTGCAAAAAGTTCAGCTGCTTGTTGGAGGTCTGGAAAGAAATATCATCTCGGGTCGCACGCTCACCGCCCTTTTTCGTGCCAAAGGGCGGATTGGTCAGAATGACATCAAAATCTTTCAATCCCTTGGTGCTTTGTGCGAGAGAATCCCCCAATGTGATATTGGCATTCATATTGTGCAGATAGGCATTCATCAATGCCAAGCGATGGGTTTCGTGCACCAGCTCCACGCCGTTGAACGCTTTGTTCTGCTGGAAATCCGCCTGACGGTCAGAGAGTGCATACATATCGTTATGCGCATTGACATAGCGGTTGGCTGCAATCATAAAGCCAAAAGTACCGCAGGCCGGGTCAAAGCACTTGTCGCCCAGCTGGGGTTTGATGAGCTCCGTCATCACATCGATCAGCACACGAGGGGTAAAGTACTGACCGGCACCGGACTTCTTCTCATTGGCGTTTTTCTCCAAGAGTCCTTCATACAGGTCGCCCAGACCTTCCTCTTTGGCCTCATACCAGTCCAGCTTATCAATTTCCGTGATGATTTTTTCGAGATTTTTCGGCTCCTCGATGCTGGAGGATGCGTTGGCGTAAATCTGTGCCACGCGGCCAACGGATTCTTCGCCCAGCTTGCTAAGCAGCGTATAGTAGTGCTTTTTCAGGTCAATGCCGGAACGGCTGGTCAGAGAGCCCCAACGATATGCTTCGGGAATATCCTTATCTGCACCGGTCTCATCGGCCATTTTCAAAAACAGAATGTAGGTCAGCTCTGTCACATACTGGTGATAAGTAATACCGTCATCCCGCAGCACATTGCAGAGGTTCCAAAGTTTCTGTACAATATCTTGCGTGCTCATTTAAGCTGCTCCTTCGTAAATATAAGTATTGATCTCACGGATAATCTCCGCAAGCTGCCCGCCAAACTTCTTGTTAAAGCGTGCGAAACCGCCATCCATCTTGAACGCCGGTGCCTCAAAGGTCTCGGTATTGAAAATGCTCTCGTGGAGCATATATACCTTGATCTTTTCCAGCAGATCCAGCTGCATTTTGTTAAAGTGATGCGCCGAAATCAGTTTAGAAAAGGCCATTTTCACGCGGTCATCGTGGTTCACCAGCGGCGTTTTAAGTACAGCCCGACGAACAAAGGCAATAATGTCTGCCACGATCCGTTCATTGCTCACCGCGCTGGCCGCTTCATTCAAGCTGCTCTCGGTGAAATTCTCCTTATCCAGTTCCAGCTTTAACTCCCGAAGCTGCGCCCGGGTCATATCGCTGGGGCGGGTGCAGGCTATGCAGATCGCTTCGATACGGTCTTTGTTCTCATTAACATAGGCCACAAAAGAGTCCAGATAGTCCTGCGGTTTTTCCGTGTCACCATAGCCGCGGGTCGTTTCCAAAAGGGTATCTTCCTTTTCGGAATAGTAATGTCCGCGCTTTTTACCTTTCAGGTTGTCAAACCAAAGCAGGAAATCCTTATCCTCCCGGCAGCGTCGCACAAAAGCTTCCTCTGTACAGCTTTTCAATTCCTTCGCATATTCCCGAATTGTTTTTCCGCCTAAACGCTCGGATACATCATACTTTTGCTCATCGGTCAGATTGTTGCTCTTACGCTGCAATCTTGCCAAAATGCGATCTTTGACAGGCTGCTTGCTGGCCTCACCCGGACGGAACAAATCCTCCAACAATTCAGCCATTGATTTGCTGACGGAGACTGACTTCATATTGGAAGTGTCGTCCAAGTCCTCGTACACGCGAACTGCATCGAAGATATTGAAGTGCGTCTTTCCGATTTCCGGGCAAAGGCGAGTAGCGCGTCCCAGCATCTGCTCAAAGAGGATCCGGCTGTTGATCTTGCGCATAAACACCAAATTGCAAATTGCCGGCACATCGATTCCGGTAGTCAGCAAGTCGACTGTTACGGCAATGTTGGGGTACTGGTTGTTCTTGAACTGCTTGATCACCTGCAAAATCTTCTTTTTGTTGCCGCCGGCAGTTTTGCCCGTGATTTTCATAATGGCATCATTGGAAATGCCATAAGGCTTGTAAATTTCTCGGAGCGTATCCACAATACGGTCAGCGTGTGCATCATTCACCGCAAAAATCAGCGTCTTTTCTCCACTTTCCGGATTCAAGTAGGTCGAAACTTCTTCCAGCACCTTGTGGGTATGATCCGGCAGAACAATTTTGCGGTTGAACTCCGACACATCGAAATCCATTTCATCGTTCAAAACTGCACCGTTCAAAAGTTCATTGGTGTTGGGGTCATATTGCGCTAAGGTTTCACCCTTCTTGAACTGTGCGTCATTTTCAATGAAATCCGTATTAATCAGATACGGAGGGTCGTGATCCACCAGCCAGCCATCGATAACCGCCTCACGGTAGCTGTAAGTATAGACCGGCTCCCCGAAAATCTCGGTCGTGTGCAGGGCGGGCGTAGCAGTCAAGGCAACTTTCACCGCATCGAAATACTCGATAACCTGCTTGTACTTGCTCATATAATCATCTTGATTGTCGTAGAGGATTTCTTCTTCCGTCATTTCACGGTCAAGAATATATCCTCGGTGGGCTTCGTCCACAATAATCAAATCAAATGCGCCGGGCATCAAATCCGGTTCTTCTGCCAGAATCGTGCGTTTCAAAAGCCCCTGCACCGTTGAAATGCTGACCTTGGTTTCCAGATTGATGATGTTGTCATCGATCGCTTTGATCTCATATATTTTGTCCAGCGTCAGCAGTTCCTTCAGCTTAACATCTTTGAAGGTGTCCATTGCCTGCTCACCGAGGGACACTCGATCCACAAGAAAAAGAATACGACGGAAACGCTTGGATTCCAGCATCTTGTAGATAAGTCCCAGAACAGTACGGGTTTTGCCCGTTCCGGTGGCCATTGCAAGCAAGGCCGTTCTCTTGCCGTCAACGATTGCCTCCGTTGCCTTATCAATGGCCTTGATCTGGTAGTCGCGCAGATTCAACCCATTAGGATCTGTCATAAACGAATTATCTGCCGCAGCCAGCGCCTGATTGGCCGCCGCTGTATTCTGACCAAGTTTTTCCATCAGGTCACTTGGGCTAAACCAGTTCCGAATAGGATACGGTTGATTTTCCTGTTCCCGGACATCCAAAAACCAAATACCAGACTTCGTCCGCAGCTGCTCTAAATACGCCCTGCCATTTGAAGCAAAGAGGAAGGGGACCTGATAACCATTCCAGTTTCCAACCGTATGTGGAATATCCTCCGGCTTAATATGTGCAGCATAGTCCTTTACCTGCACATCGATGGTAGATGCCACATCTTCCGACATCTTTTTTGCATCCATCAATGCTACGAGCTTCTCGCCAACGAAGAATGCATAATCCGCATACCCGTTTTTGTAAAAGGCCGAATTGGTAGGCCATTCGCTGATGGCAATATTTCTCCCCTTTACAGGACGCGTTCCTTTGCTGTAGCGCAGGTTCTGCGTATCAGCTTCCCAACCAGAAAGACGAAGCTGCTCGTCAATCAAGCATCTGGTCTGCGCCTCATTCCAATTCATCATAGCGGAGACAGATTCTGACCGCCTTGCGCGCTCCTTCTGCGTTTTGCCCGAAGCGGCGGTCTTGACCACGGCCAGTTGCTTCGTCAATTCCTCGATTTTCCTTTCCTGCTCGGCAATAACGGATTCCAAATCTTCGTGCGTGGTCTCGCTCGGCATAACGAACTCAGGCGCAATATATCCCCAGTCTCCATATGTCTCCATAAACCAAACAGCAAGATTGTATGTCAAGGATAGCAATGTCTTTGCTTCGTCCACGGAGTCCGTACCTATATGTACTGCCGAGTTTCTTGTCTTGCGAAGAACATATAGCGTGTTGTCAATTTCGTGCGGCAATAAACCGGCCCGCTTCAAAATGCGAATTCGATTTGCGTGGGTGTTTTCAACAGCCGGCTCCGCAATGTGCTCAAAGACAAGGATCTCCTGCACTAAGCGCTCGGCAAACATTCCGAGTTTATAGATACAGGCATTGGGATCAGAATAGACATAGGTTTCTGCGGTTGCGCCGATCTGTGCCAATGCAGGCCAGTATCGATTCAGAAAATCAAAATTTGATTTCATGGATTCCCTCCTTGCAACAACGCCCCATGGTGTGTCGAATTAATATGATTATTTGATCATTATAAGCTATATGCCTTTTATTCGGCTTAGTCTTTCAAATACTTTCGGTGTCACAAACCAGTGGTGTGCAAATCTTCAAAAGTATTTCTTTGACGATGGCCATTCTTTCATTTTTGTAATGGAGACTGGGCTGATGCTCTTTTCGCGCAGCCTTTACCTCTGTAATATCTTTATCGATGAGCATCTTTCGGCGATTTTATACGCATAAGCATAATCTTTTACCTGCTAATATACAAAAATGCCCTGCCGTTTGGCAGGGCATTCGATCTATCGCAGCCATACTGCCAAGGCCTATTGCAACACTTGACGGCGTTGTTTATTATGATAACATATTCTGGCGAGGAAAGCAAGAAAACGATGAATTTGCATAATTTTTGTATTAAACGATACTAAAATAGATGTTTTCATAAATGTCACATTTTCTTCTTGACTCTCCCGTAACGTCATAGTGTATGCTAAACTCACACGGAGGAGGGATTGCCATGATGACCATTCACGAAGTCAGCAGGCTTGCCGGTGTCAGTGTCCGGACGCTGCACCATTACGACGCGATTGGCCTGTTGCTGCCCACCGCGCTCACCGAAGCGGGTTACCGGCTGTATGACGATACAGCGTTGGCACGGCTGCAATCGATCCTGCTGTTTCGAGAGTTGGAATTTCCGCTGAAGGATATCAAGCGGATTTTAGATGATCCGAATTTTGACCAATCTGCCGCGCTGGAAGACCAGATCAAACTGCTGGAATTGCGGCGGAAACAGCTTGGAAAACTCATCGCCCTCGCCCGTGAGACTTTGAAAACAGGAGTGACACCTATGAAATTTGACGCATTTGACAAGACCGAGCAGGCACGCTTCGCCGCCGAGGTCAAGGAAAAGTGGGGCGGCACAGCCGCGTATCAGGAATACCAGCAGCACGAAAAGGATGGCTCTGTCGGTGATTTTGCCGGGCTGATGGCGCAGTTTACAGAGTTGGGCAAGTTGAAAAATCTTGCGCCTGCCACGCCTGAGGTGCAGAACGCGATCCGCAAGCTGCAGCAGTTCATCACTGACCATTTCTACACCTGCACACCGGAAATTCTGGCCGGACTGGGCGAGATGTATGTCGCCGACGAACGTTTTCGCGAGAACATCGACAAGGCTGGCGGCGAGGGCACAGCGACATTCGTATCTAAGGCGATTGCTGTATACTGTGGGAGATGAGTATTCTTTGCTTATTGCGATGCAGAATTTGATCTGCGGTTCTCAGCGGAATATCATCGGGTCTCTTTGCCTCTACGAACAAAATACTTGAACCTTCGGGCAATCAGAGCTACAATGCCAACACCTTGCAACGAGGACGAATGGAACGGGAGGTTAGAGAATGAACGACGAAAACAGCACCTTTCAGGACTATGCGTCAATCAGCGTTGACGACTTGAAAGATCAGTCAAACAGTCTTTTGAATCTGGTGACAGAGGAGCAGCGGCCGCTGCGTGTATTCATGAATAATGGCAAGGAGTTTTTTCTTTTTCCGCAGGATATGCTTGCCCCAATTTCTGATTCTGACTTTCGTCTGATCCTGCTGTCGGCAATGCGTTATGCGATGGGCAGGAAAACCCATATGCCATCGGTGATCGCTGATTATATCAAGCGTCATCTTCAGCTTCTGGACGATAAGTTTCTCACGCTGGCTGCCGATGATATTCAGCGATACCTTGAAGACTACGCAGAGCACGAGGCGAATTCAGATCTTTGGCAAAACCTTTTAGACGCACTTGAAACAGAGCAGCGAGATCGCGCCACTCGTCAGGCAAGGAAAATCAGACCTTGCCCGACCTGCGGAAAACCATTGGAAATCATGAGCATTGCTGACAGCTGGCATTCACCCGGTGGATTTGATGTAATTGCACACTGCCGGAACTGCCTCTCTGATTAAGGTGGTACAGGGAGTATTCAAGGAAATTTTGGAGGGGATATACGAACCAAAGTTTCTGGATTTTTCCTATGGATTCCGACCCAACCGAAGCTGTCATGACGCAATCCAGAAAGTAAACAAACACATCATGGCAGACAAGGTGAACTATGTGGTGGACGCGGATATTAAGGGATTCTTTGATAATATCGACCACGACTGGATGGTCAGGTTTCTGGAACATGACATCGCGGATAAGAACTTCATTCGATACATCAAGAGATTTCTCATTGGTGGCGTGATGGAGGACGGAAAGAAGCTGAACACGGAAGTCGGGACAGTGCAGGGAGGATTGATTTCTCCGGTGCTGGCTAATGTGTATCTGCATTATGTACTGGACACATGGTTCGTATATATATCGAAGCGTGAATTCTCAGGAGAGATGTACATGGTTCGATACGCAGATGACTTTGTATGCCTGTTTCAATACGAGCAGGAAGCACAGAAATTTTATCGGATGCTGGTAGAAAGGATGAAGAAATTCGGATTGGAACTGGCAGAGGATAAAAGCCGCATTATGCCCTTTGGCCGATACAAAGGCACAAAGGAAAGCTTTGACTTTCTCGGCTTTACCCACTACAACGGGAAAAGTCACTGGGGCAAGTACTGTGTACTGCACCGGACGAGCAAGAAGAAGCTAAAGCAGAAACGGCAGTCAGCAAAACAATGGCTGCGGGAGCATATGCACGAAAGCATCCCGGACACCGTTCAAAAGCTGAACAAGAAGTTGGTGGGACACTACCAATATTATGGGATATACGGGAATTGGGTTAGCCTGAAGAAATTCTACAGCTATGTAAAATACGAACTGTGGAGGACCAAACGGCGCAGAGACCAATCCCGTTGGCTGACATGGGAGAAATTCAAAGAAATCATGAGAACCTACCCCATTGCATGGCCAAGGGTGTATCTGACCAACGCTTACTGAAAAAAAGTGAATTTCCTGTTGAAGAGCCTATTGCCTTAATAGGGCACGATGGGTTCTGTGAGGGGCTGTAAGACTGAACCTCTCACTCAAATGAAAACTTGGGTTTAAGAGAGGAGGAAAGTCGAGAAAGTCTACTCGACGGTTTCGCATGGCGAATGAAGCGAGCAAGGATTTTAACGCGATGCTGCGGGATGGCAAGGACATGCCGAAGATCCAGATCATCACGGACGAAAAGAGCATCGAGAAATACGGCGGAAGCCGAATGTATTTCGCGCCGCCGCTCGATTATGACCGTGTGATGCGGCAGGTCCCCGAGGGAAAGGTGATCACGGTAGGGGAGCTCCGCGAATTCTTCGCGCGGCAAAATCAGGCGGATTTTACCGACCCCATCACGGCAGGGATCTTCGTGTCCATCTGCGCCTGGGCCAGCTTCCAGCGGTCCACCGACGAAACGCCGTACTGGCGCACACTGAAAGCAAACGGCGAGCTGAACCCCAAATACCCCGGCGGCACGGAAGCACAGAAAGTGAAGTTGGAAGCCGAGGGGCACACCATCATCAAAAAGGGCCGAACGAACATCCGGTACTTTGTAAAAGACTATGAAGCGGTGCGTTTTGAACTGTTTTAGGCAGAAAAATTGACGGAGGACGCTTAGACGTCCTCCGTTTTGTGCTCCTGTGCTCCGGCCTTGCTGACATGGCATCTGCAAGCAGCTGTTAGTTTAGCACTCCCAGCTCCAAGCGTCGGTTCAGTTCCCACAGGGCGGTCCGGTTGCTGTCGTATTGCAGCATTGCATAGGCGCACGCATACGCTGCCCATTCGTATTCGGTGTGCTCGCGGGACAGCTGCAGAGACGTATTTTCGACCTTGACTGCGAATGCGTATTCGGGGACGACAAAGCAGTCTTGGCCCCACAGCGCTTTCGCATCCCGGAAGCAGTCCGCCGGGATGCTGCAGCAGGTGTCGAGCGGCGAATAGCTGCACGTGACAGGGATGCCCGCCTCTTCAAATGCCTCCCGCTTTGCGGATTCGAGGATAGACGCGTCTTCGTCCTCTCCGCCGCCCGCGATGAACTGCCAGATGTCCAGATCTTTTCTTCGGAACGCACAGAACCGCACCTGCCCGTCCGTGATGCAATAGGGAATGGCCAAAACCTGATATCTTGCCCGCGCCATAACGCGTCATCTCCTTCGATTGCCGATTTGCTTTATGATAGCAGAATCGCGCCAAAAACACAACCGCAGCCGCCCGACGTAGATCGGGCGGCTGCGTTCACCTCTGGGATAGGGCCTGAATCGCAGTCGTCAGAAAGTCAGCCGCGCCTGCAAGCTGCCTCAAAGCGTGACGACGACGTCGGCCTGTTCGATCAGCGCTGCGTCGTGGGACGCGGCGATGACGGTCGCGGACTGCTTTAGGCGCAGAATCTGCTCGATGACGACCCGGCTCGTTTC
>ERZ809296.4188-NODE-4188-length-11335-cov-4.762500_pt1 | contig 11335 bp, 9 predicted proteins | sample MGYA00520511_ERZ809296 | MGnify/ENA primary metagenome ERZ809296 (study PRJEB31576, sample SAMEA3212662) | Homo sapiens | biome: human-gut; feature: human gut; material: fecal | place: Sweden | collected 2012 ... | reverse complement strand
TCTGGTGCTGAGCCGCGCCCCGCTGGTGCTGGAGCCGGAGGGCAGCTGCCACCTGCTGTGCGTCCAGCTCACCGGGCAGGCCAGCGCCCAGTTTCTGGCCGGGCTGCACGAGCTGCCTTTTCTGGCCCGGGGCGAGACCTGCCCCGCCGCCGCCGAACTGCTGGACCGCCTTGCCTCGGAGCAGGAATTGCCGGGCCGGGTGCGCAGCCAGCTGGCCTTTGCCCTGTTGTGTGAGCTGGCCGACGCCGACAGCGCCGCCCCCGCCCTGCCGCCGCTGGTGCAGGCCGCCATCGCGGACATCCGGGCCAACTACGCGGGCCTGTACGGCGTGGAGGAGCTCAGCGAGCGGCTGGGCGTGTCCAAGAGCCATCTGGTGCGCACCTTCACCGCCGCGCTGGGCATCCCGCCGGGGCGCTACCTGACCCGGGTGCGGGTGGAAGCCGCCCAGCGGCTGCTGCTGCACCGGGAGTACACGCTGGACGTGGTGGCCAGCCTGTGCGGCTTTTCCGGTGCCAACTACCTGTGCCGGGTGTTCAAAAAAGAAACCGGCCAGTCCCCCGCACAATGGCGGGCGCTGGCCGGTCACACTGCGCAGTCCGGGCTTTCGCCCGAAGAAGCTCTGCGCGAGCAGGAACTTTATATTTAAGATCTTGCCGCTGCCTTTTTCTCGTTCTTCACCCGGTACATCGCGGCGTCTGCACGTTCTACCGCGCTGCCGAGTTCTTCCTCGCTGGTGTCGAACACCGCATAGCCCGTCGAGACATCCGGCAGCCAGGGCAGCTGGGCACGGTTGTTCTGCAGCCTGCAGGCAAAGGCCGCGTTCAGCTGATCGATCCTGTCCACATTCCGGGTCAGGATCACGCAGAATTCATCTCCGCCAAGAATGCTTGCAGTATAATAGCTATTCACTTTCGTTCCTCGTATCCACACAATTACCGGCAAATTCCGGTCTCTGCCGTAAGGATAGCAGGTCATACCCGCCCATTCAAGTAAAGTTCCTGTCAAGCATTCTGTTTTTTGCGGATATTTCACCCCTGGAACTCACACAGTCTGCTTTTTCTTCCGCAACAGCAAAAACAGGGTCAGCAGCGCCGTCAGCAGCTCCGATGCCGGGAAGGCCGCCCACACGCCGTTCATGCCAAAGAGGGCGCTCATCACCAGCGAGCAGACCACAATGGCCGCCACGCCGCGGCAGATGGAGGTGACCGAGGCTTCCAGCGGGCGGTTGGTGGCGCTCAGGTAGCCCGCCGCCACGATGTTGAACCCGGCAAAGAAGTAGCCCACGAAGTACAGCCGCATGCCGTTGTGGGCAAACCGGGCCATCTGCGCCGAGTTTTCACTGTTGAACCAGCCCACCAGCGTATCGGTCATGCCGAACACCACCGCGTACAGCACGGCCGCCAGTGCCAGCGCGGTGCAGCTGCCCAGAATGAGCAGCTTCCGGGCTCCGGCGCGGTCGCTGTGGCCGTAGCAGCGGCTCACCAGCGGCTGGGCACCCTGGGCCACACCGTTGAAAATGGCGGTGGCCACCAGCGCAAAGTTGGCCACGACGCCGTAGGCCGCCACGGCCACATTCCCGGCCAGACCCAGCAGCAGGAAGTTGAACACCGTCGTGGTCACGCCGGAGGACATCTCCCCCACAAAGCCGGAGATGCCCAGCTGGCAGCTCTGCCCCAGCAGCTTTGCCGAGGGCAGCTGCCGCACGAACTGCACCGTGTTGTCTTTTTGGAAGAAGTGGCGGCTGCAGATGGCGATGCTGAGCATCGGCGAAACGGCGGTGGCCAGTGCCGCACCGGCCAGCCCCAGCCCCATGGGGAACATGAAGATGTAGTCGAACACCACATTGAACAGGCTGCCGCTCAGCGTGGCCACCATGGCCAGCGAGGGTGCACCGTCGTTGCGGACAAAGGCCGACACGATGTAGTTGCACATGAAGAAGGGCGTGAACAGCAGAAAGATGCGCGCATAGGGGATGCCCAGCGCCACGATGCCGGCATCGCCGCCCATGAGCCGCAGCAGTGTGCCTGGGCAGAAGATGCCCACCAGCACAAAGGGCACGGCCAGCAGGCAGGCGCAAAAGACGGCATTGGAGAAATACCGCTGTGCCGCCCGCTCCTCGCCCTGTGCGCGGAGGATGGCGTAGCGGGTGGCCGCACCCAGACCGATCATGGAACCGATGGCAAAAATGAAGTTGTAGATGGGCAGGCAGAGGTTGAGCAGGGTCACGCCGTCCGTGCCCGCCGCCTGCGAGATAAAATAGGTATCGGCCAGAATATAGCAGGACGTGCCCAGCAGACCGAAAATATTCTGCGATACATATTTAAAGAACTGCTTTGTCAGATTCATCTTGGTTTTCCCTTTTTCCCGGAAATTGTCATACACATAGCGGTATTGTAGCACACCCCGCGCGTCAAGTCAATTCCAAAACTGCCCTGCAGCGCAGAAAGAGAAAGCATCAAGCAAAGGAGAAGTGCACTATGGATTACAAACACGCAGCACAACAGGTTCTGGACTGCATCGGCGGAAAAGACAACATCCTGTCGGCCGCACACTGCGCCACCCGCCTGCGTCTGGTCATCGCAGACAACGCAAAGGTCAACAAGCAGGAGCTGGAAAACGCCGAGGGCGCCAAGGGCGTTTTTGAGGCACAGGGCCAGCTGCAGATCATCTTTGGCACCGGCACGGTGAACAAGGTATACGACGAGTTCATCCAGCTGGCCGGCATCGAGGGCGGCAGCAAGGAGGACGTGAAGCAGGCGGCCGCCGCCAAGGCACCCTGGTATCAGCGGGCCATCAAGACCCTGGGCGACATCTTTGTGCCCATCATCCCCGCCATCGTGGCTTCCGGCTTCCTGATGGGCATCATGGAAGCGCTGAACTTCATGGTGAACAACGGTTTCCTGAACATCGACACCACCGGCTCGCTGTATGTGTTCGCCAAGCTGTTCTCCAATACGGCCTACACCTTCCTGCCCATCCTTATTGCCTACTCCGCCGCCAAGGTGTTCGGCGGCAACCCCTATCTGGGTGCAGTCATCGGCATGATCATGATCCACCCCGACCTGCAGAACGCCTGGACCGTTTCCAACGGCGTCAACGTGATGCAGCCGGTGTTCGGCGGCCTGTACTCGGTGCCGCTGGTGGGCTATCAGGGCCACGTCATCCCGGTCATCATCGCCGTGTGGCTCATGTGCCAGATCGAAAAGCGGCTGCACAAGGTGGTGCCCGCCATGTTTGACCTGTTCGTCACCCCGCTGGTGTCCGTGTTCGTCACCGGTTACCTGACCCTGGCCGCCATCGGCCCCGTGTTCACCAAATTGGAAAACGGCATCATCACCGGCGTGCAGACCCTCATCACCCTGCCCTACGGCATCGGCTCCTTCATCATGGGCGGCCTGTACGCGGTCACCGTCGTGGCCGGCATCCACCACATGTACACCCTGATCGACCTGGGCCAGCTGGCCCGCTATGGCTATACCTACTGGCTGCCGCTGGCCAGCGCCGCCAACGTGGCACAGGGCGGTGCCGCTCTGGCCGTGGCCCTCAAGAGCAAGGACACCAAGGTCAAGTCCATGGCCCTGCCCTCTGCCCTGTCCGCCTGCATGGGCATCACCGAGCCTGCCATCTTCGGCGTGAACCTGCGCTACTTCAAACCCTTCCTCGGCGGCCTGCTGGGCGGTGCCTGCGGCGCATGGTACGCCAGCATCGTGGGTCTGGGTGCCACCGGCACCGGCGTCACCGGTATCTTCGGCATCCTGCTGCACCTGCACATGCCGCTGCAGTACATCATCATGATGGCCATCTCCTTCGGCGTGTCCTTCGCCGTGACCTGGGTCATCTGGAGCCCCGAGGAGGTCAAGGCATGAACGCACTCCAGCGCGATCTGAAAAAGCTGGTGCCTCTGGTGGAGTCGCTGGGCAAGGAAACCGTTGCCGCCGACCCCCACCGCCAGCGGTTCCACCTGCAGCCGCCGGTAGGCTGGCTGAACGACCCCAACGGTCTGTGCGTCTACAGCGGGCAGTACCACGCATTCTTCCAGTACGGCCCCTTCGACGTGAACGGCGGGGTCAAGCACTGGGGCCACGCCGTCAGCACCGACCTGCTCCACTGGGAGCAATTGCCGGTGATGCTCTATCCGGACGAGCCTTTTGACTGCCACGGTGCCTACTCCGGCTCGGCCCTGGTGGAGGATGGCACCATGTACCTCTACTACACCGGCAACGTCAAGCACCCCGGCAATTTCGATTACATCAAAGAGGGCCGCGGGCACAACGTCTGCCTGGCCGTCAGCAAGGACGGCGTGACCCTCGACAGCAAGCAGTGCCTGCTGACTAACCGCGACTATCCCGCCGGGCTCACCTGCCATGTGCGGGACCCCAAGGTGTTCGCCTACGAAGGCCGGTACTACATGGTGCTGGGTGCCCGCACGCTGGAGGACAAGGGCGAAGTGCTGGTGCTGGAAAGCACCGACAAGCTCCGCTGGACCCATATCAACACCCTGACCACCCCGGAACCCTTCGGCTACATGTGGGAGTGCCCGGACCTGTTCTGTCTGGACGGGCAGTGGTATCTGGCGGTGTCCCCCCAGGGCATCCAGTGCCAGAACGTCTACGGCTGCGGCTGGTTTGCCATCTACGGTGACTGGCGCGGGGACTGCACCCTGAGCGAATTCCACGAGCTGGACGCAGGCTTTGATTATTACGCCCCCCAGAGCTTTGTGGACGGCAACGGCTGCCGCATCCAGATCGGCTGGATGGGCATGCCGGACGCCGACTACGGCAACGCGCCCACCGTGGCCTACGGCTGGCAGCACTGTTTCACCGTGCCCCGCGTGCTGACGGCCGGGCCGGATGGCACCCTGCTGCAGAACCCGGTGCCGGAGCTGGACGCGCAGCGCAGCGCTGCCGCCCTGCATGCCGCCAGCGGCGAGGAAGTGTTCCTTGCCCCGCGCTTCGACCTGACCGCCGCACCCGCCGGAGACTTCTGCCTGACGGTTGCGCAGGGGGTGCAGCTGGTGTATACTGAACAGGACTGCACCTGCACCCTGCGCTTCACCGACCCCGCTCTGGCCGACGGCCGCACCGTGCGCCGCGCCCGGCTGGCAGCCCCCTGCCGCAGCCTGCGGGTGGTGGGGGACAATTCCTCGCTGGAAATTTTCCTGAACGGGGGAGCCACGGTGTTCAGCACCCGGTACTACCCTGCCCCCGGCGACGTGAGCATAAAGCTGACCGGGGCAGCCTGTGAACTCTGCAATTTGTGATCTGGAGGTTTTCTATGCCCGGCAATACTCTGTTTTCCATCGGCGAAGCGCTGATCGACATGATCCCGTCCCGCGTAGGATGCACCTTTGACGAGGTGCCGTCCTTCAGCCCGCGCACCGGCGGCGCACCGGCCAATGTCTGCGCTGCCTTTGCCCGTCTGGGCGGTGCCAGCAGCTTTCTCACCCAGCTGGGCGATGACCCCTTCGGCCACAAGATCGCACGGGAGCTGGAAGCCTGCGGCATCGACCTGAGCCATCTGGTGTTCACCGACAAGGCCAACACCGCCCTTGCCTTCGTGAGTCTGGAGGAGGACGGCAACCGCACCTTCAGCTTTTACCGCAAGCCCTCGGCCGACCTGCTGTATGCCCCGGAGCAGATCGACCTGGCCTGGTTCCGCGACGCTTTTGCCCTGCACTTCTGCAGCGTCTCGCTGGTGGACAGCCCCATGCGCCACGCCCATCTGGCCGCCATCGGAGCCGCCCGGGAGGCCGGTGCGATCGTGAGCTTTGACCCGAACCTCCGCTTCCCCCTCTGGCCCGACCGGGAGATGCTGCGCCAGACTGTGCTGCAGTTCCTGCCGCTGTCCAACATCCTGAAAGTCTCGGACGAGGAATTGGAGTTCCTCACCGGCACCGCCGACATCGAAGCCGCCCTGCCCCAGCTGTTTGCCGGGGACGTGCAGCTGGTGCTGTACACCTGCGGCAGCAAAGGGGCCTACGCCTACACCCGCGCCGCCCATGCCTTTGCCCCCTGCCAGAAGGTCAGGGCCGTGGACACCACCGGTGCGGGCGACGGCTTCATCGGCTCCTTCCTGTGGCAGCTGAGCCGGGACGGCGTGACGGTGGACAAGCTGGAAAAGCTGTCCTGCAAAAAGCTGAAGGAGTACCTGGACTTTTCCAACCGGTTCTGCGGCCTGAGCGTACAGAAGCACGGTGCCATCGACAGCTACCCCACCCTGCCCGAAATGGGCCTCTGATTTTCTCGCATCCTGCGCCCGTTCCGGCCTTTGCCGTCGGAACGGGCGTTTTTGCTTTCCGTATTGTAATATCACATTCCAATATAACAGATGTAACTTATTTCTGCACTCCTGTTTTTTGCCTGCCGGGTTGTGGTGGGCCGGAAGATGTGTTACCATAGAACCAACAGACAGGAGGTTCTTTATGCCGTTTGAATTCGCATTTCTGGACTGGCTGCAGCAGTTCCACAACCCGGTGCTGGATGCGCTGGCCGTCTTTCTCAACTACGCCGGTGAGCACGGTGAGATCTGGATCGCGTTCACGCTGCTTTTGCTGCTGTTCCGCCGCACCCGCAAGGCCGGGTGCGCCATGGCCACGGCGCTGGTACTGTATCTGGTGGCCGGGGACTGCATCCTCAAGCCGCTGTTCGCCCGGCCCCGCCCCTGCGACGTGAACACGGCGATCACCATTCTGGTCAAGCGTCCCCACGGGCACTCCTTCCCCTCCGGGCACACGGCCTCGGCTTTTGCGGCAGCCTTTGCGCTCTGGCTGCAAAACTGGAAGTTGGGCGTCCCCGCGCTGGTGCTGGCGGCTTTCATCGCCTTTACCCGGCTGTACCTGTATGTGCACTTTCCCACCGATGTGCTGGGCGGCCTTGTGCTGGGCCTTGCACTGGGCTTCTTCGCCTCGTGGCTCGTTGACAGCCTGGCAAACAAGTCTAAGAAAAAACAAAGCGTATAATGTAAAACACCCTCCGCTGGAGCAGAACGGCTCCAATGGAAGGTGTTTTTATTTGCTTTGTCGGCCACACTTTACGGTACCGGCCCACCACAGAACTTCCCTGTGAGGGCCGAAAAAAGAAGAACCGCCGCGTCGTTCTCTTGTGTGATGCAGCGGCTCTTCTTTTGCAGATGGGATCTTGCTTTTCTTCCTGTTGCAGGGGCTTATTTCTTAGCTTCGGCGCGCTTGCCCAGTGCGTAGGTTGCAACGAATCCCAGGACCACAGCCACAATCATCACGATGACCGAGACGATAAGGTTGTAACTGGAACCGGTGGGGTCAATGTAGGCAGGCAGGCTGATGAAGCCCGGCGTGGAGATAACGTACTGGGTCATGCCCAGGATACCGGCCAACAGACCACCGATGCCGCCACCGATCATAGCGCCAATCAGCGGGTAGGTCTTGGGGAACAGCACACCGTAGACGCCCGGCTCGGTGATGCCGCACAGAGCGGTGATACCGGCGGAAACGCTGACGGACTTTTCTTCCACATTCTTGGACAGCAGGGATGCGGCCAAGCAGGCACCACTAACGGCCACGTTTGCGGGAGCCATGCCAGTGCAGATCAGCGGGTCAGAGTTGACAGCTGCCATCAGGGCAAAGACCACAGGGTAGGTGGCGTTGTTCATGCCAAAGAAAACCATCAGCGGGGTGGTGATGCCGATGACCATGACGGCCAGCGCGGGAACTGCCTGGTACAGAGCGTAAACACCGTTTGCCAGCCAGGTGCCCACGGTGTTGCCGATGGGGCCGAGAACGATCAGGGTGACAGGCACCGTGATCAGTATGGTCAGCAGCGGCACGACGATGGTCTTGAGAAAGACCGGGATATGCTTTTGCAGGAACTTGTAGACCACGCTCATGAACAGCACGCCCAGAATGACCGGGAACACGGTGCTGTTATAGCTGATAGCCTGCACCGGGATGCCGAAGAAGTCCAGACCTTCGGCACCGTTGATGCTGGAGTACAGCAGGATCACGCCCAGAAATGCGCCCAGGAAACCATTGGATTTCAGGCGGGCAGCGGCTGCAAAGCCGATGAAGATGGGCAGGAAGTAGAAGGTCGCCTGGTTGATGGCGTAGAAGATGGTGTAGGTGCCAGACTCCGCCGAGACGCCGAACACGTTGGTCAGCAGGGACAGCACCGCACCAGTCAGGCCGCCTGCCACCAGCACCGGGATCACCGGGCTGAACGTGCCGCCGATGAAGGAGAGGATCGCGTTGCCGATGTTGCCGTGATCCTGTGCCAGATCCTTGGCTGCGGCCTCATCGTCCTGCACGCTGCCGCCGGCCTGGATGCCGTCGATCTTGACGACCTCTTCATACAGGTCAGGGACATCCTGGCCGATGACCACCTGATATTCGCCGTTCTGGATGATGACGTTCAGCACGCCGGGCACCTGCTTGACGGCATCGGTGTCAAACTTGGATCTATCCCGCAGTACAAGGCGCAGACGGGTCATGCAATGGGTCGCGCTGACAATGTTGTCCGCTCCGCCGGCCTGCTTGATGATGCCGGCCGCCATGGCCTTATAATCCTTCTTTGCCATTATTTCAGCATCTCCTTTCCCCAGTCCTGACCGTTGGAACGGATCAGCTTGGAGTACCAGTAGAAGGAATCCTTCCGGATACGTTTCATGGACAGCTCTTCCACGCTCTTGGCCGCGTTCTGCTCCTCATCGGTGGTGTCGATGTACACCAGACCGTAACGCTTTGCCATGCCATTGCCGGTGGACAGCAGATCGGTGAAGGACCAGGGGTTGTATGCGATGACCTCGCAGCCGTCCTCGATGGCCATGCCCAGCTGATAAATGTGCTCCCGCAAGTAGTCGATGCGGCCCTGATCGTGCACCTGGCCGTCGGCGTCCTTCGTCTCATGGGCGCCGTAACCGTTCTCGGTGATCATCATGGGCAGGTGATAGTGATCCCACAGGTAACGCATCTCATAGCGCAGGCAGGAGGGGTCAATCTCCCAATCCCAGTCGGTGTACTCGACATAGGGATTGCGGGTCAGAGCGTAGCGGCCCGGCTCCACGGGGAACACCATCTGGCCCTTGACGCCGTTCTTATTCAGCAGATAATCCTGCTGTTTTGCGTCATGCGGCGCATACTTTGCAACGTTGCTGCGGTAGCAGTTGACGGCGATGAAATCGATTTTGGCGCTCTTCATCAGTTCTGCATCGCCGGGCTGCATTCCGATGTCGATGTCGTTCTCTTTCCAGTAGTGCTTGATAAAGTTGCTGTACTCGCCGTAAACATAGGTATCGATCCAGAACTTCTCGGTGAACTCCTCGGCGTTCATAGCAGCGATCTGATCCTCGGGGCGGCAGGTCTCCGGGTAGATGGGCACGCAGCCGGGCACAGGGCCGATCTTGCCGCCCGCCACCATCTCATGGCAGGCGTTGACAGCCTTGGCATGGCACAGGTTCATGATATGGTTGATCTTCCACTGATCCTTGAACCAGTCGTCACAGCCCTTGCTGACGCCCAGCCAGTTGCCATAGCAGATCTGCATATTCTGCTCGTTCAGCGACAGCCAGTATTTGACCCGGTCGCCGAAGTTCTCAAAGCAGACGCGGCAGTAGTGCTCGAATCTTTCCACGGTGTCGCGGCTTTTCCAGCCACCCAGCTCATCCACCCAGACCGGCAGGTCGTAGTGATACAGGGTAACGATGGGGGTGATGTTGTGGGCCACCAGCTCATTGATCAGATCATTGTAGAACGCGATGCCTTCGGGGTTCACCTTGCCGTCTGCATGAGGGATGATGCGGGACCAACTGAGCGAGAAACGATAGCTGGAGAAACCGCACTCTGCCATCAGGGCCACATCTTCCTTGTAGTGATGATAGTGATCCGCCGCATAGGTGTTATCCGCAAACGGCTTCTTGGTCTTGGAGTTCAGGTCGATGATGGCCGGCGTGCGTCCGCCATCGGCGACTCCGCCTTCCACCTGCCAGGCAGCGCTGGAAGCGCCCCACATGAAGTTGTCCGGGAATTTGGGGTTGTGTCCGTAATACATAGTGTGATCCTTTCCATCTTTGTCAGTCTGTTCTGCCGTCGCAGAAGCCCCCGCGGGTTCAATTCTTTGCAGGACTATCGTAACACATCTCCGACAAAAAATGGGGTTCGCGATGCGAACCCCGTTTGGATGGTTGAACAATTTATTCTTTTGTTTTTGAGCAGTTCCACGGTTTCACCCGTCATTCTGCACATCTTTGCACCCGCATTTTTTGAGAATCCGACAAAGGCAGTTCAGAAATTGGACCCTGCAGCAGGTCAGTCTCCCGGTATTTATTCACATAGTAGCTGTACAGGATATCAAAGAAATAGGTCATACCATACTGGGAGTACACCGTGCGGGCACCGCTGTTGTCCTTTTCGCTCAGGTAGATCACCTGATCGTAGCTTTTCCACATTTTTATGGCGTGGTTGACCGTCACCAGCACCTTATAGGCTGCAGCCTTCTGCACCATTGGCTCCATCAGGGTGGCAAAGTTGCCGGTGGCTGAAACTGTAATGAGCAGGTCCTCCGGTGTCAGCACTTTCAGATAATCCAGCGTATAGTGGGCATCGGACACGATCTGCACCAGCTTGCCCATGACCACCATGGACTGCTGGAAGCTGCGAGCCGCCATGCCGGAAAAATCCGAGGTGAAGAGCACCACATGTCGGCTGGCATGAATACTTTCGGCCAGCTTATCCAGTACAGCGGGAGTGGCAATGCGGTTGATCTCCTCCATCATCTCCCCGATGCTGCCGGAAAGGTGTTCCTTGTAGTCCGGACGCACGCTGTAGCCGATGAAGTAGTTGCACTGGCGCTTCCATTCATCGGCCTCAGCCTTCAGGTCGGAAAAGTTGTCAAAGCCGATGGACTGGCAGAACCGCCGGATGCCGCTGCGGGACACATAGCAGGCATCCGCCACGTCGTAGATGTTCAGATCCCGCAGCTGGTCGAAGTGATACAAAAAATACTGCGCCAGCACATAGTACGGGTCTTTCGGTTCACTTTCGTTCATCACTGCCAGCAATGCCGTCATCAGGCTGAAAGCCGTATTTTTCATAGTTTTCTCCTTCTCTGTTTTTGCAGGAATCACACCCCAAAGAATTCCTTGGCGATGTCGGCGCTGCGCTTGGCGTCCTTGGCATACCAGTCCGCGCCGATCTTTTCGGCGTATTCCGGGGTGAGCACGGCACCGCCCACCATGATCTTGCAGTCCAGTTTGGCTGCATGCAGGGCGGCGATGGTCTCCTCCATGCTCTTGAGGGTGGTGGTCATCAGGGCCGAAAGGCCCACCAGATGCACATTCTTTTCCCGCACGGTGTTCACCACCGTCTCCA
>ERZ809296.4182-NODE-4182-length-11357-cov-33.959388_pt1 | contig 11357 bp, 8 predicted proteins | sample MGYA00520511_ERZ809296 | MGnify/ENA primary metagenome ERZ809296 (study PRJEB31576, sample SAMEA3212662) | Homo sapiens | biome: human-gut; feature: human gut; material: fecal | place: Sweden | collected 2012 ... | reverse complement strand
TATTTTCGCTTAATTTATTAGTAACAATACTATTGTTACTTGTAGATTGGATATTTAAAATGATACGATATGGCTCAACAGTAGCTCCACTTGAAATAGTGATTTCTTTCTTTGCAAAAATAGAAAATAGAAGGACAAAGACAAAAAGTAGTGTAGTTGGAATAATAACACGACTAGAAAAATTATGGTAACGTCGGTTATAAAATTCAGCACTTTCTAATAATTCTTGATTCATGTTTCCTCTTTCTAACTATTTACTAGATTGGCATAAAAACCATTTTGGGACAACAATTCATTATGAGAACCCTGTTCTACGATATGTCCTTGATCTAAAACAACTACATGCTCAGCTCGTTCTGCAATAGTTAAACGATGAGCAATAAAAATGATTGTTTTGTCAAGGTTCATAAGATTGTCTACAATTTTTTTCTCAGTAAGAATATCTAAATTGCTAGTAGCCTCATCCAATATTAAGATAGGAGCATCAGTCAAGAGAGCTCGTGCCAAAGCAATTCGTTGACGTTGCCCACCAGATATCCCTGCACCATATGTAGTTAGTTCTGTTTGATAATTAAGAGGCATTTTTTCAATGTCAGAACGTATTCCAGCTAGCTCAACAGCCTTCAAAATATCTTCTTGTGTTGTCCCTTCTTTTGCTCCTAAAAGCAAATTTTCTAAAATGGTTCCATTGAAGACATAAGGTTGCTGGGGTAAATAATTGATATAACGTCTCAGTGCATGTTTGTTAATTTGGTTGAGATTTATATCCCCAATTAATATTTCTCCTTGACTAGGATCATAGAAGTTAACCATCATTTTAGCTAGAGTAGTTTTACCGGAACCAGAAATTCCTAGAAAAGCAACTTTAGAACCTTCGACAATATTTAGATTGATATCCGTAAGTACATTACGACCATAACCATATTGATAGCTAACATTCTTAAATGTTATGTCTCCTTTTATCAAGCTTATATCTTGTACAGTCTTCTTTTCGGCAAATTCTGACTCTACGAGATAGACTTCATTAAGACGAGTATTTGCTACTTGAGCTGTTTGTAATTTAGTTTGTAAGTTAATGATGTTTTCTAGAGGATTTGTGAAGTAAACAAGTAAGGTATTATAGGTGATTAGTTGTCCAAGCGTCATTTGATTGTTCATTACTAGTATTGCTCCCATCCAGAGAATAGCAACATTGAGTATTAATTGAGCAACTTTTTTTAAGGCTTTCTGTTGACTTTCTGCACGACTGTAGATGAAAGATTTTTTCAGATAAGAGACGAACTCTTTGTCAATTTTTTGGTAGCGAGAATTTTCACTTGTTAGAGATTTTATGGTTTCAATTCCATTAATATCTTCAATAATAGAAGAAGACAGTATTGCATTGGCTTCCATGGTATCACGGTTCATTCGTTCGAATGGTTTCATGAAGGCAAAAATGATAACTGTATATATTGGGAGTGCTAAAAGACTGATAAAAAATAAATAAATGTTTTGAGAAAACAGGACTATAGAGATTATAAGTATGATTGAAACATCAAGAAAAATTGATAGAATTGTACTTGCGAGAGCGTCAATAATACTATTGGCATCTGTAAAACGGGAAACGATCTCACCTGTCCTGTGTGTTGCAAAAAATGACATTGGAAGATGGAATACATGTTTTATATAAGATAGTATGACATCTATAGATAATCTTTGTCCTAAAATCAAAAGGAGATAGTCTTGAGCATAGGTTAATATTTGTTGCAGTATATAAACAAATGCTAAACCAATAGAAATTACTCCCAGCGTATTTTTCATCTGGTCTGGAACATAAGTATCAATAATAGACTGTAAATAGTATGAACCAACAATGTTTATTAAAGTAACAAGTAAAGTAGCTAAAATAATATTTATAATCAACCTTTTTTGTTTGGTTAAAATTGGAATAAAAGATAATAGACCATTTTTTACATCTTTATGAGGTTTATAATCTGTAGTAGGAGCAAGAAAAATAGCCACACCAGTCCATTCATTCTCAAAGTGTTCTCGAGACATTTTAATCATTTTGACAGATGGATCTGGATCAGCTATGTGTATAGTTTTTTTATCATGACCAGTGACTACGTAGTAATGCGGAAGGTGCTCATTTTTTATTACATGAACTATAAAAGGATAGGATATATCTTCTATATCAAACAATGACATATCTGCTCGTATAGCACGTGTTTCAAATCCTAGTTCTTTACTTACACTAACTAATCCTAAAGCGGTAGTTCCTTCTTTGGTAGTTTTCGCCAACTCACGTAGGTGAGCAATTGAGTAATAGGATCCGTAGACACTAAATATCATGGCTAGAGAGGCAACTCCACAATCCATTTGATCGACTTGAGAGCGGTAATTTTTATGATGAAATTTCACAGTATCTCCTTTTTAAATATGGTTTTATAAGTCATATTATACGTTTTCTCGACGCTGTTTCAATAATTGATAAAATAACGTTCTTCACATATAAAAAAAAAACAGTATGACTGTTTTTTTAGCCCAAATACATAATTCGTAAGAGTAGTTATTAGGCTATATTTTAATTTTCGAAATTTGAACAAGTGCATACTTCCATTTTCTTTCAAGGAAACTACACCAATAAATGCCAATAAATGTAATTATAGATAAAAATCCAGATTACTTGCCAGTAAACAAGAAAGTTATTGAAACTATGTAAGAGTATCACCAATCGAATGTCTTTGTATTTCTTATAAATTCCTGCAAAAAACAAACCGTAAACGATATAAATTAGAAATGATAAAGGATCTCTGTAGCTAGTAATCATATGTGCTACCCCAAACAGAACGCCTGAAAGTAATACATCTAAGTGATGTTTGTTATTTTTAAAGAATGTATTCATCAGATAAGCACGAAATATGAATTCTTCTAATATAGGAGCTAGTGCTACTGAAATCAAAAAATATAATATTTGTGAATATCCTATTCCTTTTAAATAGACTGAGTCAGGTAATTTAGTTTGTATTATCGGAGTAGCAGGAATTATAAGATCAGAGAACTTATTTTTTAGCCACATTTCTGCTAACTTCAAAAGGGCCACTAGTATAAAAAGATATAGGTAGAACCATTTCCATTTAGAACTCTTAAAATTAAGTGGTATTTTTTCTATTTTCATCCATAAAATAATTCCAATTATTAAAAAGATAAGTAGAATTATATCGCACAGAATCAAGAAGGTGAGGCTACCATTAAAAAATGTAGTTATAGATACAGATATTTTATCTATAATAAATCCGTTTACAAACAAAATCATTAGTATCGCGATTACATGTTTTAAATACTTCACCTTCATGACCCTCCTTTTATTTATAAAAATATTATTTGTAATAATTAAAAAGCATATGGATTATGATAAATATGAATCATAGCTCGGCCTGATTGGCCAACACTTTCTACTGAAACTGGTTTTCTATACCCCATATATAGAGTGGAAATCATCCCACCACCTTGGATATAAGAAAGTTCTTCCGCTGATAATGTTTCAAATTCTTTATTAGACATTTTTTCTCCTCCATTCTCTATTAGAAAAATTATTTTTTTACAATATTTAAAGATTAAATATTTAAGGTGGATTCCGGTACCTCATAAATGCTCCTTTCAAATACATAATTTCTAGATTAGATAATGTTATTATAATAAAAAAAATAAAAACACAACATGACATAAAAGTCATGTTGCTAACTCGCTTTCTTTCTCTATTTCAAGTTTTTTTACTAAAATATCATCGTTTAACATTTTTGCGAATGAAATTGCCTTATCATACAGAGCGGACATGTACTCTTTATTATGCTCTACTTTAATATAGTATCTAGCTTCAAAAGCATACACCATAGGTTTATGTTGATATGATCCCGACGCCTCTATAATTTGCCTCAATAAAGATGTGTATGTTAAATACTCTTTAGGATTTTTTTGGAGCAATATGGATAGTAAAATACACTCCAATAAATATAAACGTTCAAGATCACTATAATCAATCCCTAGTAATACTTTTTTTGATAATTCATTAAAATATTGTTTATTTTCTAAACCCAATGAACAACAAAGGAAATAAATATTGATAATCAATAAGTCGTTATAGCTATATTCATCTTTCTTTAATATTTGTCGAAGATATTTTTCAATTACGCCTAAACCATAACCTGGGTTGCTACTGCTAAAAATGTTAGATTGTACTTGTAACAACTCAACTAGGAGCTGTTCTTCTTCTGGTAAATCATCATAAAATCTATCGTATATTTCATCAAACATTTGATCTTGTATAAAAATTCTTCCTTCGTTTCCGTATGTATGATATCTTATTAGTTTATTTTTCAACTCTAAGTATCTTTTAGGAACCTCGCTTTGATCAATGTTTACCAAGTCTTGAATTTTTATATCTAGTTTATTAGATAAATACATCAATTTTGGTATTGTTGGTATCACTTGTCCGTTTTCGATTCTCACAAGTTGTCTAATTGTCAATTCAGACTGGTCATCACAAACTTCTGCTTGAGTTAATCCTTTATTTAATCGGAGTGTTTTTATTTTTTTCCCTAATTTCATTTTAATATCTAACATCACCATACCCCCCTATATATAATTATATCATATTTATATTAGCAAAGGTATACGTTCATCATACAACTTTCCGAAAAATTGATCTTTTTCGGAAAGTTGAACAATAAGCGAAAAAACAGCCCTAACCGTTGGGGCTGTAAGGAATTTTAGCGATAGATTGTCCGCCCTCTAAACTGAAATCAGCTCAGAATGGCTATCTCAGCATAATTTTTTAACATTTTATACAAAAAAATTAACTATTCGGTATCAAAATTTCGAAAATTTTATCGAATAGTTAAAAAAATGAGCAGAATAGAATTTTTTTAATCGTATCTAATGTGAATAGTTGGACGACGAGGATAGTCGGCATTTAGCCTCAAAATACTCGTTAATCAAAAAAGAGCGTAAAAATCCCTAGAAGATAACAGTCCTCTAGGGATTTAGTGTATCCTTGAGAGGATTATATTTTGGAATCTTTTGTAGTATTGTCAAATATTTTGAGTCAGGAGAGGATTGTGTTTTCTTGTGGAATTATTTATAGTAAGGGGGTAGTTACTGGAGTAGAAGTATATATGAGTGTATTAGAGTTAGAAAGATTAAATAAATTGTTTAAAATATAGTTTTGAAGCATATTAAATTTTGTCGGACAATAACGAAAAGGTCCGACTAGTCATTTTGGAAAAATGACTTTGGGTTACGCTAGGGAGGGACCAGCCGAAAAGCTTTAGCGTTTCCGAGGAACACGGACAAAGTACGGCCAGCAAGGGTTTCTTGTCGTCAAAAGGAAATTGGAATAAAGCAAGCGGGCATGATATAATAATAAATGCTGAAGCGAAACCTTCCGCAAGTCAATGCGAAAGGAGGTGGAGCGAGTGCATTACATTTTCGACGTCTTACTTGCTATCGTGGCAGAAGTAACGGCACATTACATTTGCAAGTGGTTAGATAGCAAGGACAAACGCTAAAGCTAGCCCGACACCGACAAAAAAGCCCCTAGGGAACTGGCATTCCTTAGGGGCTTCGGTGTGCTTGTGCACTACATTTTCGTAAAACCATTATATCACGAGATTAGGCATGTGTCAAAAAATGGGTACATCAGAGGAATTTGAGAGGGATTTTTTAATGTATATAAAGCTAAAATAAATGAGATACACAAAGCTATTCCCAAAATTTCCACCATTTCTTTTTATGTTCTAATAGTAGGGTCTCATTCCTTACTGTCAGAGCTCCAATAAGCTGCAACTGGCTGTTACTTGTTTCAATCATGTCAGCAATCTGCTTGTCTTTTTGATCGATTTGATCCACTAGTTGAGTACGCTCACGTTCAAAATCCTCGCGTAATTGCTCAATTTGATCTTGTAGCATTTTTTCTACACGTATGCTAGAGTGTGTAGAACCATCTACATTTGTATCGACATCTTCTATAATACATCTATCTAAAACATATTGCGTCAAACTCTTATTCTGTTGTTTAGATAGTTCTACAAGTCTTTCCTTCTGTTCTTTCGATACACGCATGCTTATTTGCACACTCATTTCCCCCACCTCTTTTTTCGTCGATTATATACGTTATACATAACGTTATGTATAACAATTATAGCACGTTCTATACAGTTTCTGTACAGATATTTTGTTGAAATCGATTTTTAGCTCTCATTTCTATATCAGTTACTGTTAAAAATCGAAACGAAAGGTGCTGGTAGGGTAAATATACCACCCTGACCTTTAATGTCTTAAAACATAATAAAACAACTATAAAATGCAGCTAAAAATCGAAGCCCTATTTTTTTACGATTTAATAATCTAACTAGGCTATTAACATAGTTAAAAACAAAGCAATAAAAAAAGACGGATAAACCGTCCTTTTTATTGTTCTCTCGGATCGTCTAATTTTGCAAGCATTTCTGCTTGTTGCTGCTTCATTTCTGCTTTTTTTTCTTCAGATGTCTCGTTAACATAATTAGGTTTGGACCACTTTGGTACGTTTGTTTCTTTTGCTTTCGAGCTGTACTTATCATCTTCCCACGCGTCTCGGGCTTCTTTATCAAAATGGAATCTGTAAGATGTGACTTTCGGTCTGCCACGTTCTCCCCTTTTGCGTTTTGCTTTTACTTCCTCTAGCCTCAAGTTTGGATAGTATTTTTTTAATTCCTCCAAAGCTGGGTTTATGATTTTTTCCCTAATTTTTGTAGCACCGTAGCTGTCTGGGATCGCTAAATAACGTTTGAAATTTTCTACCGTTACGACCCAAAATCCTGTGTCTGCAAACTGACGCAAAAATTTGTATATGTCGATAGTGTACTGTTTACTAAAGCTGTTTCCAATCTGCAACGGGAATTTTGTATATTCGTTTGCAAAATCTTTTATCAACGAAAAATAGTCAGGGTTAACTCGTACAGTTATTTCTCCATTCTTTTTATCAACTTTTCTTGCCGTGAATAGCATGAATTCTTCGTAAGATGTTTCAGTTTCAATCTCTGTTATTGATAGAGATAAAATTTTTCGAAATGTCTGTCGAATCAGTCTAATACCTTCTTCTAAAGACCTTGGTTTTGATTGCGCAAGTGATATAAAACGATCATAATCAATTGTAATGTCACTACCATCTGTCTCTTTGATTAACCAGATGAGTGTCATTAATATCTTTTTTTGTACGAGCGAGAAGTCTTTTAGTGGAACAGCATTAAAGTCGTTAGAATACTTTGCCACTTCTCTAATTTCATTTTTTTCTTCTGTCATAAGAAATTAAAATCCTTTTTCATTTTTATATGTTTTATTATATCAAAAACTTATATTCCAGTCAAAAATAAAATCCAAAAGGATTTTATTTCTCTAAAAGGGATTTTATTCTCTCTAAAAGGGATTTTATTTTCTCTAAAAGGGACTTTATTCTCTCTAAAAGGGATTTTATTCGTCAGCTATCCTTAGAGCCTCAAGGGATAGCCAGACCCTACAATATTACTTACAATATATATCTACAATATATAATTACAATAGCGCTTCGCGCTTATAACCATATCCAATTTCTAACAATGAAAATTAAGTCGCTTCGCTCCTTTTTGAGGCTATCGCCTCTGTTCGCTACACTCCCGCTAACGCAAAATTTTAAAAAGCTCTACGTATAAACTTTTGTTGACAATCAAAAAGAGTAAGGTCGCTAAACGCTCCCGCCTTCAAGGGAAAAAAGAAGGGGAAATATAAGGACCATAACTTTTCCCCCTTCTACATATCAGACTTTTAAGTAAGCAGATCACAGCAGTAATGTATATTGTTTTAAATAAGCAGTAATAAAATCCCTAGGGATTAAATTTCTCTAAAAGGGATTTTATTACTAGGTTAATAATCAAGTTATCTACTCAAGTCAAGATCATCTCTCTCAAATACCCTATCTCTATCTCCATCTTCTAACTCAAGATCCTTTCTCTGAATGATCTTTTCAGCAATCTCATTACGTTCTTGATCTGTCAGATAATACTCTTGATCCTGCAACTGATATTTGTATTTGTTTCTATCCTCAATCATAGAGGTCAATTCTTTAGACAAGTTATCATTTTCTTTGATTAGACTAGCCATTTCTTCTTTTAGTTTTGCAATCGTAGCCCTCAGACGCTTCACAATTCCTAAACCAAGAACATGATCTTTAAAATCTTTCAACAACTGCATCAGTGGACCAGGATTAGCCCTGCGGGCCAAATCATCGAAATCTTTCTCTGGGACCATAACATAGCGCTGTTTTGAATTGCCTAGCCCTCGTTCTGCGATTCTATAGTTGCGCTTATCGTCGATTGGCTTATCCGCGATCAGCTGCATCTTCAGCATCGCATCGACTGTTGCATCTTCGATCATTTCGCGATCAAGTTCTTCAGATTTGCTCACTATCTCATCGTTAATCCGTTTAATCTCTCTAGCTTGCTGCCTTTTGCGGTCTTCAAACACCTCTTCTCGCTTTTGGATCTTTTCTTCTTGTTGTCTCAATCGCTCGTTTAACTCATTCATCTTTTCTTCGTGAGCTTGTTCTTCTCGCTGGATCTTAACAATCTGACTTGATCTTCGATTCTCAATATATTCCATCGCGTCTTTGTATTCGCGCATATCCTTGATATCGTTGGTTTGCCCAGCTTTTCGGTCGATTCCGATTTCATGGACAAACTCATGCAGACGATGAATTTCTGCATCTCGAAACGCTTTGAATTGTTCACGTCCACTTGGACCGAATCCTTCTTGCTCCAAAGCTTTTCGGAAAGAAGGTTGCACCGCAAGTCCGTTTTTATAACCAGTTGCTGTTGGAACCACGTTAAAATGAGCATGAGGGGCCCCAGCTTCGTCCAGATGGACGATAGCATTGTAGATGGTCATATTATCGTGTCGTTCGTTAAAATCGCGGACATAACGTTCTAGAGCCTCTCCGACCTCCTGTTTTTCTTCAAAGCTTAATTTTTCCCAATCAGCTTTGTTTCCGACTGTAACAATGAATTCTCTCTGCAGGTCCAGATTTTTGGACTTTTGGACGTGTTTATAATAATCATCGATCTTGCGATCTTTCCTTTTTTGCTTCGCATTATAAGTGTTCAGCGCATTGTCGAATAGTTCATGGTATACGTCTTTTATATCACGTTTGAAAATCTGGATATTGTATTTCGATTTTTCACGTTGGATATGTCTATGAGCGTCGCTTTTAAATTCCTTTTCTGTCAATTCGCGATTGTTGTGCCGGATATTAGTTTGACGTGGATTCGTCTTAAAAGATAATGTCATTGTTTTATTCATGATTTAAACCTACCTTTGAATAGCTACTCATAGTATGCCATTTTTTGTTAAAAAAAAGACAAAACAGAAGAAAAAAACGCAACACTCAAAGAATTTAACTAGGCTAATAATCTAGTTAATAAAAATATGGATAGATATAGAGATCCATGTTTTGTCCATTTCGTGGGTTTATATATAAGTCCATGAAAAATACAAATAATGGTCTACATAGTTGTCCATGATTTGAGTAGAAAATGGACTATATATAGGACCATGAAAATATAGAATAATGGGATATATAGTAGACCACGAAATGATAAAATCATGGAACATGTATAAGTCCATTATTTATATAAAAGATGGACAACATATAGGCCCATTATTGGGCTTAAACGTGGGTCAGTATATAAAACCATTAACAAACTAAAAATGCTCAATTTAGCCCGAAAAAACGGGCTATGACGCAGCGCTATCGCTACTCTGCGTCGCTATTGTCGATTTAAAACAGATGTAAAAATCATAATCCAAAGTCGGGATTTCGTGGGGCGTTTCTGTCACTCTTTGGCAAAGAGTGACGTTTTTGCACCTTTGACATTGCTTCGCAACGTACAAAGGTAAAACGCTCTGCCGAGGGCGATGTATTACACCCCTCTTTGGTTTGTAAAGTTAAAATCAAAAAAATTTTTTTATATTCTTCCTGATATGATTTATATACCATACTATAAAAAACACTTGTAAAAGAGACATTAATATTTTACAAAAGCTTTCCGTTTAGGTCATTCTTAAAAATAAAAAAACAACATGACTTTTATATCATGTTGTCAGAACAAATACGAATTTTATTTTTTATTAAATCAATTTTTCTTTAAAAACTGATCTAAGTAATATTGAAAATAACTCTTTTTACCTGTAATCATTACTATACGCCCTTCTAATCCGTAACGTATTTTTTTAGCTTCCTGATCTGTCAATTTAGTTTCTGCTTCTACTTTGAAAAAGCTACCTTTCTCAGTCTTGGTGGCAGATGTGTCAATAGAAGAGATTGTCGAAGTTAGATTTTGCTGTTTACTTAGATTATCAATGGTAGTGAATCGAATTCGATCTCCGACCTTAATTTGAGCTATATCTTTTGAGGAAATATAAGCAATTATCTTAACTTTCTTTTCTGTTGTTAGTAAAGGATATAATTGAGCAATGAGATTTCCTTCTGGAACAATTACAGAATTACTAGTTTCTGGATTCAAATGTACAATTCCATCTTCAGGAGCGAAGATTTTACTTTTTTGCACAATATTAGTTTGCACATTTTTTCCTGTTTCAGCTTCTATAATTTTTTGATTGATATTACCTAATTCTTGTCCTACGCGAGAAAGTTGCTGAGACCGAAGAGATTCTAATTGACTATCGAGGCTACTTGAATACGCTTGCTGAGTGCCTGAGCCTGCATATTGAACACGATAATTAGAAAGGTTATTTTCCATTTGGGATATTTGAGAATCAATTTGTGCGATAGATTGACTTTTTAAGACATTGGAGTTGTCTGAACTAGATTGATTTTTATAATTTTGGTAGATAGAGTAACCAATATTTGAACTATCTAGTGTCGTATCATTTTGAATAGCAGATTTAGCTATTTGATAGTCTTCAATTTTCGATTGTATATCTGAAATGATATTTCCCAGTTCAGCTTGTGAATTAGAAGAAGCTGCATTTTGAGAGGCGATAGTAGCATTTTGTTGATTTGTATTTGAACGCAAACTTTGAGCTTGATTAAGATAGTCATAAAAAGTTTGTTGGTAACCAAAGTTATCTTTGGTAGGGAATTGATCATTCCCACTTTCTAAGCTTTTTTGTAGATACTCTAGCTGTTGTTTTTGGTCACGCAACATATCTAACTGGCTAGCGTAGTTGGATTGTTGAACACTTTCTGCTCCATCTTGATATTGTATGAGAAGTTCGCCTTTTTTAACAGATTTATTTTCGCTTAATTTATTAGTAACAATACTATTGTTACTTGTAGATTGGATATT
>ERZ809296.4178-NODE-4178-length-11364-cov-7.920771_pt1 | contig 11364 bp, 4 predicted proteins | sample MGYA00520511_ERZ809296 | MGnify/ENA primary metagenome ERZ809296 (study PRJEB31576, sample SAMEA3212662) | Homo sapiens | biome: human-gut; feature: human gut; material: fecal | place: Sweden | collected 2012 ... | reverse complement strand
CCTCGTCCCTGCGCCCAGGGCGAAAGCGCGCGCACGCCGCCCCCGCTTTCCGTAGGCTGTAACCAGTCAACTGGGATGGGTGTACGCCGAGCTCGGCGAAGTGCCTGTCTCGTGAAATGAGGAGAGGCATGTTCGAACGCTTTACCGACCGCGCTCGCCGGGTCGTCGTGCTCGCGCAGGACGAGGCTCGCGGTCTCAAGCACAACTACATCGGCACGGAGCACCTGCTGCTCGGCCTGATCTCCGAGGGTGAAGGCGTCGCCGCCAAGGCCCTGGAGACCATGGAGATCAAGGGCGAGGCCGTCCGCGCCTCCGTCATCGAGATCATCGGCGAGGGCGAGAAGCCGGTCGAGGGCCACATTCCCTTCACCCCGCGCGCCAAGCGCGTCTTCGAGCTGAGCCTGCGCGAGGCCCTGCAGCTGGGCCATAACTACATCGGCACGGAGCACCTGCTGCTCGGCCTCCTCAAGGAGGGCGAGGGCGTGGCCGCCCAGGTCCTGACGAAGCAGGGCGCGGACCTGGCGCAGGTGCGTCAGACCGTCATCCAGATGCTCAGCGGCTACCAGCGCGGCGACGACGAGGGCCGCGAGTCGGTCGGCGCGGGCGTGGGCGGCTCGGGCGGTCCCGAGCGCTCCAACTCCGCCATCCTCGAGCAGTTCGGCCGCAACCTGACCCAGGCCGCGCGCGAGAACAAGCTGGACCCCGTTATCGGCCGCCGCGTCGAGATGGAGCGCGTCATGCAGGTCCTCTCGCGCCGCACGAAGAACAACCCGGTCCTGATCGGTGAGCCCGGCGTCGGTAAGACCGCGGTCGTCGAGGGCCTCGCCCAGGCGATCGTGCACGGCGACGTGCCCGAAACCATCAAGGACAAGCAGATCTACAGTCTCGACATGGGCTCGCTGGTCGCCGGCTCGCGCTACCGTGGTGACTTCGAGGAGCGCCTGAAGAAGGTCCTCAAGGAGATCCGCACGCGCGGCGACATCATCCTGTTCATCGACGAGATCCACACCCTCGTGGGTGCGGGCGCCGCCGAAGGCTCGATTGACGCCGCCCAGATGCTCAAGCCCATGCTGGCGCGCGGCGAACTCCAGACGATCGGTGCGACCACGAACGACGAGTACCGCAAGTACATCGAGAAGGACGCGGCCCTCGAGCGCCGCTTCCAGCCGGTGAAGGTCGAGGAACCCAGCGTCGACGAGACGGTGGAGATCCTCAAGGGCCTGCGCGACCGCTACGAGGCGCACCACCGCGTCATCATCACGGACGCCGCGATCCAGGCCGCCGCCGAGCTGGCGGACCGCTACATCTCGGATCGTTTCCTCCCCGACAAGGCGATCGACCTGGTCGACGAGGCCGGCGCGCGCCTGCGCATCCGTCGCATGACCGCGCCGCCGGAGCTGCGCGAGCTGGATGAGAAGATCGCGGAGGTGCGCCGCAATAAGGAGGCGGCCATCGACGATCAGGACTTCGAGAAGGCCGCGTCGCTGCGCGATGAGGAGTCGAAGCTGTCCGAGGAGCGCAAGGCGAAGGAAGAGGCCTGGAAGGGCGGCGAGTCCGACGAGATCGCCGAGGTCGGGGATCAGGAGATCGCCGAGGTCCTGGCCATGTCGACCGGTATCCCGGTCGTGCGCCTCACCCAGACCGAGACCGCGAAGCTGCTCAAGATGGAAGACGAGCTGCACAAGCGCGTCATCGGCCAGGACGAGGCCGTCAAGGCTCTCGCCCAGTCGATCCGTCGTACGCGCTCGGGTCTGAAGGATCCGAACCGTCCCGGTGGCTCGTTCATCTTCGCCGGCCCGACCGGCGTGGGTAAGACTGAGCTGGCCAAGGCCCTCGCAGAGTTCCTCTTCGGCGACGAGGATGCCCTCATCCAGCTGGATATGTCCGAGTTCTCCGAGAAGCACACAGCCTCGCGCCTCTTCGGTGCCCCTCCCGGCTACGTCGGCTACGACGAGGGTGGTCAGCTCACGGAGAAGGTCCGCCGCAAGCCGTTCTCGGTCGTCCTCTTCGACGAGGTCGAGAAGGCTCACCCGGACATCTTCAACTCGCTGCTCCAGATCCTCGAAGAGGGTCGCCTGACGGACTCGCAGGGTCGCAAGGTGGACTTCAAGAACACCGTCATCATCATGACGACGAACCTGGGTACCCGCGACATCAACAAGGGTGTCCTCACGGGCTTCCAGACCGCGGACAACTCGACGCACGACTACGGCCGTATGAAGTCGAAGGTCGCGGAGGAGCTCAAGCAGCACTTCCGTCCCGAGTTCCTCAACCGTGTCGACGACACGATCGTGTTCCCGCCGCTGACCAAGCCCGAGATTGCGCGCATCGTCGACCTGATGATCGCCAAGCTGGCCAAGCGCATGGAGGCTCAGGACATGCGCCTGCAGCTGACGGACGAGGCGCGTGAGCTGCTCGCGGACGTGGGCTTCGACCCGGTCCTGGGTGCGCGTCCGCTGCGTCGCGCGATCCAGCGCGAGATCGAGGACGCGCTGTCTGAGCGCATCCTGTTCGGAGAACTGCAACCCGGTCAGGTTGTTACCGTTGGTGTCACCGGAGAGGGTAAGGACCGCACGTTCACCTTTAACGGAGAGTGATTTACTCGCCAATTATCTGCGGCTGACAAACCGGTCACTTCGAGAGGGTGGCCCGTCGTACTGCGACGGGCCACCCTCTAGTTGTCAAGTAATCGCACATCTGATAGATTCTCGTTAACTATTAGTATGCGGTGTAGTCGTGCCACACTATTTATGGGGTACTGCTCATCGATCGAGAGAGGCCATATGTCCGCGAAAACGCGACACAATCGGATCAGTACGAGGCGCCGTCTGCCGGCGTTCATCCTCGTGCTGCTCGTTGTTGCGCTCTGCATCGCGGGTGTCATCTACAAGGGTGCAGAGGTGACCCAGGTCAACGTCAACGACGGTGGCATCTGGGTGACCAACAAGTCCAAGCAGATGGTCGGCCATCTTGACTACGAAGCCCGCATCCTCGACGGCGCGCTGCGCACCGAGGCCACCAACTTCGACGTCGGCCAGGCGGGGGAGACTGTCACCGTCTCCGACCTCACCTCGTCGACGGTTGCACCCGTCAACGTTACCCAGGTCTCCCTCGGCTCCCCGACGGCCCTGCCCGCGGGTTCCGCGGTCATGCAGGGTGGCGACGTCCTCGGCGTCCTCAATGGCTCCGACGGTACCCTGTGGACGACCTCCGCCGTGAACCCCAGCCCCCTGAACCTTTCCGAGGCGGCGGCCATCTCCTCGAACATGGGGGCCAGCGCCTTCGTGACCGGTTTGGACGGCTCCGTCTATACCCTGGCTGCCTCGGGCACGCTGACGACTGTCAAGCGTCAGGGTGCGGTCGATCAGGCCCAGACCTCGACCGTGGAGGGCATCCCCGCGGACGCGCGACTGAGCATGACCGTCGTCGGTGACCAGGTCGTCGCCCTCGACGGCGAGTCCAATACGCTCTTCCTGCCCGACAACAAGCGGATCGATCTGAGCGCCCTCGGCATCGAGACCGGTGGCATCCTCCAGCAGGCCGGCCCCAAGGCCGATTCCGTCCTGCTCGCCACGCCCACCTCGCTCGTGGCGATCCCGCTGGTGGGCGGCACCCCGACGGTTACCCCCTCCACCGAGGGTGGCGTCAGCGGAGCCCCGGCCGCGCCCGTGCGTCACGAAGGCTGCGCGTATGGCGCGTGGACCGGCAGCGGTGCGTACATGCGCGCCTGCGACGATCCTTCGGTGAACAAGCAGATGGTCGTCGATACGCTGACGACCGCGCGCGAGATCGTCTTCCGCACGAACCGTAAGGCCATCGTCCTCAATGACGTCGCCGAGGGCAGCGTGTGGCTGCCCGACTCGAACATGGTCCTCATGGATAACTGGGACGAGGTCGAAAACGAGCTCGAGGAAAACGAGGACGAGCAGGACAGCCCTGAGCTGACGAACGAGGTTGCGGACCCGCAGCAGCGCGAGGAAAACACCCCGCCCGAGGCCGAGGACGACGAGTTCGGCATCCGCCCGGGACGCTCGACCATCCTGCCCGTCCTCGACAACGACTCGGACCTCGACGGCGACGTGCTGACCGCCGCGCCGGTCAAGCAGCCCGAGTGGGGCGTCGTGACCGTCGCGCGCGGCGGACGAGCCCTGCAGGTCAGTGGCGTGTCGGCCGCCCAGGCGGGATCGACGACGTTTACCTACGCGGCTTCCGACGGCCAGGCCTCGGCCGAGGCCAACGTGCGCGTCACCATTCACCCCTTCGATCAGAACGAGGGGCCCGCGCAGCTGCGCGTCCCGACCGTCAAGATCGGCGCGGGCGCTCAGATCCAGTACGAGGCTCTCAGCGATTGGCGTGACCCCGATGGCGACCCCATCTACCTGAAGAACGCCGAGGCTCCCGAGGGGCTGAAGGCCTCCTTCACCGAAGACGGCTCCGTCACCATCACCGAGGAAGGCGCTGCAGCCGGCCCGAAGTCGATCGTTCTCACGGTCGCTGACGACCAGGGCGCGGAGACCCGCGGCGAGCTGATCGTCGACGTCCAGGAGGCCGGAAACTTGCCTCCGTCTGCGAACGGCGACCTCTTCCAGGCGCACCCGGGCGAGACCGTCACGCTCGATCCGCTCAAGAATGACACCGACCCGAACGGCGACCATCTGACCCTGGCGGCCGTCTCCGGTGCACCCGCCGGCGCCTCGATCCAGCCCGACCTGGATCACGGAACCATCGACTTTAGGGCGACTGAGCCGGGCTCCTACTCCTTCGCCTACACCGTGTCCGACGGCATTGCGACGACGCTGGGCATCATCCGTGTCGAGGTCATGGCGCCCTCGAGCGAGCCCCCCGTCGCCGAAAATGACACGGCGGTCCTGCCGCAGGGCGGCTCCGTCCTCGTCGCGCCCCTGAACAACGACTACGACCCCTCCGGCGGCCTGCTGTCGATCGTCTCCGTGGACGCCTCGAACACCCCCGAGATCGAAGTTGCCCTCATCGATCGCCACCTGCTGCGCGTCACCGCGCCCGCGGGCCTGGACCGCACGGTGCAGTTCAGCTACACCGTGTCCAACGGCGTCGGCGAGGCCACGGCCGACGTGATGGTCATCCCCGGAGCGGCGGATCGCTCGGACCTGCCGCCCATCCTCAAGCCCGACCACCTCAAGGTGCGCGTCGGCGACGTGGGTACCGTGTCGGTCCTGGCGAACGATCGCTCGCCCGCCGGCCTGAACCTCCAGGTCGAGTCGACCCTCGAGTACGATTCCGGTTCCGCCCTCGGAACCCCCTTCGTCACGGGCAACCAGGTGCGCCTTGAGGCTGGGCAGACCCCCGGCCTCATGGACGTGACCTACTCGGTCATCGACTCCGCGGGCAACCGCGCGTCGAGCACCGTCACCTTCGAGGTGATGGGTGCCTCCGATCAGAACCAGGAGCCGCGTCCTCGCGACATCACAGCCTGGGCGGCCGCGGGACAGACCACCCGCATCGCGGTGCCCCTGGACGGCATCGACCCCGACGGTGATTCCGTGACCCTGGGCGGCCTCGGCTCGTCCCCGCAGCTGGGCAACGCGACCGTCGGCCCGACGTGGATCGACTACGTGCCGAACCAGAACGCCTCGGGCACCGACTCCTTCACCTACACGGTCGAGGACCGCCAGGGCGGACGTGCCTCCGCTCGCGTGCGCGTCGCGATCTCGGCCGCGCCCACGCTGAACCAGAACCCGGTCGCCGTCCCCGACACGGTGCTGACCCGCCCGGACCGCATGGTGACCGTCAACGTCCTGTCGAACGACGTCGACCCCGACGGTGATCCGCTCGCGCTGGAGGAGGATAGCCTCGAGACGGCCACGCCCGAGCTCGCCCCGCAGGCTCTGTCCTCCTCGACCATCCAGGTGCACACGCCCTCGCAGGCCGGCACCTACCTCGTGTCCTACGCGGTGAGCGACGGCCGCGGCGGCTCTGCCCGAGGCTCCGTCACCGTTTACGTGCAGGATGACGCCCCGCTCAAGGCCCCCATCGCCCGCGATGATTTCGTGTCCTACGAGGAGCTGCCCACCGACGGCTCGGCCGTGCGCGTGAAGGTCCTCGATAACGACGAGGACCCCGATGGCAGCATCAACGAGCTGACCGTCACGACGGCCGAATCCGGCATGACCGTGGAGGGCTCCGACGTGCTGATCCCGGTGACGGACAGCATGCGCCTGGTCGTCTACACGATTACGGACCGTGACGGCCTGACCAACTCCGCCGTCGTGACCGTGCCCGGCCGCGATACGACCGCGCCCTTCCTGAACACCGCGGGCCTGCCCATCGAGATGGACGCGGGCACCTCGCGCACGATCAACCTGGCGGATTACGTGGTGACGCGCTCGGGCCGCAGCCCGCGCCTCGTGGACGACTCCTCCCCGGTCGCGCAGACCGGCCTGGACTCGGTCGTCGCCGACTCGTCGACGCAGCTGACGCTGACCGCGAACGCCTCCTTCGGCGGCAACTCGGCGTTCCTCATCCAGGTCGCTGACGGCGACGCCTCCGACTCGGGTACGCTCACCGCGTCCCTGTCGCTGCCCGTGCGCATCAAGGCGACCCAGAATCAGCCGCCCACCTTCGCCCCGACCGCGATCCGCGTCGAGGCCGGCGGCGCCGCCGTCACGCAGGACCTCAGGCTCGGCGTGCGCGACCCCGAGGGCACAGACGTCTCGACCTTCACTTACGCGATGGGCTCGGCCCCCGACACGGTCTCCGCGTCGCTGTCGGGCACCGTCCTGACGGTGTCTGCACCCGAGACCACTCCCGCTGGCTCCGTCGGTGCAATCGCCGTGAGTGTCACGGACGAGCAGGGCAACACCGTCAACGGTTCCATCCCCGTCGAGGTCGTCGGCACCACGAAGCCGCGCATCCAGCTCCCGGCATACTCGCTGAAGACCTCGGTGAATAACCCCGTGAGCATCGACGTGGCCTCGGAGGCGACCAACCCCTTCCCGGACACGCCGATCTCTCTCGAGGGTGCCGCCATCTCGCTGGGGGACGCGACCACGTCGACGTCCGGTACGGTCGTCACCATTACCCCGAAGTCGGCGGGGACGATCTCCGTCGTCTACCGCGTCAACGACAAGCTCAAGGACCCCTCGCGCGTCGTCCAGGGCACGATCACGGTCACCGTGAAGGGCCCGCCCGACGCGCCCACCGGCGTGGTCGCCCGGGCCAAAGGCCCGACGGGCGCCACCGTGTCCTTCAATGCTCCGGCATCCAACGGCGAGCGCATCACCGAATACCGCATCTACAGCGGTGGTAGCCAGGTCGCCACCTGCACCGAGACCGTGTGCGAGGTGAACGGCCTGACGACTGGCCGCAGCTACACCTTCACCGTGAAGGCGGTGAACGCCTCCGGACCATCTGAAGGCGCAGAGTCGAACGCCGTGACCCTCTCCGGCGTCCCGGATCGCCCGGGCAGCCCGACCGTCACTGAAGGTGACGGAACGCTCACGGTGAAGTGGGATGCCCCCAACGACAACGGTTCTCCCATCACCTCGTACACCGTCTATGCGACGACCGCAGGTTCTGTGGCGACCACCTGCACGACCAGCGTCGAGCGAACGTGCATCATCAAGGGCCTCAAGAACGGCCAGCCGTACGTCGTCACGGTCGCCGCCACGAACGCGAACGGTAGTTCGCAGGCATCCCCGGGCGAAACGGGCACCCCGAAGGCCACGATCCAGCCTCCGGACAAGCCCGTCATCTCGTCGGCCGAGGCCAAGCAGCTCGGCCAAATCATGTTCCTCGACCTCAACTGGATCCTGGGTAAGTCCGGCTCCAGCGGCTGGGGGACGACGACCATTCGCGTGGGCGATCAGCCCGTGACCGCGGCGGGTGGCGAGACATCTCGCCGGGTTCCCGTGACACCGGGCGCTACCGTGAATGTGACCGTGACCGTCACTAATCTGCAGGGCGAGAGCGCCACGTCCGACACGCGTACCGTCACCATTCCCGCGCTGCGGCCCGCGGAAGAGGCCAAGACGACGCCGCTGCCTCCCGATCCGCCGGGGGTGGGGCCGAACCCTGAAAACGAATTCGGCGTTATTCGGATTTCAAATGCGCGGCTGAAGGAAGGTAATGGGTATAAGGCGTCCGACCTCGAGCTTTACCATGCGGAAAGTGCTGCTGCATGCACGACGTCCGGAAGTCTCATTCCTATGAACAACGGTACCCGCGGTGACTTTGATATCCATTCAGATCCCCCGTTCGCCCCTGGCTCGATGCGTACCTATTACTTCTGCCAGCGCGGCAAGCGCGGCCCGAACGACTACGTGTGGAGCCCGGTAGTCGCATCTTCCGGCACGGCCGGCACAGGCCAACGCAGCCGTGACGATGACGATGATCCCATCCCGACCTTCGAGGTCCAAGCAACCGCGTCCTACGTCCAGAAGAATCGATCCTGGGGCGTGTCTGCTTCGTGGTCCAATCCGAGCGGAGCGGAGATCACGCAGACCAATATCTGGATCGAGGGACTGAAAGACTCGACCAAGCAGAGTTGGGCAGGCCCGCTTACCAACTGGTGGGCCGAGGACCTGGCGCCCGGCCACGAGTACACGATCGTCGTCGAGGTCATCGGAAAAAACGGCCAGCACCGCGAGGTGAAGACCACCGTGAAGACCGGCGACTTGGCCGATAACGTGAAGGCAACCTTCGAGGGGAAGGTGGCGTGTGGAAATGGGCAGGAGTGCGGCTCGATGACGCTGCGCGCCGTCAACGCCTCGAACTATTCGTCCGGCGTGACCCTCGTGTGCCGCGTGAAGACCGGACGCCCCTCAGCGATCACCGAGTTCCGTTTCTCGCGGGATAACCCTCAGATTACGGGTATCCTGACCGAGGCCGTGACGGCGCCTGAGCTCCTCGCGAAGCCCCCCGTCGTCGACTGTCGCGCTGAATAGACCACCCCCGCCACACAACAAAAGGTAGAAACATGACCCTTTCCATTGAGGATGCAACCAGGTTCGCCCAGGTCTTCAAGGGCCTCGTCGACGGCGTGTCCGTGGCGGTCCTGGACAAGCGCCAGGCCGTGCGACTCGCGCTCACGACGATGTTCGCGGGAGGCCACCTCCTGCTCGAGGACGCCCCCGGCACCGGCAAGACCGCGCTGGCGCGCGCCATCAGCGCCGTCATCGACGGCACGCACTCGCGCATCCAGTTCACCCCGGACCTGCTGCCCTCGGACATCACCGGCGTCAACATGTTCAACCAGAAGACGGGCGAGTGGGTGTTCCACGCCGGCCCCGTCTTCGCGGAGATCGTCCTCGCCGACGAGATCAACCGTGCGTCGCCCAAGACCCAGTCCGCCCTCCTGGAGGTCATGGAAGAGGCCCAGGTGACGGTCGACGGCGTGCGCCGCCCCGCCCCCCAGCCCTTCATGGTCATCGCAACCCAGAACCCCGTCGAGCAGGCCGGCACCTACCCGCTGCCCGAGGCCCAGCTGGACCGCTTCCTCATGAAGACCTCGATCGGCTACCCCTCGCGCTCCGCGATGATCGACGTCCTCGACGGCTCGGCCTCACCCGACCGCTCGAAGAACCTCAAGCCCCTGCTGTCGGGCAAGGACATCGTTGCCTGGGCGGCCCTGGCCTCGGCGAACCACACCGACCGCGCTGTCCTCGACTACGTCGCTGCGCTGGCGGAGGCGACCCGCGAGGACGAGTCCTCGCTGCTGGGCGTGTCTACCCGTGGCGCCATCGGCATGGTGCGCTGCGCACGCGTGTGGGCGGCCGCGCAGGGACGTAACTTCGTCCTGCCCGACGACATCAAGGCCCTCGCGGTGCCCGTGTGGGCGCACCGCGTCATCGTCGACCCCGACGCCGCGTTCTCGGGCGCGACCGCCGAGGGCGTCATCCAGCGTGCCCTGACGTCGGTGCCCGCACCGGCCGTCGGCGCGTAAGGAAACGCCGGATACAACGATGGAAGGGATGCGAACGGAAACCCCCACGATGGTCTCGCCCAAACGGGCGCAGGCCGTCCGTTCGCATCCCCTCAAAACCCTCGTGGGCGCGGTCACCACGACCGGGTGGGCCGTGATCATGCTCGTCATCGTGGGCCTCGCGCTCGCGGTGGCCTTCCAGTGGGTCGAGGCCCTGGCGTGTGCTCTCGCGGGCGTCGTGGCCCTGGTGCTCGCCGCGATGCGCGTCGCGTGGCGTCCCCCGCACGTCGTGTCGATCCGCGTCCCCAACGAGCGCATCGTGGCCGGCCAGACCGCCGTTGGCGAGATTTCGGTGCGCAACGAGCGAGCGCGTTCCGTGCGCTCGGGCATCATCGAGCTGCCGATCGGCACGGGCACGGGCGAGTTCGTCGTGCCCCCGCTGGGTGCTCACGAGACCTGGGACGAGATGTTCCTGATTTCCTCGCGTCACCGAGGCCTCATCAACGTCGGCCCTGCGCGCGCTGTGCGTTCCGATGCGCTCGGCCTGCTGCGCCGCGTGCGCATGTGGGACGAGCCCGTCCTCCTGCACGTGCACCCGCGCACTGTGCGTGTTCCCTTCGACGCGACCGGCTTCCAGCTGGACGTCGAGGGCGTGGCCACGGGCAAGCTCTCCAGCTCCGACGTGTCCTTCCATGCGCTGCGCGACTACGAGCCGGGCGACGACCGCCGCGCCGTGCACTGGCAGTCGACGGCCCGCCTGGGCAAGCTCATCGTGCGCCAGTACGAGGAGACGCACCGCTCCCATCACGTCATTGTCCTGGATACGTCGCGCGACGCGTGGGACCACGACGCCTTCGAGACCGCGGTTTCCGTCGCCGGCTCCCTGGGCCTGGCGAACCTGCGCGAATCGCGCCCCGTGTCGCTGACGACGACCGAGGGCTGGCTGCCGTCCGGCGTCGCCATGCGCATGCTGGACGCCCTCTCCGAGGTGAAGGCTCGCTCCTTCGGTGACCTGTCGCGCCGCGTGCGCGAGGCCGTGGCACAGCGTCCCGGCGTCTCCGCCCTCACCCTCATCGTCGGACCGAACGTGACGGATACCGAGGCCGCCCACCTGGCGCGCCTGGCCCCGATCGACGTTCCGGTCTCCATCATTCGTATCGGCGCGGAGGGCGTGCGAGCCCGCCGTGACCTCGGCCGTGGTGTGCTCCTGGATTGCTCGACGCTGGACGACCTGCCGCGCATTATCGTCGCCGGAGGCTTGGCATGAGCAACAACGTGCACACCAAGCCCCGCGCTCAGCGCATTGATTCCCAGGACGAGGCCGTGGCCTCGTCCGTGGAGGCGACCGAGCAGCGCGAGGCAACCGCCCAGGACCAGGCGCCCGTCGCTGCGGGTGAGTCGCCCGCGCCCAAGCCGAGGACCACGCGCAACCGCCTGCTGACGATCACGCGGCGCTTCGCGACGTT
>ERZ809296.4166-NODE-4166-length-11385-cov-6.451456_pt1 | contig 11385 bp, 10 predicted proteins | sample MGYA00520511_ERZ809296 | MGnify/ENA primary metagenome ERZ809296 (study PRJEB31576, sample SAMEA3212662) | Homo sapiens | biome: human-gut; feature: human gut; material: fecal | place: Sweden | collected 2012 ... | reverse complement strand
GACGAGCAACGGAATAGAGCGGATGTCCGCCGGGAGGCGGACGGAGCGGAATGGAGTTTGTGAGGACGATGGATTTGACAAGCAAACAGCGCGCCCAGCTGCGCGGTCTGGCCAACGGGATCGACACCATCCTGATCGTGGGCAAGGAGGGCATCGGTGACAATCTGGTCAAGCAGGCCAACGATGCCCTGGAGGCCCGGGAGCTGATCAAGGGCAGGGTGCTGGAAAACGCCCTGATGTCGGCCCGGGAGGCGGCGGAGGCGCTGGCCCCCCTGACCAGAAGCGAGGTGGTCCAGGTGATCGGGACCAAATTTGTTCTCTACCGCCAGAGCCACCGGAAGGACAAAAAGGACAAGATCGTGCTGGTGGAGGGAAAGAAGAGAGAAAGCGTACCCCAGAGGGAGCCATAAAAAACAGAATTGTCTCTGAGGAGCGGCAGCAAGAAGGACTGAAGCGGAAGAAGGGCTGAGAGGAGGCTTGTCTCTTGAAACGGAGAAAATGGCGTGCGGCCCTGACCGCCCTCCTGCTTCTGGCTGCGGTGGGGGGACTGCTCTGGTGCTTCTTTCCCCGCTCCATGATGGAGGGAGAGCTGTACTGTGTGACCCTGTGGGACGGACAGGCGAGGGTAGACCTGACGGACCGGGCAGACCGGGAAGCTGTGACAGAGCGGATCGCGCGCTGCCGACGGGTCTATGGCGGGAAGGTGGGCGGCTACCAACTGGATAGGTGCCCCTTAGAGCTGGGCTTCAGCTACCGGGGGGGCAGCTGGTATCTGATCGCCGGACCGGAGGGCGCCTTCGCCTATGACAGCGGGGAGCGTTTAAACTGGCGCATTCTGGACGGAGAACAGCTGTGGCGGGATCTGGCATCCGCTCTCCCGTCCAGCTCAGAGCCGGGGGAGCGGTGAACTTGGAAAGGAAGGGTGTCTGTATGAAAATTGGGATCTATGGAGGGACCTTCAACCCACCCCACCTGGGGCATCTGGAGGCGGCCCGGACGGCGGTCAAGGTGCTGGAGCTGGACAAGCTGATCCTGATCCCGGCGGCGGTCCCGCCCCACAAGGCCCTGCCGGAGGGGACGCCGGAGGGCGCCCACCGTCTGGCCATGACCGAGCGGATGGCGGACGCCCTATCCATGCCGAAGGTGGCGGAGGTATCCCGCATGGAGCTGGACCGGGAGGGCAAGAGCTATACCGCCGATACCCTCCGGGCCATCCGGGCTCAGTACCCGAACGCCCAGCTGTGGCTGCTTATGGGGACAGACATGTTCCTCACCCTCCACCTGTGGCACGACCCGGAGGTCATCACCCAGCTGGCGGGGATCTGCGCCTTTGGCAGAACAGAGCAGGACGGAGAGGAGCTGTTCGCCCCCCAGAGGGAGTTCCTCTCCCAGAAGTATCAGGCCCAGATCGTCACCATCACCCTGCCGGGACTGGTGGATGTGTCCTCTACCCGGCTGCGGGAGCTGCTGGCCCGGGGGGAGGGACAGGAGTATCTGCTCCCCCAGGTGTACGGCTATATCCTGATGAACCGGCTGTACGGCACCCACGCGGACCTGAAGCGGCTGGAGCTTCCGGAGCTGCGGGCCTGTTCCTACTCCATGATCCGGGCCAAGCGGGTCCCACATGTTATGGGCGTGGAGGAGGAGGCGGTGCGCCTGGCCGAGCGGTGGGGCGGGGACGAGGGGATGGCCCGCCGGGCCGCTATCCTCCACGACTGCACCAAGTATCTGGAACTGGACGACCAGCTCCGCCTGTGCCGGCAGTACGGGGTGGAGCTGGATGAGCTGGAACAGCAGGCGGTGAAGCTGCTCCACGCCAAGACGGGGGCCTGTATCGCTCGGGACATTTTTGGGGAACCTGATGAGGTGTACCAGGCCATCTTCTGGCATACCACGGCCAAGGCGGACATGACCCTGCTGGAAAAGATCATCTATATCGCCGATTACATCGAGCCCAACCGGGACTTCGAGGGGGTGGAGGAGTTGCGCCGGCTGGCGTATGAGGACCTGGACCGGGCCCTGCTGCTGGGGGTGGAGACCACCATCCAGGAGATGTGGGACCGCCGGCTCCCCATCCACACCAATACCCTCCGGGCCCGGGACTGGCTGAGAGAGCACGGGACAAAAACAGAGGAATGACAAGAGGAACGAGCAGATGAGCACTGAGAACAGAGGACGCAGAGAGCAGCATCGGGAGCGGCGCTCCCTGGGAGAGAAGTTTCAACAGTGGCGGCAGCAGCGCCGGGAGTGGATCGCCGGGATGACCCGGGGACAGCGCATCCGGCACCGCCTGCTCCAGGCGGCGGTGGTCCTGGCCATCGCCATCATCGCGGTCTGGGCGGTGATGAGCGCCTGGATACGGGTGCCCAAGGTGCCTGACCCGCCGACGGCCGGCCCGGACACCACCCAGCAGCCCGGGGAGGGAGAGGACATCCAGTTCACGGGGGCAGAGCTGCCCAATGTGGCCAAGAGCGGACGGAAGGAGGGCTACTACACCTTCCTGGTGGTGGGGCGGGACGTGGCCAGCGGCCTGACGGACACCATCCTCCTCTTTACGTTCGACACCAACAACAAGAGCCTGAACGCCATCAGCCTGCCACGGGACACTATGATCAACACCAGCGCCAAGGGCGGTTCGCTGAAGCGGATCAACGTGGTGTACAACCGCAACCGGGGCCCCTCCGACCTGCCGGAGGCCCAGCGGGTGGAGAACGGCATGACTGCCCTGAAGCAGGAGGTGAGCCGCCTGACCGGCATCTACCCCGACTTCTATGTGATGGTGGAGTGGGAGGCCATCGGCGAGCTGGTGGACGCCTTGGGCGGAGTGTACTTTGACGTCCCATTTGATATGAACTACGACGATCCCTATCAGGACCTGCATATCCACCAGGAGGCTGGCTACCGGAAGCTGAGCGGGGAGGACGCCATGGAGGTCATCCGCTGGCGGAAGAACAACGGGGAGCCCTCTCCGGGCGATGTGGGACGTATCCAGATCCAGCAGGACTTCCTCTCCGCCGTACTGGACAAGTGCCTCCAGCCAGCAACCCTGCTGAAGGCCCCGGCACTGGCCCAGGTGTTCCTGAACAACGTGACCACCGACCTGACAGTGGGCAATATCCTGGCCTTCGCACAGCTGGCTATCGGCATGGACCCGGAGAGCGATGTGAAATTTTCCACTATGCCCTATACCGGGGTCATGTATGACAGGGCCTCACTGGTGCTGCCGGTGGAGAAGGAGCTGCTGGAGATCCTCAACAGCGGCATGAACCCCTATGTGGACCAGATCCAGTCCAGCGACCTCCAGCTGATGTACAAAAAGAGCGGCGGGGGATACGGGGTCACCACCGGCACCCTGCTGGACTCCAGCATGGCTTACGCCGGGTCCTCCAGCTCCTCCTCGGGGACACAGACTACCCAGGAGACAGAGGAGCCTGAGACAGAACAGCCAGGGGAGACGGACGCCGGGACGGAGACCCCCGGCACCACGCCCCCGGAGGGCACGGAGACCGGAACCGGGGAACCCGGCAGCACCGGCTCGGAGACTGGGGAGCCCGGCACGCAAGGGCCGGAGGGAGAGACTCCCGATACGGATGACCCCGGGGCTGTGCAGCCTGAAGGGCCCGGCCAGGGGGAGGGAACTGGAGCCTCCCAGCCGGAGCAGGACCCTGGCGGCGGGAACGGGGGTGCGTCACAGTCCGAACCCTCCCAGCCCGGCACAGAGGGGGAGAGCGGCGGCAGCGATCTGCCCCCGGAGTGGCTGCTGCCTGATGTGGCGTGATGCCTGATACAGAATACAAAAAGGAAAGGAATTTTGCCCATGACATCCCGAGAGAGTGCGATCGTGTTAGCCAAAGCCCTGGACAGTAAGAAGGGCATGGAGATCAAGGTGCTGAAGACGGAGGAGCTGACCACCCTGGCGGACTACTTCGTCATCTGTACTGCCTCCTCCACCACCCAGATCAAGGCCCTGTCTGACGTCTGCGAAGAGGCGATGGAGCGGAACGGAGAGCGGGTCCACCACATTGAGGGCCACCGGGGCGGCACCTGGGTGCTGATGGATTTCTCCTCCGTGGTGGTCCATATCTTCATGGACGAGGCCCGGAAATTCTATGACCTGGAGCGCCTGTGGGGCGATGCCCAGGAGGAGGATCTGAGCCAGGTCCTGAAGCCGGAATAAGAGAGAACGATAAAAGAGACAAAGAGGCCGGTGCGCTTGCGCACCGGCCTCTTCGGAGTAAGAAAGAAAACCACCGGGAAGTTGGTCCTCTGATCGAATGGGAGATGGGGGCGCTACGCCAGAGCGAGGGCGGGCAGGCCCCCCATGTCCCCCTGGTGGACCGTCCGGAGCTGATGGATCTGACAGAAGTCGGCAGGACGGACCAGGGCCGGCGGCTTGGAGAGTTCCAGCGCCCCGCTGTCCCGCAGGAGGCCGGCCACGAACTGGGAGCAGAAGTAGTGGTCACGCCGGTCCAGCGGGAGGTTGAAGAAGCAGGAGAGGGCACCCAGCAGATTGTAGTGGTATCGCTGCCGCTGGGCGTACATAGCACTGATCTGCCGGCGGAGGCTGGCGTATATCTCTGGGGAGACGGACAGCTCATAGAGGCAGCAGGGGACCTGCTGCCTCTTGGTCCGGAGCTCCGGACCGATTTGTTCCTCCACCAGCCCGGCCGGGAGGGCAAAGTGGGAGTATTTCCGGGCAAAGCTGTAAAAGGGACCTATGGGGCCGTCCAGTCCAATGGATGCATGGGTATAGGAATCCGCAGTGGCCAGATGGATCAGACGGGAAAACCAGGTCCCGGAGCGGGTCAAAAGGATGTAGATGGTGCGCGCCTCTGTGGTGTTTCCCATGATGTTTTCTCCCTTCCTGTCTGTGTGCATTCAGGATACAGGATGGATTCTAAGAGGCAATAAAGAGAAGATTAAGATTTTTTGAAAGAGAGATGAGAATTTTTTTATCATCTCTTCCGGGAGACGGACGCGGAAAAAGGGGGGAGCGGCCCTTGCAATCATCGAAATTTTCGGATATAATATTACGGAATTTATGCGTATGCCTGCCGGAGGGTTCACTCCGGCGCAGAAATACAGGAAAGTGTGATTGATTTGAAGTACGATTTCACAGCCATCGAAAAGAAGTGGCAGAGCAGGTGGAAGGAGGAAAAGACCTTCGCCTGCCAGAACGGCGACACCTCCAAGCCTAAGTTCTACGGCCTGGTAGAGTTCCCCTACCCCTCCGCTGCCGGCCTGCACGTGGGCCATCCCAGGCCCTACACCGCCATGGACGTGATCGCCCGGAAGAAGCGGATGGACGGCTATAATGTGCTGTTCCCCATCGGCTACGACGCCTTCGGCCTGCCTACTGAGAACTTCGCCATCAAGAATCACGTCCATCCCGCTAAGGTGACCAAGGACAACATCGCTAACTTTACCCGCCAGCTCCATATGCTGGGCTACTCCTTCGACTGGGACCGGGTGGTGGACACCACCGACCCCGGTTACTACAAGTGGACCCAGTGGATTTTCCTTCAGTTATATAAGCACGGTCTGGCCTATAAGACCACCATGCCTGTGAACTGGTGCACCTCCTGTAAGTGTGTGCTGGCCAATGAGGAGGTGGTAGAGGGCGTGTGTGAGCGCTGCGGCGCCCCCGTCATCCGCAAGGAAAAGAGCCAGTGGATGCTGAAGATCACAGAGTACGCCCAGAAGCTCATCGACGGTCTGGACACTGTGGACTTTATCGACCGGGTCAAGACCCAGCAGCGCAACTGGATCGGCCGCTCCACCGGCGCCGAGGTGGTATTCAAGGCCACTACCGGCGAGGACATCAAGGTCTTTACTACCCGGCCCGACACCCTGTTTGGTGCGACTTACATGGTCCTCTCCCCGGAGCACGCCCTGGTGCGGGGCTGGCTGGAGAGCGGCAGGCTGAAGAATGCAGATGCGGTCGTCTCCTATCAGAAGGCGGCGGCCTCCAAGTCTGACCTGGAGCGCACCGAGCTGAATAAGGAAAAGACCGGCGTGGAGCTGGACGGCGTCCGGGGTGTCAACCCGGTCAACGGCAAGGAGATCCCCATCTTCATCTCCGACTACGTCCTGTCCACCTACGGCACCGGCGCCATCATGGCCGTTCCTGCCCACGACGACCGCGACTGGGAGTTTGCCAGGAAGTTCGGCTGTGAGATCATCGAGGTGGTATCCGGCGGCGAGGACGTGCAGAAGGCCGCCTTCACCGCCAAGGACGACACCGGCATCATGGTCAACTCCGACTTCCTCAACGGCCTGACGGTGAAGGAAGCCATTCCTGTTATCACCAAGTGGCTGGAGGAAAAGGGCATCGGCGAGGCCAAGGTGAATTATAAGCTGCGGGACTGGGTGTTCTCCCGCCAGCGCTACTGGGGCGAGCCCATCCCCATGATCTGGTGCGACAAGTGCGGCTGGCAGCCTGTGCCTGAGGATCAGCTGCCCCTGCTCCTGCCCGAGGTGGAGAGCTACGAGCCCACTGACGACGGCGAATCCCCCATCTCCAAGATGACCGACTGGGTAAACACCACCTGCCCCTGCTGCGGCGGCCCGGCCAAGCGCGAGACCGACACCATGCCCCAGTGGGCCGGCTCCAGCTGGTACTTCCTGCGGTATATGGATCCCCACAACGACAAGGCTCTGGCGTCCAAGGAGGCCCTGGAGTACTGGGGACAGGTGGACTGGTACAACGGCGGCATGGAGCATACCACCCTCCATCTGCTCTACTCCCGGTTCTGGAACAACTTCCTCCATGACATCGGGGTCATCCCCTGTGCTGAACCCTATGCCAAGCGCACCAGCCACGGCATGATCCTGGGCAAGAACCCCCATTATGTGGGCAATGTGGAGACCGAGGAGGAGAAGCAGGCACTCATTGAAAAGTACGGCAATCAGGCCCTGCGTCCCTCTGTCAAGATGTCCAAGTCTCTGGGCAACGTGGTCAACCCCGACGACGTGATCCGGGATTACGGCGCGGACACCATGCGCCTGTATATCATGTTCATCGGCGACTTTGAAAAGACAGCGGTTTGGTCCGACGACTCCGTCCGTGGCTGCAAGCGCTTCCTGGACCGGGTGTGGAACCTGGCTACTGAGCAGGAGCACACCGGCGAGGAGTACTCCAAGGCCAACGAGGCCGCTGTCCACAAGGCCATCAAAAAGGTGTCTGAGGATATCGAGGCCATGAAGTTCAATACCGCCATTGCCGCCCTGATGTCCCTGGTCAACGACTTCTATGCCAACGGTGCCAGCCGGGGCGACATGAAGGCCCTGCTGCTGATGCTCTCCCCCTTCGCTCCCCACATGTGTGAGGAGCTGTGGGAGATGGCCGGCTACGGCGGGCAGGTATGCCTCCAGGCATGGCCTGAGTATGACGAGAGCAAGACCGTGGCCGCCACTGTGCAGATGGCAGTCCAGGTGGGCGGCAAGGTCCGGGCCAACATCGTGGTCCCCACGGACAGCGACGAGGCGGCTGTAGTGGCCTCCGCCCTGGCGGAGCCCAAGATCGCACGCATGGCGGAGGGGATGGACTTAGTCAAGTCCATCGTGGTCAAGGGCCGCCTGGTGAACCTGATCTTCAAGCCCAAGGCGTGAGACCCATCCGGGCGGAGCGGGTTTTCATAAAATGTTCAAATTTTCTCGGGAAACTGGAGCTTGACAAGAAGGAAAAAGTCTAATATAATGAATCTGTTAAAGCCATATGAATGGCCCTTTCGCGGCAGGGGACGCCCCGCCGCGCCGGAGGGAGGGAAATATAAATGTCGGAAGTCCGTGTAAGAGAAAACGAGTCTTTGGAGAGCGCGCTGAAGCGCTTTAAGCGCAGCTGTGCCAAGTCTGGCGTGCTGGCTGAGGTCCGGAAGCGTGAGCACTACGAGAGCCCCAGCGTTAAGCGCCGCAAGAAGTCCGAGGCTGCCCGCAAGAATCGCAAGAAGTTCTATTAAGGCATCAAAAACGCCGCAGCGTGAGCTGCGGCGTTTTCTAATGACAAAAGCCCTCCAGACCGGAGGGCTTTTCCGCTTTTCAGGCAGGAAAGGGGGTCACAGCTCGATGTTGCCGGCGGCCTTGTCATTGACCACATAGTAGGCCTTGCCATCCTCCGGCTTGACATACAGGCAGAGCTTCTTGATGGAGGCGGCGCGGTGGCCCTCAGCCAGATAGGCCGCCTTAGCGCGTTCGGCTAACTCAGAGACGTTCCACTCTCCGCTGCCAAACTGGACAAAGATATCCTCCGTCTTCTGGGGTGCGGCCTTGGCAGCGGGCTGCTTTTTAGCCTTGGCGGCCTTGGGCTTGGCGACGGTCTCAGCGGCCTTTTCTGTCACAGGCTTGGAAGCCTGTTCCACTACGGTCTCGGCCGCCTTCTCAGCGACAGGCTCAGCCGCCTTCTCAATTGTCTCCGGGGTCTTCTTCATAGTAGGACACTCCTTTTTCTTACGCAACATGATGCGATAGTGGGCTGAGGAAGAAAAATCGACCTTTCTTGTATGTTACACTTTTATTCTGTCACTTTCAAGAGTATGATGGAAAATAATTGAATTTATTCGCTCAAAACAAAAAAGCGGAGGAAAAAAGCCCTTTTCTTATGAGGTTTGTTGGTGTGTTTTTGGAGGAAATAGGATAAATTTAAAAAACCGGTTAGGAAGCCCGCATTGGAAGGGGACCTTGCCGGCGGAGGAGTGGAAGAAAGCACAGGGATGGCCCCACAATTTTATCAGTTCTTAAGATTTTCGGTCTTGCAACTTAAACTGTCTATGCTATCCTTATAGTACAGTCGGGCCGGACCTGCTGAGCCGGCCGGAAATGAAGCTTCTGGGGGAGAGAGTATGTACACGATACTGATTTGTGACGATGACCGGGACATCGTCTCCGCACTGGATATCTACCTGACCAGCGAGGGGTACCGCACCATCGCGGCATATAACGGCCGGGAGGCTATCCAGGCGGCGGAGGAAAACGAGATCCATCTGATCCTGATGGACGTGATGATGCCTGAGCTGGATGGCATCCGGGCCACGGCCAAGCTGCGGGAGGGGAGCAATGTGCCCATTATCCTGCTTACCGCCAAGAGCGAGGATACAGACAAGATCCTGGGACTGAACATCGGGGCGGACGACTACATTACAAAGCCCTTCAATCCCCTGGAGGTGATCGCCCGGGTGAAGAGCCAGCTGCGCCGCTATACGGCACTGGGGGGAGCGGAGAAGGCGCCCGGTATGCTCACCGTGGGCCCCATCTCTATGGACGACGGGTCCAAGCAGGTGATGGTGGACGGTGCGCCTGTGTCCCTGACGCCCATTGAGTATAACATTTTGAAGCTGCTCCTCTCCCACCCGGGACAGGTCTTTTCCTCTGCCCAAATCTATGAACAGGTATGGAACGACCCCGCCTACGGCTCAGAGAACACGGTGGCGGTCCACATCCGGCATCTGCGGGAGAAGATCGAGATCGACCCCGCCGAGCCCCGCTATCTGAAAGTAGTGTGGGGGCTGGGCTATAAGATCGAGAAAGGGGGAGCGTGAGTGAGCGATGTCCGAAAGAGCGTGCCGGCCAAGGTGATCGCCTCACTGCTGATTCTGGTGTCCGTCTTCAGCCTGTGCTGGCAGGGGATGGCTGTGCTGCGGGGGATCGACTATGTGCTGACAGACAGCTGGCAGGATACCTGGGAGTTCAAAGAGCTGATCCGGGAACGGGAGGACCAGCTGGCCGAGTGGTTCGCGGCCAGAGCCGCGCTGGAGGATCCTGGACTGGCCTATCTGGACCAGGTGCGGTATGAGACAGATGCGGAGCGGATCGGAGCAGCAATGGCGCAGGATCAGACCTCTTTCCGCTACCGGGTGCTCAGTCAGGACGGGACAAAGGTCCTAGCCACCAATCTGGCGCCGGGGGAGTCCCTGGAGCAGCTGGTGCCCGAGATCCACTCTGCTGTGTTCCGTCCAGGGGAGCACCTGACCCAGCCCTGGAACAGCAGCCCCGATGCGGGGGACCCTGCGCTGGTGACGGAGGGGGCGGAGGAGAGCGGAGATGCCTATTATATCATCGAGTGTGGCGTCCCCCAGGAGCTGTCCGGGGCAGAGGATGAATTTTCTGAGCTCCATGCCCGCGACACAGGGGGCCGGAAAGAGATCCCCCTGAGGATCGCTGCCACCTGTGTGTGCCTGGTGCTCTCCCTTGCCTGCTTTGCCTTTCTCATGTGGTCCTCCGGCCATAAGGAGGGAGTGGAGGGGATCGTCCTCACCTGGCAGGAAAAAATCTATTTTGACCTGTATCTGATCGGGGCGGGGGTCCTGTTTTTCATTCTGATTTTCCCGCTGATGGAGTTCCTGTACGGCTGGGGGTATGCGTCTCAGGAGAGCTATGAGAACCAGGTGAGCGCCACCGTGGTCTCTCTGTGCGTAACGGCTATGACGGCGCTGGCCGTGCTGGTCCTGCGCACCCTGGTGGTGCGCTGCAAGGCGGGGGTCCTGGCCCGCACCACCCTGGTTTGCCGGGCATGCAGCTGGATATGGAGCGGTCTGCTGGATGCCATCCGCTCCTTCCCCATGATATGGAGAAGCGTGGCGGGGTTTTTGGCCTATCTGGTGCTATGCTTTTTTGCCCGCCGCATCTGGTGGGACAATCCCATCCCTCTGTTTCTGATCAATCTGGGGATGCTGCTGTGGCTGTGCCACTGGAGTGTCTGCTTCCAGCGCCTGCGGAAGGGGAGCGAGGCCATCGCGGGCGGCAACCTGAACCACCAGATCGACACTACCCGCATGCCCCACGATCTCAGGCTCCACGCCGAGGCGCTCAACAACATTGCTGACGGGCTCAACGGTGCGGTGGAGGAGAAGATGAAGAGTGAGCGATTCAAGGCGGAGCTCATCACCAACGTCTCCCACGATCTGAAGACTCCTCTCACCTCTATTATAAATTATGTCAACCTCCTGAAAATGGAGGAGGTGGAAAACCCCAAAGCCCGGGAATACATCGAGGTGCTGGATCGGAAGTCCCAGCGGCTGAAAAAGCTCACAGAGGATCTGGTGGAGGCGTCCAAGGCCTCCACAGGCGCGCTGACGGTGAACCGGGAGAAGATCGGAATGTGCCAGCTGGTGGACCAGGCTCTGGGGGAGTACGAGGAGAAGCTGGAGGCCCGGAAGCTCACAGTGGTCCCCAGCCTGCCGGAGGGGGAGACCTATGTGTATGCGGACGGGCGCCATCTGTGGCGGGTCATTGACAACCTACTGGGCAACTGTGCCAAATATGCCATGGAGGGGACACGCATCTATCTGGAGCTGGTCCGGGGGAAGGGGCAGGTGACCCTGTCCATCAAGAACATCTCCCGGGACCCGCTGAACGTGCCGCCGGAGCGGTTGATGGAGCGCTTCGTCCGGG
>ERZ809296.4135-NODE-4135-length-11472-cov-4.872208_pt1 | contig 11472 bp, 8 predicted proteins | sample MGYA00520511_ERZ809296 | MGnify/ENA primary metagenome ERZ809296 (study PRJEB31576, sample SAMEA3212662) | Homo sapiens | biome: human-gut; feature: human gut; material: fecal | place: Sweden | collected 2012 ... | reverse complement strand
TAACCCTATGTTTTAGTATTCTATGAAGTTTTTAGACAACGAAAAAAGGACTCTATATAGAGTCCTTTTTTCATGTAAGGGGAGTGTTAGTATTAATATCAAATGAAACATGTATTTAAACAAGTAGTAGGTTTGGGGTTAGTATTACTTGTCGGGAGATAAATACACGTACGGTAACCAGGGAATTGTTACCTTTGTCTATCATTTGACATTATCATTATAGGAAGGGTAAATGAGTTAAAAATGAAGAAATTTAATAAATTTCTTTAAGTTTCTTATATTTGTAAAAAACATGGTAATTAATTTTAATTATTGTTGATAAATATGGGACAATTTTGGTATTATATAAAGGAGAAGTTGTATATTTTATAAAGGTTTATCCACATTAAGCTTTTATAAAATATACAGCTCGATAGCATGAGAGGGGCAGTCATATGAGTAAAATATTCACCATATTAACACTTTTGTGGCTACTCAGTATAGGGGGGACTACTAACGCAACGGACTGGTACTATGTTGGACCAGATGCATCAGGAAACCAATTATTTATTGACAATGACAGTGTACAGAAGAGTGATTACGATGCACTTTTGTGGCTGCGAGTTAATGAACTGGGTGGCGACGAATTGCGATATAAAGTTTATATCAGTAGATATAATCGAACCATGGAAACATTGAAGGTAGATGCGTACATGTCAGACGGGACGCCGTATGAAAATGTAGAATTTAATGAGAATCCTGAGCCCATTGCGGGTAACACAAATGGTCAAGCCATTTACATTTTATTATGGAAATAAAAGAACCATCTAGTACAGCAAACTAGATGGTTCTTTTTATGTGTAAAATATTTATAAAGCATTAGGGAATAATTTATATACTACATCCTCTAGATATGGAGAATGGTATATATGAGGTTTTTAGACTTGAGCTGTATTGCGAGTCAACTCCAAGTCTTGAATCATTTGGAGATCGTCTTGAGGTGAACGACCGCCAGTGGTTAAGTAGCCACCAACCATGATACCGTTTAGGCCACCTTTTAGAGCATAAGCTTGTAAGTCCCGTAGATTTACTTCGCGACCGCCTGCAGTACGAATCAATGCATTTGGCAAGATGAAACGGAATACGGCGAAGGTACGTAAGATATCCAATGGACGTAAAGCTTCGTTGCTTTCAAATGGAGTCCCTTTAACAGGATTCAAAATGTTTAATGGCACGGAGTCAATATGTAAACGTTTAAGTTCGAACGCCATTTCTACGCGTTGTTCTAATGTTTCGTTAAGGCCAAGAATGCCACCAGAGCAAACACGGATGCCTGCTTTTTGTGCATTATCTATGGTAAACATTTTATCTTCGTAGGAATGTGTAGTACAAATATCTGGGAAGTGACTAGGTGCCGTTTCGATATTGGAGTGGTATCGAGTAACACCAACTTCTTTTAATTTGAGTGCTTGTTCGTAAGTTAACAACCCAAGGGAACAGCAGATTTCAAGGCCAATTTCATTTTTGATACGGCCTAATACATGGATGATTTGATCAAATTCATCAGGGTTATTAGTATTACGACCACTTGTTACGATGGAAAAACGAATTGCACCAGCCTCTTTAGCTTTACGTGCTGCTTGGAGAATGCTTTCTTCATCCATGAAAGGATACTCCTGAACGCCTGTGTTGTGGTGTGCGGATTGAGCACAGAATTTACAGTTTTCAGGACATTTGCCGGACCGAGCATTAACAATGGCACATACATCCACAGAATTATCATTGAAATGTTGGCGAATTTTATCAGCCATAGCGAGTAGAATCATGGTATCATCATCTGAAGTATGAATCAGCTCGATTGCTTCTTCTTTTGTAATTTCGCCGCCGTTCATGATGCGGTTTGCAATGGTAAGAATTTTTTCGTATGTACCCACTTGGGATGGTTGTTGATCTATAGGCAAAGCCATAATAGCCTCCGGGAAATTGTTAACTTAATAAAAACATAATATATTGACAATTTGATTGTAAACGTTCATGTATAAATTGTCAACTTAATACATGAATTGGTTAACAAAAATAATAACATGTTATGATTCATATCTTATGATGAGAGAATATGAGCTTATCTTATAATTTATATTTATTAATAGTTAAGAGAAGTTTAGTTTAACTATATCTTTTTGATGCTAAATGATAGTTATTTTTAACTTATCTTTAAGGTTTTGTAGTATAATAAACTATTGTAATTACTATATATAACTATAATAAAAATATTAATGGAGGAGTGGATATAGATGCAGCCGTTTCGATTTATACACTGTGGTGATCTGCATTTAGGGGCACCCTTTCAATATGCTACAGGTATTAGCAATGCTGTTGATCGCGCCGTAAGTGAAGCAACCTATGTAGCCTTAGATAAAATTATTGATACTGCTATTACAGAACATGTGCATGCTGTCGTAATAGCTGGAGATATTTATAATAGCGAAGACCATAATTTAGAGGCTCAAGTCCGTTTTGTGCGCGCCATGTATCGCTTGGCTGAGCATCGTATTGATGTTTATATGGTACAAGGTAATCATGATCCTGCTGAAAGCTGGAAAGCGCAACTGCAGATGCCAGATAATGTCCATATATTTTCTAGCGAACAGGTACAGCGTTTCCCGCTCATCGTTAATAATATAGAAATTGGTGGCGTATATGGCATTAGTTGTGGTCATGGTAATGAAAGCGACAACTATGCTCGTCAATACAGAGCTTTTGAACGGGATGAGTTTTCCCTTGCTGTCATGCATGGTACTGTAGGTTCTAGTGTAGGCTCTGAAAATCATAATGTAACAGGACCTTGTAACTTAACTGATTTAACAGAGGCTGCCATGGATTATTGGGCATTGGGTCATATTCATAAATCTCAAGTTCTTAGCGAGGAACCTCTCGTAGTTTATGCGGGTAATTCGCAAGGATTGCATCGTAAAGAACATGGACCTAAGGGATGTTATCTTGTATCCGTATCTCATAATGGTCATTGTGATTTGCGATTTATCGACACCTGTGCTGTTCGATTTGAGGAAATCAAAATCGATATTGCTGGCATGCAAAATGAAACAGATTTCTTAGAGATTTTGCGGCGTAAAAAAGAAAACTTGCGAAAGCAACATAAGAAAAACATCTTGTTGTCCCTCGTTTTGTCCGGAACGGGACCTCTACATCGCCTATGTACGCAAGAGGGGATTCGAAAACTATGGTTGCAAGAGTCTCAAAATGAAGAGAAAGGCAAATCTATATTCGTTATGCCTTACCGTATTATTTCTAATACACGACCTAGTATTAATCTAGTTGAACGACGTTTATTAACAGATGTAGTAGGTGATTACTTGCGTGCTTATGACGATATGGTAGATGGAGATGCGATACAGATTGCGCGTCAAATCATGGCTGATCGTCCTGAATTTAAGCGCTTAGGCGCATATGCCGATTTATTGAGTGATGAATTATTGGCACGAGCTTTGAAACGTTGTGAAATTGAAGGTGTTACTGTATTGATGGGGGCTAATGATGAACATTAAACGCATACGATTTGATGAATTTGGCCCATATCGCGACTGGTCTTTCACCACGGGTGACAATGGGGTTCAACTCATGTATGGCCCTAATGAAAGTGGTAAAACATCCTTGCTCGAAGGGATGCGCACCTTGTTATTTGGCGGTACTCATAAGGCTTATGGCCCTATGACGGGGGCCCTTGATGTGGACCGTAATGGTGAAAGTTACTATATCGGTCGTAAGGGTAAGCAGTTAGACTTTTACAGCCCTGGTCATCCTGCCATCCATGAAGAGCCGGCTCAACATTGGTGGCATGGCATCGATAAAAAAACATATAACCGCATATTTGCGTTAACATTAGACGATCTACAAGGCCTTGATGTATTACAAGAGGTAGAGGTTCGTTCTCGATTCTTTGGCGCCGAAGGAGGAGAACACTTAGGTGGAGCTGTTAAGGATGTTGAAAAAGGGGCTACAGACCTACTTGTAGCATCCTCGAATGGTAAACGTCGCATCAATGTATTGATGGATGAGCTTAAAGAAAACCGTCAAAAGTTGAGTCAGTTGGCGGAGCATGAAGCGCAATATGTGGAATTACAAACCGTCTTTCACAGTACGGAGCAAACCGAAATGGAATTGCAAAATCAGTTGAAAGAATGGAAGGAATATCGGGATGGTATCGATGTAGTATTGCGTGCGTGGGATACATATCGTCGCAGTGAAGAGGCGCGTATGCACATGCAGCAGTATAATAGTGAGCTCGCCTTGAGTCGTGATGAGTTCCTACGTCTTGATGAAGAAATAAAACGGGCTCGTGACAATATGCAATTATGGCAGGAAAAGGAAGCGGCATTGATGCCCGCTAACTTTAGTCCTGATAGCCCATTTGGAACTTACGGCCAAGATATTGAAGACCTCATTCAACAAGGTGCTAAATGGGAGCAATTACGCCGTGAGTGCGAAGAAGGCGATGCGTACATCCGTAAGGTTAGAGAACAATTAGAGTTTTCACGCACCTTACATTCTGCGTGGCGTCACGATGAGCCAATGGCAGAAGACATCAATTGGTTTGATGGAGAACGTTTGGCAAGTCGTTTGCGCACCGCAAAAGAACAACTTTTACATTGGCAAGACCGCAAACCTGCAGAGGCTACCGATGAGGTGCCGACGGCGAACCTTGAAGGTGCAACTTTACCTAACTTTAGTGAAGAAGAATTAGCTAAAAAAGAATATTTAGAACGTGAATTAGATCGTATCTTAATGGATATAGATCAAGTAGAGGCTAGACTAGAGGCTAGACGGAATAGTTATGGTTCAGACGCACAGCCCACAATTCTGCCAAAATGGCTACAACGCATTAGTGGTATAGGTGCTGTTATAGCTGTATTGGTAGTATTAGCAGGCCTGTTGGTTCTTGAATCTGCATTATATACTATAGGTGGTTTTATTTTCTTGATTCTATCTATGGGGCTATTCTGGTATGCTACCTGGAGGTTTCATAATGGTAACTCTGATGTGTCTAAATTAAACTATGAGTTACAAATTTTATCTTCCCGTAAATCTGATGTAGAACATCAGCTAGAGGCTTTGATCAAGGCTGCTACGCCTACAGCGAGTCCTGTACCATCCTTAGAAGGGGTGGCACATCTTGAACGTTGGATTCAAGAAGGTCATACATTACAAGGTATTTACGATGAAGCTCTCGCAGCATGGCAAAACTGGTTACCACAAGGGGCGGCTAAGAGTCTCGATGAAGATGATTTCTTTGGCCTCAAACATGAATATGATCAATATCATGAGCAACTACGTACTATAGAAGGCTATGAAAAGCGTTTAGCGGAGCATAAAGAAGGCCTACGTATTATTGAAGACCAAGCGATGGCTTTGTGGTATAACCTTGGGATAGAGGCGCCAGTATCTCCAACAGAGCTAAAACGCATTTATAACCAATATAAGAACTTCCAACAAAATAAAATTGTATGGGAACAAAAGGAAGCACAACGTAAAAGCTTCCGTAATGAATATGATAATTGGCATCGTAAGGAAAAAGAGCTACTCCTTCGTCAACAAGAACTGCTCCATAAAGCGGGTATGGAAAGTTCCAACGAGTATCGTCAACATCTTATCGATGAGGACCAATATAAACAGTGGCAAACTATCTACAAGCAAAGTCAGGTACAGCTGGATTTACTTGCTCCTGATGCGGAGAATAAAGACCTGTTCTATCGTCGTTTGCGAGAAGGCAACAAAGATAACTGGTTAGATGAATTGGCTCACTCTGAGCGTGAAATAGCCTCTATTGAAGATAAATTGGCTACCTTGTACGAGCGTCGCGGTCAAATCGTTGAAGCCATGCGTACACTTGGATCTGACCAAGAACAACACCAAATGTTGCAAGAACGTGAAGCTTTACAAAGTGAATTAGAGTCTGCTCTGGAAGATTGGGCTACGCAAGTATTGATAAGCCATTGTATGGATAAGGCTCAACAATCATATGAACAAGAAAAACAACCTCATATGTTAGAACTTGCATCCTCTTATGTTGAAAGCCTAACTGGTGAGAGGTATACACTTGATATTCTAGGTATCAACAAAGGGGTAGCACTTATCAACAACGATGGGGAACGACTAGAACTTAAATTCTGGTCTAGTGGTCTAGCTGACCAAGTATACTTGGCATTGCGTCTTGCCTTAGCAAAGGTATTCTCTTATCAAGTAGAATCCTTGCCGATTATTTTGGATGATATTTTGGTGCGCTTTGACGAAAATCGTCAACGTAGTGCCTTGGAACTGTTGGCTGAGCTTGGAAAGAATCAACAGATTTGGCTTTTTACCTGTCAACGCTCCGTATATGATATGGCTCAATCTATTATGGGCATCGATTGCCATAGACTAAGTCGTAGCTAAATGAATTTCGGACTTGAATTAAAGACTCAGTCAAATTAAAGTAGTGGTTACATTACAGTACTAGTAAATTTAACGACATACTTGAATTAAAGTCTTAGTTAAATCAAAGTGGTAATGAAATAATAATCCCTGTGGAGGCACATGCTTTCACAGGGATTATTAGGGATTATTAAAGAATAAATAATGTGTGTGATTGTAACTAAAGTAACTGTTTTAGTTACCATAGTGTGTTAGTATACATTTAGAACGAAAGGGGTTGAGTACTTGAACACAGCTTATTTGGACATGATCCAAGGGAAGAACCCTGGTGTAACGCCTGTGTGGTATATGCGTCAAGCTGGTCGTAGCCAAGCGGAATATCGCAAAATCAAAGAGAAATATTCATTATTTGAAATTACAAAAGAGCCCGAGTTATGTGCTCGTGTTACGGAATTACCTGTTAAGGAATACGGCGTTGATGCGGCTATCCTTTACAAAGATATCATGAGCCCAATGGTGGCTATGAATGTAAATGTTGAGCTCAAGGCCGGTGTGGGTCCTGTGTTTAGCACGCCTATCCGTTCTATGGCTGATGTAGAGGCTCTAGATTCCTTTGATCCTACCAAGGTAGAGTATATCGGTAAAACGATTACACTCTTAACATCTGGCATGCTCGACGTGCCACTCATTGGTTTTTGCGGTGCGCCGTTTACGATTGCATCCTACCTTATCGAAGGGGGACCAACGAAGAACTACAATAAGACTCGTGGCATGCTCATCGGTGCTCCTCATGTGTGGAATGCATTGATGACTAAACTGGCGGACATGTCCATTGCGTACTTATCCATGCAAGCCGAAGCGGGTGCCAATGCACTTCAAATCTTCGACTCTTGGGTAGGGGCTGTTAATGCAGATCAGTATAAACAAGGGATTTACCCTCATATGGAACGAATCATTAAGGCTGTAAAAGCTAAATATCCTCATTTACCTATAGCGATGAATGGCGTTGGCACTGACCATTTGGTGTCTATTTGGTCTCATTTGCCATTAGACGTCATTGCCCTTGATTGGCGTAGTTCCATTGTTATGGCGAATGAACGGGGTGTAACGCAAACCGTGCAAGGTAACTTAGATCCAGCGTATCTGTTCGGAGACGAAAAAACATTGGCTCACGAAGTAGATCGTATTTTGCTCGAAGGAGTTCGCTATGGTCGCCATATCTTTAATTTAGGTCATGGCGTATTCCCCGAGGCAGATCCTCAAAAACTCCATTGGCTAACGGACTATGTGCATGAGCGTAGTCGTGAGATTTGGGCTCAAGAGAGGTAAATTAGTGAAAGAAAAAAAAGGATTATTATACCTGTCTTATGGTAGCCCTTTAAGTAAGGATGATTTAGTACCCTATATGACGAGCATTCGTCGTGGCCGTGTACCAACGGAAGCAGAGATTACAAATCTCACTAAGCGTTATGATACAATCGGTCAATGGGAAAATATTGAGCTTCAAACTATGGCAGAGTGCCAATATAAAGCATTGCTTACTCTGTTGCCAACTATGCCTTCCGCTATTGGTTTTTTACACATGAAACCATCCATTGCAGATGCGGTTGACTGCTTAGTCCAGCAAGGAGTGGAGCATATTATCGCTATTGTAACAGCTCCATTCTTCACCGCTCTCGGTACTGGAGCTTATGAAAAACAAGTGCAAGCAGCCATTTCAAACCATGATAATGTGACATTTGACTTTATCCGTTCATGGTGGGATCAACCAACTTTTAAGGAATACTGGGTAAAAGCACTTTCAAAGTGTGTGCATAATGCTAAAGATGTATTCGTTATTTTTAGTGCGCACAGTATACCTCTTATCAATAATCATGATGGCGATTCGTATGCGTTGGCTTTAGAGGAAAGCGCTAAAGAGATTGCTGAATATTGTAAATTACCGAACTGGACTGTGGCATGGCAAAGTGCGGCTCCTCATGGCCAATGGTTGGAACCTACCGTAGAGGATGCAATCAATGAAGCTTTACAAACTGGTGCTACTCGCATTGCTTTTGTACCATTTGGATTTGTAAGCAATCACGTTGAGGTACTGTACGATAATGATGTGGAGTGTAAAGAACTCGTTGAAGCAAAGGGCGCAACATATATGCGTGCACCCATGCCAAATTGTAATGAAACATTTTTACAAGCAATGGCGAGTGCAATAATAGAAAGGATTCATTCGTGAATGTAACAATTGTGGGCGGTGGCTTAACAGGGCTAACAGCGGCTTATTATTTAGGCCATGCAAAGCCGAAATGGACCATTACTCTTTTCGAACAAGCACCACGATTTGGTGGGAAAATACAAACGCAACGTGTGGATGACTTCGTAGTGGAACTCGGTCCTGACTCCTATTTGGGGCGTAAAACAGAAATGACAGATCTCGTGCATGATCTTGGACTAGGTGATACCCTTGTGTCTAATGAAACAGGTCAAGCCTTTGTATATGATAAGGGCTCTATCCACCCAATTCCGGGCGGCTCCATCATGGGCATTCCTACGGAAATGATGCCCTTTGTGAAAGCAACACTCATTTCATGGCCTGGTAAATTGCGTGCTGGCCTAGATTATTTTAAGAAACCATACCAACTCGATAAAAATGGGGATGTATCCATTGGTCATTTTTTCAAATACCACTTAGGACAAGAAATGATGGATAAACTCATCGAGCCCCTATTAGCGGGTATCTATGGTGGCGATATTTATAAAATTAGCCTATTGTCGACATTCCCTCATTTTATTCAAGTAGAACAAAAGTATGGGAACATGGTAAAAGGTATGATGGCTGCTAAGATGAGTCACTCCAAAGCAGGTGTCTCTAAGGCCGCCAAAGGGGCTGTTACTGAAGGTGATGTTCCTCGAGCTGGTAAAGGCACTATGACGGACCGTCAATTTGAAAGTCACGAAGCTAAGACTAGTCAAGATACTTCTGCTGGTAATAGTGTAAACAATTCTAGTCAAATGACAAAGACTAGTTCTAATCATCAGTCTGCTAAGACACAAGCGGATATGGAAAGTCGAAAGGGTACTGCTGCTCAATCCGGCATGTTTCGTCAATTGACAGGCGGCCTTGAAAGCGTGATTACCGCTATCGTTGAGGCTATGCCTAGTAATGTACATTTGCATACAGGTACACTAGTTTCTGATATTCGATATGTTGAAGGTGTGTACGCAATCGATGTGGTCAATCAGTATAACAATTCTTGTGGTTGTCAATCTATGGCAGATCATGTGATTATTAGTACGCCGCCGGCAACGTATACACAATGGTTTAAGGATGATCAGGGTTTTGACTTCTTGCGTTCCATGGAGCAATCTAGTTGCGCCATTGCTATTATGTCTTTTGATAAAAGCACCTTTGATGGTGCTCTCAAGGGATCGGGTTTGCTTATTACTAGAAATACAGATACGCCTCTTACAGCGTGTACTATTCTTAATCAAAAATGGCCTCAAACAACGCCAGATGACAAGGTGGTGTTGCGAGTCTTTATTGGTAAGCCTGGTAATGATGTAGTAGAACGACTCAGCGAAGAGGAACTTTCAGAATTGGCAGTTAAAGAAATTCAACATATCATGGGTTTCTCTGTCAAACCAGAGTGGGTGCGCATCAATCGCCTCATTCACTGTATGCCTCAATATAATGTAGGCCATCGTGCAGGCATTAAATCTGTTCGTGAACATGTGGCGGAGCATTATCCAAATTTACATCTCATCGGTACGCCCTTTGATGGCATTGGAATCCCTGATGGTGTAAAACAAGCAAAAGAACTGGTAGAAAAACTTGTGAATGACAAGTAAAATAGTGACTTGCTTAAAAGAGTTAGTATAGTATTAAGAGCTATAGGATTATCCTCAGCATAAAAGTAGAAGTTTAGTCTTAACTAAAGAATGTACTAATAAAAAATCTCAATAGAAACTAAATTGAAAAGACTCTATATGCTATAATAGTAAGTGGAGTCTTTTGATTTCCGTAATTATAGATATACATTATTATTTTGATATAATCACCATAGATAGGAGTGATCATAATGGGAAAAGCAATCCCTACAGTAGAAGGTTGGCATAGCCAACACATGGTATTCGCCATGGATTTCAGCGCATGGAACTGCTTCACAGAGGATGAAAAAGCAGCAGCGCGCAATGAATTAAAAGCATTCTTAGCAGACCTTGAAGCTAAACATCAAGCTAAAGAAGGAAGTTATGCATTCTATGATTGTAATGGAGCAAAAGGGGACTTAATCCTATGGATTCTTGGTCCATCCCTTGAATACTTGGCGCAAGTAGAACGCAAATTCCGCCGCCTTGCCATTGCAAGCGTATTAGTACAAACATACTCTTATACATCTGTAACAGAAGTAAGCACCTATGTTAAGGCTAAACTTGATACAGAGGAAGTTAACCAAAAACTATATCCTCACGTACCTCGCGATAAATATATCTGTTTCTATAATATGAGTAAAAAACGCGAAGGTGATGATAATTGGTTCATGCTACCACCGCAAGAACGCGGAGCCTTGATGAAGTCTCACGGTGAACTTGGTAAAACATACTTGGACGTTTTATCTGAATTCACCACAGGTGGCTGTGGCTTAGATGACTGGGAATGGGGTATTACCATCTTCAGTAACGACGACATCCAATTCAAAAAAATCGTATATGATATGCGCTTTGAAGTAGCCAGTGCAAAATACGGCATCTTCAGCGACTTCTACGTTGGTACCATCATCGACGACGCACTACTAGAAGAAATCTTTGGATAATAAAAGAGCCTGCAATGCAGGCTCTTCTTTATTATTTAATTCATATATATCGATAAATAACTGCTTATTGTATCGTATATTTGTTCAATTTATAATGTTGTTAAGGTAGTCGGCGAGGTTGGGTCTCTCAAAAAGCAAATAGCCCTCCGTTACCCAGTGTAATTAGATAAACAGAAAGGCCATTTCCTATATGTTTTGTTTTTGAGATGCGCCTGACGTTCCTACTCGTCTGACTATCTATTTATATTATAGAGATAAA
>ERZ809296.4121-NODE-4121-length-11528-cov-4.671751_pt1 | contig 11528 bp, 10 predicted proteins | sample MGYA00520511_ERZ809296 | MGnify/ENA primary metagenome ERZ809296 (study PRJEB31576, sample SAMEA3212662) | Homo sapiens | biome: human-gut; feature: human gut; material: fecal | place: Sweden | collected 2012 ... | reverse complement strand
ACACCCTTCTTAAAGATCTGCACCTGGAGCTTTTCGGCACGGAAATTGGTGAGGGTCTTTTTCTTCCAAATGTCATTGGGATCGAAGATGGTAATGGGCTTGGTGTCATCCACTTCTTCGCCAGCCAACACGATGTAATCCGCCAGGGCCTTGCCATTATCCCGGCCATAGAAGCGATAGACCTCCTTGAAGCCAGGGGTGGTGATCTTTTGGGCAGTCTCGCTGAGCTTGATCTTGGGGATCAGCTCACCATTGTCATTTTCGATGGCAACAAGCTTATACACTCCGCCAAAAACAGGTTCATTTTTGCTGGTGATGAGATTTTCACCCACACCGAAGGAATCAAGCTTGGCATCCTGCAGCAGCAGGTCGCGGATGATGTATTCATCCAGCGAGTTGGATGCCATGATCTTGACATCCGGAAAACCGGCATCATCCAGCATCTTACGGGCCTTTTTGGAAAGGTAGGCCAAGTCGCCGCTATCCAAACGGATGCTCTTGGGACGGAAGCCCTTGGGCAGGACGACCTCATTGAATACCCGGATGGCATTGGGCACACCGGATTTGAGGACATTGTAGGTATCCACTAGCAGGCAGCAGTTATCGGGGTAGGTCTCGGCATAGGCCTTAAAGGCCTCGTACTCGTTCTCGAAGGCCTGAACCCAGCTGTGGGCCATAGTGCCGGAAGCCGGAACGCCCATCATGCGGTCGCTGATGGTACAGGCGGTACCGGCACAGCCCGCGATGTAGGCGGCACGGGCACCTAGCATAGCGCCATCGTACCCCTGGGCGCGGCGGGAGCCAAATTCCACAATAGCACGGCCCTGCGCTGCCCGGATAAGACGACTGGCCTTGGTGGCAATGAGAGTCTCAAAATTAAAGGTGACGAGCAACATGGTCTCTACCATCTGTACCTGCTCCAGCGGGCCACGGACGGTAATAATCGGCTCATTGGGGAAGATGGGGGTGCCTTCCTTAATGCTCCAAACATCGCAACGGAACTTGAAATTCCGCAGAAAATTGAAGAATTTCTCCGAGAAGCAGCCCTTTTTACGGAAGTACTCGATGTCCTCCTCAGTAAAAGAAAGGCCATTAATAAGTTCGATGATCTGCTGCAGGCCGGCATAGATGGCAAAGCCACCGTTTTCCGGCACACGGCGGAAAAAGACATCGAATACGGCGATCTTCTCCTGGATGCCGGCATGAAAGTACCCATTCACCATGGTATACTCATAGTAGTCGGTAAGCAGGGTCAGGTTGCGTTCACGGGTGATATAATCGCTCATAATAGTAAAACATCCTTTCTTCCTCTGATTTATGTGGTCTTGACCGACAGCGCAGCACCCTGTGGAACAGTAAGGGTGGCCTGTTCGGTGTAGGTAGCAAAGGGTTCATCGGTGGCGGGATCCTGCTGGGCGTGGAACACCAAAATGCTGACGGTAACAGGATAACTGCCCGCTTCTGGCAAGAAATCCGGATAGGCATACAGCAGGTATTCCTCCGCCCTAATAATCGGAGTAGTGAGCAGCACGGTGCCATCGGCCAGAGTGTAGCGCACCCGCATCACACATTCATTGCCTGGGGTGTTTTCCAGCAGCAGCGGCAGGCTGCCATCCTTCCCCATAGCCAAGCTGCCATTAAAGAGATACCAAAAGTATTCCGGAGTGGTGTTCTGTGGGGCATTTTCGTAGCCCGGCAGACGGCCAGTATGGATGGTGGTATCCGCCATTTCAGTGTGGGTGGGTTCCGGCGGGGGATATTCCCCCTGAGGGAGAAGCAGCGCCAGCACCAGTCCAATGCCGACAGCTACCGCAGCTACCAACAGCGTGGAAATAATCTTTTTCGCCACGGTCATACGCCTACCCCCTCTTTTTCTCCGTCAGAATCAAAAAGAACGCTAATATTATAGCGCAATTTGTGCCAAAACACAACAGTTATGACAGAAAAACCCCCGACCACAGCGGATCGGGGGTTATAAGTGAACTGGCTTACGGGGCCTGGGTATTACCGCTCCCCTGACTATCGGAGGGGGTGAGCGTATCTACCCGGCCGACGGTACCGGTATTAAACTCGGTGCCGGAAACACTATCATTCATGATGGTGGTGACGGAGTAGAGATAAAAATCCTTGCCGTTTTTCCGCAGCTCATACAGCATGTATTTGGAGGGAGTCTCCTCCAGGTTACCCTTGCTATCATAATTGATACTGAGCACTGTAGTGGGTGGCACATAACCTACGGTAAGCTGGCAGCTATCCTGCTTCATTACAATTTTTTCCACGCTTGGGGTGGCAAAGCCGGTCATGGCGATGATGGGCACATGATAGGAAGCAATATCGCTATCGTACTGATAGGCATTTTCCATATCACCGATGGTCATATGCTCCAGCTTGATATTCTGACCAAACAGACTAACAGCCTGAGCGTCCACATCCGCCGCCGGGATGACCATGCGGCCGTACTCATCAAATTCGTAGCTGCCGCGGCGTTCGCCCAGCATACAGGCCCACAAACTACTTTGCAGCAAAAATTCATTATCGCAGGTAGCGGGGTCAGTAAAATCGGGCGGGTCGAACATGACCACTGGCAGCAGCATCTGCTCGTACTTGGTTTTTTGGGCGGTGTTATCCGCCAGATTGCGGGTAAGGCCATAGCACCAATTAAACACGGTGCATAGCCCAATAACGCACAGCACGATAAAAACGAGGCCAATCGGCGCCGCGTGACGGTTACGGGCATTCGTTTTCTCTGTACTCATAACAGGTTCCTTTCCTTACAAGGGGCGTTGCATCAATCCTTCTCTTTTTCCTTTTCGGCTTCCTTTTCAGAATCCGGGGCAAGGATGACACGCATTTTTTCGATCTTCTGTTCTTCCATTTCCAACACAGTAAAGGTAAGCCGGCCAAGCTGGAAGGTCTCACCGACAGCAGGGATGTGCTCCAACACTGAAAGCGCCAGACCATTCATGGTATCGTAGTCGTCTTCCTCAATATCGGCGGGATGGTAGTCGATTTCATCCAAGAAGTCATCCACCGGCATATCACCGCTGATCTCGTAGGTATCGGGGGTCACCTCGGTGAACTCGGTGACGACCTCGTCACGCTCATCATAAATCTCACCGACCAGCTCCTCCAGGACATCCTCCATGGTGACGATGCCCAGCGTACCGCCGTAGTCATCCATAACGATGGCGATATGCACCTTTTTACGCTGGAATTCCGAGAGCAGACGGGCAATTTTCATGCTGCGATGCACATACATCGGCTCGGTCATCAGTTTTTTGATATCGAAGTTCTTATTCAGCAGGGCAGCTTGCAGAATATCACGGGTATGCACTACACCGATGATGTGATCCACTGTCTCGCTGTAAACGGGAATGCGGGAAAATCCTTCCTCGGTGATGATCTGCAGTACCTCCTGCGGGGTGGATTCCTCATCGATAGCGACCATATTGACGCGAGGGGTAAGGATATCCTCCACGGTGGTATCATTGAACTCCAGAGCGGACTGTACCAGCTCTTTTTCCTGCTCCTCCAGCACGCCCTCCTCTTCGATGGTATCCAGCATATACATCAGTTCCTGCTCAGTGATGGTGGGCTGCTCTTCGCCGTCCTCCTTTTTCTTGAAGGGCTGCATGAGCCGCAGGAACAAAAAGCTGAACGGGGTAAAGATGACCATAAGGATACGCAGCACCCCGGCAAACGCCATCGAAATGCTCTCGGCGTTCATCTTGGCAAAGCTCTTGGGGATAATTTCGCCGAAGGTGAGAACGACAAGGGTGGAAATACCGGTAGCAATCGCAACCGCATAATTCTGGAAATATGCTGTTGCAATGACGGTAACCAGTGAGGAAATGGCGATATTAACAAGGTTATTGCCGATAAGGATGGTCGCAATCAGCTTATCGTATTGCGCGGCCACCTTTACCGCCTGTGCGGCACGCTTATTGCCGTCCTCGGCCATGGTGCGCAGACGGATCATATTGGCCGCGGAAAACGCGGTCTCGGATGCGGAAAAGAAAGCGGATAGCATTAACAGAACTAGAATAAGTAGGTAGGTTGTACTGCCTATGTCGTCCAAAAAAATACACACTCCTTGTTTGAGTAAAAATGTTGATAGCACCATCACAGGAGACGGTGTTATTTTATATTGTAGCAAAAAGAGGATAATGCGGCAAGACCATGGATAAAATGTTCAGGCTTTATTCACAGCTTGGTGATAAAAGGCGGGGCACGGGTAATTGACTCTCCCCTGCCCCGCTGGCTTACGCTAAGGTGATTATTCCTTGCCTTCCTTCTTGGCTTCCATCTTGGCGATGGCATCCTTGCGGGAAAGATTGATACGGCCCTGCTGGTCGATCTCGGTAACCATAACGAGGATCTCATCGCCGACGGATACCACATCCTCCACCTTTTCCACGCGCTTCGCATCCAGCTTGGAGATGTGGACAAGGCCTTCCTTGCCGGGTGCGATCTCAACAAAGGCGCCGAAGTTCATCAGACGGGTAACAACGCCCTTATAGATAGCACCGACCTCGGGATCATTGACAATGGTCTCGATGATATTGATAGCGGTGCGGCAGTCATCGATATCAATGGCGGAAACAAATACATGGCCGTCATCCTCAATGTCGATCTTGACATTGCACTCGGCGCAAATCTTCTGGATGGTCTTGCCGCCGGAGCCGATGACCTCACGGATCTTATCGGGATCGATGGTCATGCTGAGCATCTTGGGCGCGTACTTGGAAAGCTCGGGCCGCGGAGCGGGGATGGCCTTGAGCATAACCTCATCGAGGATATAGTTGCGGGCCTTGTGGGTCTTAGCAAAGGCCTCTTTAATGATCTCGGGAGTCAAGCCGTCGATCTTGAGGTCCATCTGGATGGCGGTGATGCCCTTCTTGGTGCCGCCTACCTTAAAGTCCATATCGCCGAAGAAATCTTCGACGCCCTGAATATCCACCATGGTCATCCAGCGGTCGCCCTCGGTAATAAGGCCGCAGGAGATACCGGCAACGGGAGCCTTGATGGGGACACCGGCATCCATAAGAGCCAAAGTGGAACCACAGATGGAGCCCTGGGAGGTGGAGCCGTTGGAGGAAAGCACCTCGGAAACCAGACGCATGGTGTAGGGGAACTCCTCCACGCTGGGAATCACGGGCTCCAGGGCACGCTCGGCCAGCGCACCGTGACCGATCTCGCGGCGGCCGGGGCCGCGGCTGGGACGGGTCTCGCCCACAGAGTAGGAGGGCATATTGTACTGATGGATATAGCGCTTGGAGGTCTGCTCATCGATGCCATCAAGGATTTGAGCCTCACGGATGGTACCGAGAGTCGCAATGGTCAGCACCTGGGTCTGGCCGCGGGTGAACATGCCGGAGCCATGAACGCGGGGAATGATGCCGACTTCGGCATCCAGCGGACGGATCTCATCCATGCCGCGGCCGTCTACACGCTTGCCGTCATCCAGCAGCCAGCGGCGCACCACAAACTTCTGCAGCTTGTAGATGCACTCATCCAGCATGGCGCCCTGCTCAGGGTATTTCTCATCATACTCGGCATGCAGGCGGTCATAGATAGGGCGCATACGCTCATCACGGATGTTCTTATCATCGGTATCCATGGCAACACGGACATCCTCGATGAACTCATCCTTGATGGCCTCAAAGAGGTCATGGTCGATCTCCATCGATTCAAAGGTGAACTTGGGCTTGCCGATCTCAGCCTGGACTTCCTTGATGAAGGCAACCATCTTCTGCACCTCGGCAAAGCCCTTCATGATGGCTTCCAGCATGGTATCGTCATCCACCTCATTGGCGCCGGCCTCGATCATACAGACCTTTTCGGCGGTTCCGGCCACGGTGAGCTGAAGATCGCTCTTCTGGCGCTGCTCGGCATTGGGGGTAAGGATGATCTCGCCATCGACCAGACCGACATTGATGCCGGCGATGGGCCCATTCCAAGGAATATCGGAGATGGACAGTGCCATGGAAGCGCCGATCATACCGGCAATCTCCGGCACGCAGTCGGGATCAACGGAAAGAACGGTCATCACAACGGAAACATCATTGCGCATATCCTTGGGGAACAGCGGACGGATGGGACGATCTACCACGCGGCTGGAAAGCACGGCCTTATCGCTGGGGCGGCCTTCCCGCTTCAGGAAGGAGCCGGGGATCTTGCCCACGGCATACAGCTTCTCTTCAAAATCGACGGAAAGCGGCAGGAAATCGATGCCGTCACGGGGCTTTGCGGAAGCGGTGGCATTGACCAATACGGTGGTCTCGCCATAGCGGACCAGCACAGAGCCGCCAGCCTGGCAGCACATCTTGCCAGTTTCAAAGGTCATCTTGCGTCCGGCAAATTCGGTTTCAAATACGCGGAAGTTTTCAAACATCTTTTTTCTCCTTACTTTGTGTCCTTTGGTCTGACGGCTCCGCTTTCGTTTTAGCAATAAAGCCTTCCTCCGGGGAAGATTTTTGCCTTCCGGGGGAACGATTCACTGCTAAACACGAGGGCAAAAGCCGCCCTGCTTACCTGTGAAAAATGGGCTAAAAACCGGCTAAGAGGGCAGACGGAATCCCCGCCCGCCCTCCGGCAGTTCAATTACTTACGCAGACCCAGCTTGGCAATGATCGCGCGGTAACGCTCGATATCCTTCTTCTTGAGGTAGTTCAGCAGGTTTCTGCGGTGACCGACCATCTTGAGCAGACCACGGTTGGAATGGAAGTCCTTGGGGTTCTGCTGCATGTGCTTGGTCAGGCTGTTGATGCGGTTGGTGAGAACAGCGATCTGAACTTCGGGGGAACCGGTGTCGCCCTCGTGGGTCGCGTACTCAGTAATGATCTTGTTCTTTTCTTCCTTGAGAATCATGTTATTTCACCTCATAAATTATTTACGCCAAGATCTGAGTATCGGGATCGGTGAAGTTCCCACGGGGGAACACTCCCAAATACCGGGATCCGGTCATATCAATATGGAATTATAGCATATAATACGGCTGCTGTAAAGTGCTTTTGGGCGGATTTTTACGGCTTTTTATGGTGCTTTTCGGCGGCCAGTACGGTGGATCGCAGCAGCATGGTGATGGTCATGGGGCCTACCCCACCGGGGACCGGCGTGAGCCACCCTGCCACCGGGGAAACGCTCTCAAAGTCCACATCACCGCAAAGTTTCCCTGCTGCATTGCGATTCATTCCTACATCAATGACTACCGCACCGGGTTTAACCATCTTCCCGGTGACAAACCCAGCCTTGCCCACAGCGGAAATCAGAATATCCGCCCGGCGGGTCACCTCCGGCAGATTCTTGGTCCTGCTGTGGCAAATAGTAACGGTAGCATTGCGGTGCAGTGCCAAAAGTGCCATGGGTTTTCCTACAATATTGCTGCGCCCGATGATAACGCATTCCTTGCCGGCCATGTCCACACCGGTGCTATCGATGAGGGTGAGAATGCCGCTGGGCGTACAGGGGGCAAAAAAGTAATCCCCAATGACAATACGACCCACATTCTGCGGATGGAAAGCGTCCACATCCTTTTCGGGGTCGATCGCGGATAGGATCTCCTTTTGATCCAGATGAGCGGGCAGCGGCAGCTGCACCAAAATGCCATCGATCTCTTTCCGGCCATTCAGTTCGGCAATGAGGGCAAGCAGTTCCTCCCGGCCGGTATTTTCCGGCAGGGTGTACTGCTCGGAGTGAATACCAAGCTCCTCACAGGCTTTGTGCTTATTGCGCACATACACTTGGGAGGCGGGATCCTCTCCCACCAGCACCACAGCCAGGCCGGGGGTGATGTCCTCCGCTTTCAGAGCCTCTACCTGGATTTTCAATTCGGCGCGGCACTGGGCCGCCACCGCTTTTCCATCAATGATCTTCGCGCTCATGGGGTTCCTCTTTCTGTTCCGGTTGGGTCGGTTTCTTTCCGTTCTTCTTTTCGGCCAGCTTGGCATCCAGGGCGGCTATACGCTCCCGGCTTTCCTTGGTATCCACATAGCGGCCCAGGGTAAAGCGCGGCTTTTTCTGGCCCTCGATATACTCCAGCGTCATGGGCTTACGGCCCCGCAGAAAGATGAAGAGCATCAACCCGGCGGCAACGATAAACAGCACGCCGCCCAGCGCCTGGGAAACCCGCACACTGCCCCACATCAAGCTATCGGTGCGCAGGCCCTCCACAAAGAAGCGCCCCAGGCCGTACCAGGCGGTATAGCCCAGTGTGATCTGGCCATCGTAGCTGCGGCGCGGGAACAGCCACAGCAGCAGAATCGCCACACCGATAAGGTTCCACAAGCTCTCGTATAGGAAGGTGGGATGTACCGGCAGGGTGGGATCCACCATGATGCCCTGGGCGGCCAGCGCCGCCTGATGCCGGGAAAGATAGGCGGAGATGGTATCTGATGTCATACCCCAGGGGAGGGTGGTATTGGTGCCAAAGGCCTCCATATTGAAGAAATTGCCCCAGCGGCCAATCGCTTGTCCCAACATAACGCCGGGGAAAGCCGCATCCGCTACCGGCAGCATGGGAAGCTTTTTGATGCGGCAGACGATAAACGCCACAATAAGCGCTCCAATAATGCCGCCATAGATGGCCAGTCCGCCACCACGCAGGTTGAATATTTCCTTTAGATTATCTTTATAATTATCCCACTGGAATGCCACATAATAGGCCCGCGCGCCCACAATGGCGCCGACCATGGCCCACAGAATGACATCCAGTCCTTCATCCGGGTGGATGCCGCAGGTGCGGTTATGAGAAAGATAGACCCATAGCCCCAGGCCAAAGCCCACCGCGATGATCACACCGTACCAGTAAATATCCAAATTGCCGATGGATAACGCCACCCGGCTAATGGGAAGTTCCCACCCCAAACCGGGAAACCGCAGAATTTCCATGGTACCCACTTCCTTTACACTGATAGTTTTTACTTTTACGGTTTATTATAGCATAGCCCCGGCGGTATTTCTATTCTCATTTATAAATTTTTGTGCATATCGGCTTGTTCTGTGCTATAATGTCCGAAATGACCCTTTGACATCCGTCCAAGATAAAAGGAGCTGTATTCCATGACAGAACTTCTCATCCGGCTATTTATCCGTGATAAAGACAATGTGCAGGACCCCACGGTGCGCCAGCAATATGGCACGCTCAGCGGGTTGACCGGCATCTGCCTGAATATCCTGCTGTTCCTGGGCAAGCTGGTGGCCGGCACTGTTTCCGGTTCCATCGCCATCACGGCCGATGCTTTCAATAACTTATCCGATGCCGGCTCCTCGGTGGTCACGCTCATCGGTTTCCGGCTGGCTGGGCAAAAACCCGATCGGCATCACCCCTTCGGCCACGGTCGGGTAGAGTACCTCTCCGGGCTGGCCGTTTCGGTGGTCATCCTGCTGATGGGCTTTGAGCTGGGTAAAACCTCCTTTGAGAAGATCCTCTCCCCTGCCCCGGTGGAATTTTCTCTGCTGCCGGTCATCATCCTGCCGGTCTCCATCTTGGTCAAGGGTTGGATGTACCTTTTTAACCGCAAGCTGGGCAAAAAGCTGGATTCCGCCGCCATGATGGCCACAGCCGCCGATAGCCTCAGCGATATGGTCTCCACCGGCGTAGTGCTGCTCGGCACCCTGATCGGACATTTCTTTAATATCCAGTTGGATGGTTGGCTGGGTATTTTGGTTGCCGTGTTCATCCTGTATACCGGCTACAATTCCATGAAGGATACCATTGATCCGCTGCTGGGCCGGGCGCCCGATCCCGAACTGGTGGATGGCATTCGCCGCCGGGTGCTGGCCCCTCCGGAAATTCTCGGCCTGCACGATCTCATCGTCCATGATTACGGCCCCGGCAGGCTGTTCGCCTCGCTGCACGCCGAGGTGGATAAAAACGGTGATATCTCCGCTATTCACGATGTCATTGACCGGGTGGAGCGGCAGATTCTGCACGAACTGGGCTGTGAAGTCTGCATCCATATGGATCCCATTGCCGTTGGTGACCGAAAGACAGCGGAATGCCGCACTATGGTGGCCCGGCTGCTGGCCGGAATCGACCCCAGGCTGACGATGCACGATTTTCGCATCACCAGCGGCCCCGACCACACCAACCTCATCTTTGATGTGGTGCGTCCACTGGATTCTTCCTATACCAGTGAAGAGTTGGAAGAACGCATCCGGCAGGCGGTAACGGCACTGGAAGGCAATTATTACGCAGTCATTACCGTGGATACCCCAAGAGTATAAAACAGAAAAATGGCCGGGATTCTGTTCAGGATCCCGGTCTTTTATTGCTCCATATCATCCTCAGCAAAGGGAAGTTCCTGCAGCACCACCTCCCGGATGAACCGAAAGGTTTTCTCCTCCCCCTTATCCCGCAGCATTGTCAGGATAAACCGCAGCTTGCGAGCCGTCACCGGGTGCATCCAGCGGTTATCCCCCGCCCGCTGCAGATATTCCAGCGGAGCGCCATCGTGGTATTGATCCCCCAGGTAGGTCCGGCTGGCAGCAATGCGATCCATACACATCTCCACAAAGAATTCAGTTGGCATCTCCAGCGGCTCATATTGGTGGGTTACCGGGCTCACATCTGTCCAGTACTCAAAATGGTGACGATTGCGGCCCTTGTGGTGCATCCACGCCAGCGAATAGCCATTCTCCCGGCGCTCCTGCTGCGTAGGGCTAAAGGTGCCCTGGTAATACTTCGCACCACGCCAGAATTCCGTTGGAGAGTATTTGGAAAGATCGTGGGTAAGACCCCGCCAGTACAGTCCCACCCGGAAGCAGTACTTCCGCACCAGGTGCCGGTGATGAGTAATGGTTCTAAAATGTCTGATGGGATGCATCTGCTCCCCCCTCTCTGCTTTACTCCGTTCATTATTATAATTCAACGGTCAAAGGATTGCAAACCCCAATGCAAAACGCTATAATAAAAAACACACACGCTAAAAAGGAGTTCTCCCATGACGATAAACGGTAAAAAATACATTGTAAAGGTCCCCACCGGCAAAACCACCAATGATTTTCAATTTGATGAACTGCTGCCGGCCTTCCGCAAATACTGTGCCAAGGTAGCGCAGAACCAGGCCACCTGCATCGCCGGGTACACCAATACGCTGGAAGTCCCCCAGGTAATGAGCTGGGCTGCTCTGTTGCAGGATCTTACTGGGCAGTTCACCGAAAGCCTGGGCTACATCGAGCACATCAACCGCATCCCCACCGATGAGGCAGGCAAGTTTCTGCTGCCCCGCGCTATTTATGAAGACTTCCGCACTTTGAATGAAGTCATCAGCTGTGTGGGTCCCGCCGCGTGGAACCAATGGGATGAGACCAGCAAGCTGTACTGGAAAAGCTGTGTCCCCCGGATGCGAATGCTGATAGAGAATGCCAAAGTGACCGAAGAATAAGGGGAGAAAACTTTTTTCGGTTTTCCCGCAAAAAGGGCTTGATTTTTTACCGGGCCTATGGTATTATAATCAAGCTGAAGCGAAAGTTCCGGTATAAAATCTGGGTGTGGCGCAGGTGGTAGCGCGCTACCTTGGGGTGGT
>ERZ809296.4110-NODE-4110-length-11553-cov-3.660202_pt1 | contig 11553 bp, 14 predicted proteins | sample MGYA00520511_ERZ809296 | MGnify/ENA primary metagenome ERZ809296 (study PRJEB31576, sample SAMEA3212662) | Homo sapiens | biome: human-gut; feature: human gut; material: fecal | place: Sweden | collected 2012 ... | reverse complement strand
GTGCGTGGAAAGCTCTCCCGTGTGCAGGGTGTGGCGCTGCCACTTTCATCTGTGTTTACGGTATCAACGACCATTCCTTTGGCGTAGCGCAGTGTGCCATCCGGCGTGATGATGTCCTCGGCGGCAGTGATCTCATAGGTTGCCCCTGCGAGGTTTTTATCCGCAAACACAAGGCTGTATACGCCGTCCGATTCCACAGCGGAGAAGAAGACCTCACCGCTTTTTGAAATGTTGACGATTCCTTTCTGCGGCATATTGTGTTTTTCTACGGTTACAACCGTCTTGCTGCCGTCCACCCTAAATGCGATGGGAGCGGAGTCGAGGACATATCCGTAAGCCGTACACTGCTCGATGATCTCATAATTGCCGTAGGGCAGCTTTTCGGGCATCATGAGCTTGCCCGACACATCGGTGTAATAGGTGTCGATGTCAACAGGTGTAGGATAGTTAATGTGCTGCACGATATATTCGCCGGTATCGGTGTTACGCACCTTAAAGCCAATACCCGCCGCAGGGATAATTTTACCCGTTTCCGCGTCCTTTTTGACAATCTCAATGAGCGCCTCAAAGGTTGCGTTGTTGATGAGAAAGCGATAGGTTTCGCCGTTTTCCTTAACAAAGACATTGAAGGGTGCAAGCAATTCCTTGCCTTCCCAGCCCTTGGTCTGCTTCACGGTATACTCGCCGTAGGGCAAGTCTTTGGTTTCGGCAAAGCCGTTTTCATCGCATACGAGAATATCTCTTTCGGTTTCCTCGGCATTTTCATAGCTGCCCGCCGCTTTCAGATATACCTCAAACTCCGCACCTTTTTCGGGTGTTTCGATCTTGGTGCTGCCGTCATCGCAATGCTTGATTACGGCGATTTTTCCCTTGATAACATCTTCGAGGGAGTCAAGAGGCTTTGCAAGGTTGTATTCAACGGTATAGAGCTTGGCCTCCGCACCGATATGCTGGCTCTCGGTATTGAGCAGGTAGCCCTCGGACGGGCTGATTTCTTTCAGTGACCAGTCATTGCCGCAGATATAATACTTGGTGGTAAACTGACCGTTTGCGTCGGTGGTATAGGTGTCAATAAGCTGATTTCCTTTATAGATGCCGTACTTGGCACCTGCGAGGGAGGCGTCACCCTGAGGCAAGCCCTTTTCGCTGTCGTTCTTGGTTACGGTAACATTGAACTTCTTGAGGATATTATCAAAGGACTTATTCGTTACCTTGTTCCACTCGATTGCGGCGGTCTGCTTTTCGGGTACGACATAGCGAGTCGGAGTGTCGACTTCTTCGAGGGTATATCCCGTGCCGATAAGCACATCCTTGAATCTTGCAATGCCGTTTTTATCGGTCACAGCATACTCGTTGACCTCAATGCCGGAAAGCGATGTTCCGTAGAGGCGGAATTTCATGCCCTCGGTCAGTCCGTCCTCGGCAGTCTTTTTGACTGTGAGGTCGCCGCGGCGGAGCTTGTTGCTGAAGTTGACGGTAGACACCTGACCGCTGACTACGGTGACGCGGCGTGTTTCCTGCGGCACATATTTGTCATATTCGGCTTCTGTTACGGTGTACACGCCGGGGCGAAGGTTGTCCACCTGAATGACGCCGCCGTTTGCGGTTTTAACGGTTTTGTCCACGCCCTCGCCCTTAATGCGGAAGGTAATGCCGTCCACCTTGCCGTCCTCGCTGACCTTGACGATTTTTGCACTGCCGGGGATCAGTTCATTGACGGCCTTGATGGTAATCGTGGCGTTTGGGGTATTCTTGTTAAGCGTAACCGTCCATTCGGATTTTCCGTAGGCACGGTAGTCCTTCGGGAACACGGTTTCCTTGACGGTATAAGTGCCGAACGGGATCGGATCGGCAGCCTTGGCATAGCCGGAGGCATTGGTCGGGCCGATCTTGTATACCTTACCCGTCTTTTGATTTGTGGCAACGAATACGGCTCCGGCAAGTGCCTTGCCGTTTTCATCGGTCTTTTTAACCTCCATAAAACCGTTTTCGATAAAGAGCTCGTCCGGAAGATGATAATATCCGTTCGGCGTGGATGCCTTATCTCCGTTGGAGGAGTGTGCCATACCTTCGGTGGTGTTGATTTCGGGGCCTCTCTCATTACCTACATGGATAATGAAGTGCTTGCCGTTATACACGCCTGCAAAAATAGCCGCATGGACATGGCTGCTTGAGCTGTTGCCGAAGATGATGATATCGCCGGGAGTGAGCTTGGAATAGTCCACATTGCTCGGACTCGTGCCGACCTTTTCGATCTTGCCCTGCGAGGCAAGCTTATTGAGTGCGTTCTGCCAAGTCACAACAGCCTGCGAGTTTGTTCCCGTAGCGTTGATGGCGTCGGTAATAAACTGCGTATCCACACCCTCAATGTTAGGCAGGTAGTTGCAAATATAGTAGGTCACGAAGCTTGCACAGCAGAGACCGTACTGTTCGAACCTTGCAATATTCGGTGCTTTGCCCGTTACGGTTGAGGAGTCGGAAACCGTTTCCTTGCCGGATGTGGCCGTTCCGTAGTGAATGTCCGACAGAACATCCGGTGCATTTCGTTTCAGTGCGCCGCCGTAGTGTCCGGTCTGATAGATCGTGCCGTTATCCTTTTGCTTCTGTACATTGTAGCCCGTATAGGCAAGCGCTCTGACGATGGGGTTGTCGAGCATTTTGTCGGGGATGTCCGAGGCAGGTGCCGCAAACGCCGAGATCGGGAAAGCGCTGAGTACCATTACCAATGCAAGGAGCAAGGATAACAATTTCTTTCTGTTCATATTGACTCATCCTTTCAAGTTTGATTGTATAAAAAAAGAACGCCTGATTTTATCAAGCGTTCTTTTTGGAGTATATCGGGCGGTTATCCGCCGTAGTTTTGGCTGCTTACGCATACGCAGCAGTACCATGTGCCGCCTTTGTAGGTGATGCCGACCGCCATGTAGGTGTATTCGGCACTTCCTACATAGCGCCAATGGCCTGCACTGTTCTTAAAGCCGTTGGCTATTTTATCGGCTATCTCGTCGGCCGTACCCGTCCAATTTCCTTTGGCGGCGGCCTCGGCATTGTATCCTCGGTAGTAGCTGGCTTCGGGCATTCCGCAGTCCGACATATCTACATATTCTCCGTATTTGAGTACGGTGCAGGCTTCGGGGCTTGATTCATGCGAGAAGTTTGTTATAAGCTGCTCGGAGCGATAGGTTGCGACCTTGCCGAGTCCGGGCAGGATGGTTGCAGCCGGTGAGCCTTGAGCCTGCCTCAGTGCATTTATCTTTTCTGCCGTTTTCCTTGCCACCTCATTGGCGGTAGGTGTTGCGGCAGGAACTTCGGGCTTTTCTGTGGGTGCAGGCGTTTGCGGTTTTTCCTCGGCAGGCTTCTGAGCTTCCGTCTGCTTGGACGGTGTCTTGGTCTGCTGATTTGATTCGGCAGGCTTTTTGGTGTCTGCTTTACTGCCGCTGTCGGCAGGGGCATTGCTTTCGGCCTTTTCTTTTTCTGCCGTAGATTCGTCTTGCTTTATTTCGCTCTCCACAGGCAGGCTGCTCTCGGCGGTCGACTCGGAAGCGTTGTCCGTTACCGTTGCCGTGATGCCGCTTTCTGTGCTTGCAGGATCGCTGCCTGTATTTTCCGCCTTATCTGCACCGCATCCCGCAAGGCTCAGCGTTATTAGTCCTGCGAGGAGGGCTGCGAGCATTTTCGTATTTCTCATATTTACCACCTCTACCTACAGGATACCGAAAAAATTCGGAAAGTCCAGCGAAATCTGCACTTTTCAGAAAAAAGTCACATCTTTTGTGCCGGACTTTCGTTCTCATCGGGTAATTCCTCCTCGGATTCCTCCAAAGCCTCACGGTAAGCGCCGAGGACGGCGTCGTTAAGACTCTGCCTTGCCTCATCGGTGAGGGCAAAGGCAATGTCGGAATATTTTGTTTCTCCGCTGCCGGTTTTGTAGGACCGAAAGGGCATCCGGGCGAACATTCCTTTCTGACCGTCCACCACGGCGATGTCCTTAATAACGAACGCGCCGCCGATGTTCACACTTGCATACGCCTTGACGGTGGCGTTCTCACGCTCGATCATGCGGTCGATCTTGGCGGTCAACGAAAGATTGGATTTTTCTGTGCGGTTGGTTTTCTTGGTTGCCATAGTAAAATTCCTCCTGATTACAGATTCATTGTCATGCCGCCGTCCTCATCGGGTTCATCGGCAAGGTCGTCGGCTTCAAGATATTTCCGCGTGTTTTCCTTTGCCCATTCGGGGATGAGCTCCTCTTTCAGTGCGCCCACAAATTCCGTGCGGCGGTAATAGGTTTTTTCTCCGTCCGACACATGGAATCCGAACACCTTCGTACCGAGAGAATCCGGGCGGCAGCCGTTGCTGTGGGTGGCGTAGAACAACTGATCCTGCGGCGTTTTGCACTCGTCCTTGAGAACGGACGGATCAAGCACCAAGATGCGATCGGTATAGTTGAGCTGCCCGCTGCGCTCACTGTCGCAATGGCTTCTGTCATATAGTCCGAGAGCGTCCCACTGCCGCCTTGTATCGGCAACGAATAGATTGACGAGCCCCGGATGGCTGCGGACATGGTATTGCCATGTGTTTTCCTTATCCATAACGGAAAAGCGCCTTGCCCAATTTTTGTTGTCCTCGGAGTATCTGCCGTCATGGGTTCCTTGGCGCACGGTGGCGGCGAGGACGAAGTTGACACGGTCAAAGCCGTAGCGGTCGATAATTTCCTTGGCACAGGATTTAAGACACTGACCGTCATAGTGTTCGTCAATGGCTCTCTCGATAGCACGGGCGCAGTCGCAGTTTTCGAGGTAGCTTTCACGCCATTCGTCCTTTTCGTTCCATTCCGCAGCTTCCTTGAGGGAATAGAGATACAACGGCTTATGCTCAGGCATTGTGTCCACCTGCTTTCTGTTCTGCCCACTTGACGGACAAATGAACAAGGGCTACACGCTGCTGTTCGGCGGAGAGACTGTCGAGGAAATCCTCAAGCGTCATCTCGGTTTCCTTATCGGCTGTCTTGGTGCCGGAGCAGTTATCGCAGATTTTCTCGCGCTTTACGGTCACGGTTCTGCCGTCCGGGGATTCCGTAAAGGACAGCACATCGTTATACGAAAAACCAACCCGCTGGCGGATCTCATAGGGAATGGTGATTCGTCCTCTTTTACCAAGGACACGGTATAACTTTGTCATATCAGTTCGCCTCGCTTTCATCGCAGTTATCGCTGCAGGGGCAGTCCTCGCAGTCGCCGGTGCAGTCCATGTCGGCAATGGGACAGTTTTCGCAATCGCCGTCGCAGACGATGTCCTTCGGATCGTCGATGTTCTCAATGACGATCTTATGTCCGTCTGTGTACATCTGCATAGGGTTGCCCTCGAACATTCCGGCTTCGAGGAATAATTCGGCAGGCACGGGAAGCATAATGATTTCGGTTTTTATCTTTTTATTCTGCATACGATGTTCTCCTTTAATATTTTTTCGTAGTCGAGTGGCTTGTCGATAGAATCGAACAAGGTGAGCTGGTGCGGCTGCTGCCGTTCACGCTCAAAGAGGTCATAATTGGCTATGAGCAGTTCGGGGAATTCTTTGCCGGCCTCATATTTCTGAGCCATGCTATGCACCCGTTTGAAATCGAAAAAGTTATATTCCTTATATAACTCTCGGATTTCGGGGCAGTCATTGTAGGACAGCAGGAATTTGCCTTTCATGCCCGCAAGAGCGTGGTAGAGCCGCAGATGATCCTCCCATGTGAAGCCGCAGTCATACACATATTCGCTTGTGAAGTACGGCGGATCGCAATAGGTGAAGGTTGTTGGACGGTCATAGTGTTTTATAAGGGTTTCAAAGTCCTGGTTTTCGATGACCACATTCTCGCATCGCTTGGCAAAGTCCTGTACGAGCGTAAACAGCGTCCTGAGTGAAAACGGCTGACAGACAAAGGATTTACATCCGCTTGAATAACTGTAGCGAATGAGCTTTAGGAACATGGCAGCCCTGCGCAGGTCGTGATCGTTCCTTGCCGCCGAATACAGCGTCCGCACTTCCTTGGCGGTCACTTCGGGCAGCAGTATTTCCGTAAGATCAAGCTGTGCTTTTAGGTAGTCCTCGGTGAATTCCTCTTTTTCGAAGAACTTTTTCAGCACGGCAAAATCGTCACGGGAATTGAGGCTTAAAAAGCCCAGCTCTCGGATGAATTCCATCGGGCGGTCACGCATACAGCGGAACAGATTGACGAGGTTGTGGTTGTAATCGTTGAATACCTCGAACTTGTCCGGCACGGGCTTTCCGAGCAATACCGCACCGGAGCCGCCGAACGGCTCAACATAGCGATCACAGCCTATGGGAAACAAGGCATACAGGATATGGAGGATAGAGGTTTTGTTGCCTATCCAGGTTACGGGGGATTTTATTTTGATCACCTCACTTTGAGGCGGTCAACCGTTATAAAGAAAAAGCGGCGGTATCTTTCGTCTTTATAACGATCGATACCGCCGTGGATTTATTTTTGTTCTATTCTATTTTCTGTCTGTCCTTGGCTTCGAGCCTTGCTTTCAGTCTGTGGATCTCGCTTTCGTAGTCGTTGTATCGGTTCAGCGCAATGCCGTACACGACGCACATCGTTACGCACCCGCCGAGAAGCAGGCCGATCATGAGCATGGCAATCTCCATTTTACATTCCTCCCATCGTTATGCTTTCGTCCTCATCGGGAAACAGCTCGGCGGTCCGGACAGCGTCCTCGCCGAGTCCGCGGAGCAGGCTGTTGAAGTCCTCAATATCACAGCAGGAGCGGATACCGTAATCGGCGCACAGATCTCGGTAATAGCCGAGCTCCATATCATCTCTGTCCATAAGGAGATTTTCATTCAGTTCGAGCCATGCCTTTTGCTTTTCCCAACATACGCAAAGCGAGGTCGGGAAACCGCCTGTTTGGTCGCACTGAAAATCCGGCGAAGTATATACCTCGCCGGATGCGTAAAGCTTTGCGGTTTTCTTTTGCAGTTCGTCATAGGTCATAGGCGCATACCCATCCCTTCGTCCTCATCCTCGGATTCATCGCCTCCCGTTATATTGACATATTCGCCGATAATGCAGAGAGCCTCGTCATAGCTGCCGCACTCATGAATGCGGCCGGTCATTTCCGTTGCCTGTTCCGCAAGTCCGCTATGTCGGAGAGTACGGGCAGCAAGTCCCATAAGGTTGAAGATGTTTCCGTCCTCGCCGATGAGCCTGCAATCGGGCTTTGTCTTATCCGGCTCATGCTCGGAAATAAAGCCGCCGAGCCGATTCGGGACATAGTCCGAAAGCCAGGTACCGCCGAACTGTTCGTGGGAATGCAACCTCCGCATAGCGAGCTTGCCCATGTCGATTTCCACACCGTCCTCAAAGGGAAAGAGGATATTTGTAAGGCTGCCGTTTTGAAATACGGAGATATTCTCAAATTTGCTGCCGTTTTTCAAAATTCCATCATCGGTGAGGAGACCGTTGATGCCGTCAAGCCACTCCTGCGGATCGCCGCCGCAGCCTTGCAAAACAAGTCCTTCCTTGCCGTTCATACGGCGTAATTCATCCTTAGAAATTGTTTTTACACTCATAATTGCATTCCTCCCATCTGCATGGCTTCGTCAAGTGTTTCTTCCTCGGCAAATTCCTCTGCCGTCATTTCTTCTCCCAGGAAGTTTGGCTCGGTGTCATCGTCAAGTGCGATATATCCTTGCTCTCCGAAGTCCAGCACTTCTTTCAGAAGTATCGTGCCACCGTGATTGACTCCGACCTTCGGCTCAATGGAGCAGAAGCGGCTGCCGTCATCGCTGTGGCGGAGGTCATAGGCATACAAGCCTTCGGGGATCTGTTCGGGCATGAGCCGTCCGTTGCTGAACAGCGCTCTGCGGTCAAGCACTTCGATGACATCCAGCTTTTCCTCGGTCATCTCCTGTTCCTCGATTTTTTTGACCTCCGGCTCGTCATACGGCACGGGCTTGAATAGATGTCCGTTTCGTGCGGAAATAATGCCGTAATCGGTAAGCGTTGCACCGAGGCGGCCGAGCAAGCGTTCACCATCGTTTCGCGCAAACAAACCGCCAAGCCACCGGCTGTCAAAGCGAGAATCTGCATTCTCGGCAACATAATTTTTGAAAAAAGCATCGGCAGTATCGGGCATAGCGGTAAATTTATAACGCCACAGGCTTTGTGCCACATTCAGTGCGTCCTGAATGCTTGCCGTGTTTTCGGCTTCCAAAACAGCTTTGAATTTAACCTGTTCGGCTTCGCTCATGATGCTGATTTCCGCAGCAAGCTTATTGAGCGTTTGGACATCGCTCATGCTGCCAAACATATCCGAGGTGATCTGCGGAATTACCGACTCAAAATCGTAGTACACGCAATCGCCAATGTCTGCTTCATTAAAAGCTGCGGCATAATTTGCGAGTATGTCGCTTGCCATTGGAAGGTTAAGCCATATAGCCCTATCTACAGGATCACCCTTGATATGCTCCGGCGTGCCCGATACAAGCAGACGGATGGCAAAGTCGGAGGTTTCTGGTTCTTCCTCCGGCAAGGTCACGCCGTCATACACCTCCGACCGTTCATAATGCACGGTGGGGACATAGAACCCATCCTCAAATACGCCTTTATCATTTTTCTGCTGCACTCTGCCGATCTGCTCCGCGTTCAAAAACGGAATCGCACTTTCGGGAATGTCATCGATGTCGGAAAGCAGACCGTTTTCGATAGCAAATCTGCCGAGTGCCTCCGGATCGGAGATGCCGGATGCGATCGGAACGGTGTCCAAGCCGTAGGTGCTGTTGATGAGGTCTTTGATGCTGACGAGTCCATCGTTGTCCGCAGCTCTGAAAACCTCATCGGTTACGGCGTAAAATACGGGCAGTTCCTCGTCGGTAAGGGATACAAGTCGTTTGGCAAGGAAGTTCAGTTCATCCAAGCTGAAAGTGTCCAAGCGGATGTCCTGCATTTCCGGCAGGATCTCGCATTCGAGGATGCTCACTTCAACCGTGTTTTCTCTGCCGACGGCACGAGTCCTTTGCATAGCGTCCTTGATTTCATAGTCCGCCGCAGGGAGCAGTAATTCGGCATAATAATATCCGCCGTGAACGGGATTTTCGGCGGACAGTTCAAGCCTCATGATTTTTCTGTTATAGGTCATTCTCGCTTATCCTTTCTGAAGTTGCTCTTGGTAGATTTGCTTAATAACAGCACCGACAGCAGAAACGACAGGTACACTTACGGCATTGCCTGCCATTTTGTAGAGCCGTCCGTCGCTTAGTCCCGCAGCCTTGGCTTTATCGAATTGCTCGTCGGTAAAACCCTGCAGTCTCCAGCATTCTCTCGGCGTGAGCTTTCGCACCCTGCCGTAGCGGAGGATACCGTGCCTGTCCTGCACCGTCAGCGTGAACATCGGCTCGTTAGGCTCCTTTATCCAACGGCCTTGCTGACGGATGGTTTTCTTGTCGGGCGTTACTACGGCTCTCGGCTCATCCTCAATAAACACAGCGGAGTGTTCGCCTTTGTGCTTACTGATGCCGCTGTCCTGTCGGGCGGTAATGCACCGAGCCGTTTCGGTAAGCTTTGCGCCGGCGTTCATGTCGATAAAAAAATAGCCCTGCGTATTGCCGGGCGTTACGGTATGGGCGATCTTTTCTCCGACTCGGCCTCGCCGTGTATTCATTGTCGGGTAGGCAAGGTCGATGCTGTCACCGGGGTGTGCGAGCTGAAAGCCGGATTTTGTATCTACCTTGATAGGCAGTGCTACATCGTAGAGTCCGGTTTTTCCTCCGAAGCCTCCGGCATTGCTTGTGAGAGTAATGCCGACTCCCTCGTCCGAATAGACCCGATTGCCCTCTGTGCCTCCAAGGAGTTGGATAAGAGACGCTGCATTTGCGTTTGTGAAAGAAAGTATTTCTCCGGCACATCGCTCTCTAAGATATCCGACAATATACACGCGCTTTCGGGATTGGGGGACACCGAAATCCTTGCTGTTAAGGATTTGCCATGCGACATCGTACCCCAGCTCATCCAGCGCACCGAGGATGGTCGCAAATGTCCGGCCTTTGTCATGCGACAGCAAGCCGGGAACATTTTCAAGCAGCAGAAAAGGTGGTCTTTTAACGGCGGCAATTCGGGCGATCTCAAAAAAGAGAGTGCCTCTTGTGTCATCTTGGAATCCTCTGCGGAGCCCTGCGATACTGAAGGACTGACAGGGAAAACCGCCGCAAATAAGGTCGATATCCGGCAGGGTGTATGGATCAATGGTTCTTGCGTCTGCAAAATACAATTCTCCTTCCGTTGGGTACATGGCGTCATACGCCTGCTTTGCGTATTTATCTATCTCACAGTAACCGACGCACTCAAAGCCGCCGAGCCGTTCAAGCCCCGACCGAAAGCCGCCGATACCTGCGAACATATCCAAAAAATTGATCGGCATAAGTCATCCGACCGATACCGTTGTTCTTTTCGTTCCGCCTCGCTTTCCTTACATTGTCATACCGAAGCCTTCGGATTCGTCCTCGTCCTCGGTTTCCGTATCTGTTTCCTCATCGGAGCTGTTGCCGCCCTCACATTCGCCCACAAAGCCATTTTCTGCGGCTTCCTCGTCCGTTTCCTCGCAGGTATCCTCTGTGGGGCTTTCGCCCTCAATTTGGCTCTCACGCTCGGCCTGTTCTCGGTCGAGTTCGGTTTCAATAAGACCGAGGACGAATTCCTTCTGACTCATATTGTTGCGGTGCAGGTAGTCCTTGATTCTCTGAAACAGTTCCTCCGGCACCTGAAATGCCATCGTTCTCATATTGCCCATGCTATTTCCTTCTTTCTGTTGTATTTTCGGGTGGAGCTCATCGTCCACCGCAAGGGTGATAAACTCAGCCATCGTCATTCCTTCATGCCGTTCGAGATATTCTCTGATTTCGGCATGGAGGTCGGCATTGATTTTTACGGTGATGCCCTTCTTTTCATCCGCCATTGCGCTCGTTCCTTTCTATATATTTTTTGATAATTTCCGCAAGCAGTTCCTCTGCCGACACTTCACGCTCGGCGGCTTCCCTGAGCAGCATATCTGCCTGCGGCTGCGGTATAAGAATATCGTGTTCCAATAGGCAACCTCCTACATTCCCATGACGGGGCCGTTGTCCTCGTCCATGTCCTCGCCGTCGGCCTGTTCCTCGGCAAGCTCCTCATCGGTGAGCTTGCGGAAGGAGTCCTCGCCGGGGATGATGCCGAGCTGCCTGCCGTTATCAAATCTGCAATGAACGGTGGACATATCATCTACAAACATTACTGTGCCGCGCATATCGTCCTCGACAGGTCGGGGATCGTCACCCATGTGCAAAAGCAGGATCCGTGTTCCTTCGGGATAGAGCTCTTTGTATCTCTGTGCCTGTCTATGAAGGCGGTCATATTCGTTCATTTCATTTACCTCCGTGTTTTCATTATAATTTCATTCCGCAATATTCCTCCGGCGGCCGTAAAAAGGAGAAGTCGACATTCTCGATGTTGTCGCAATGTCCGGCAAGGAAATTTTCATCCCGTTCCATGCGCATCATCAGATATGCGA
>ERZ809296.4095-NODE-4095-length-11588-cov-14.793722_pt1 | contig 11588 bp, 8 predicted proteins | sample MGYA00520511_ERZ809296 | MGnify/ENA primary metagenome ERZ809296 (study PRJEB31576, sample SAMEA3212662) | Homo sapiens | biome: human-gut; feature: human gut; material: fecal | place: Sweden | collected 2012 ... | reverse complement strand
CAGGGTGTACTTCAGGTAGTTGACCACAGAGGGGTCCAGGTCGCCGCAGCGGGTGCCCATCATCAGGCCGGCCAGCGGGGTCATGCCCATGGAGGTGTCCACGACCTTGCCCTGATCCACAGCGGCAATGGAGGAACCGTTGCCCAGATGGCAGGTGATCAGCTTCAGGCGCTCAATGGGCTCTTCCAGATACTCGGCAGCCTTGTGCGCAACGTACTTGTGGCTGGTGCCGTGGAAGCCGTAGCGGCGCACGCCGTACTTCTCGTAGTACTCATACGGAATGGCGTACATATAAGCCTTCGGAGGCATGGTGCTGTGGAAAGCGGTATCGAACACAGCCACCATCGGAACGTTGCCGAACACCTTGCGTGCGGCCTCGATGCCCAGAATGCCGGCGGGGTTGTGCAGGGGAGCCAGAGGGCTTAGCTCGCGGATGGTCTCGATGACCTCGTCGGTGATCAGGCAGCTTTCCTTGAACTTCTCGCCGCCGTGCACGACACGGTGACCGATGGCATCGATCTCGCTGACATCATTGATGCACTTGCCCTCGCCGGTGGTCATCTTCTTCACGACCTCGGCAAAAGCCTCGGTGTGGGTGGGGAAGATGGCGGGCGTGGTGGCCTTGTGGCCGTTGGCCTCGTGGGTGATCATGCTGCTTTCCATGCCAATGCGCTCGCACAGGCCCTTGCACAGCACCTTCTCGCCGTTCATATCGATCAGCTGATACTTCAGGGAAGAAGAACCGCAGTTAATAACCAGAACTTTCATCTGTGTTGCCTCCTGTATGTTTTTGCTCTGCCCACGTGTGAGGACAGAATTTTACAGATTCCTGTGTTTATTATATAATAGGGCGGGCAGCTTTTCAAGCCGCAACCCGGGCAAAGCGGTAAAACTTGTGTACAAGGTTTTTGTATATCCTGCCTATTATTGCAGAAGAACCGGGCTTTTTTCTGTGAATACGATATAAATTTAACAATCTTTTCGGGACACAGCGGCCCTTTTAAGGAGAACTCTATGAAGTTTGCAGGCATCATTGCGGAATACGACCCCTTTCACAACGGCCATGCATGGCAGCTGGCGCAGGCAAAGGCGCTGGGCGCAGAGCATGTGGCGGTGGCCATGAGCTGCGGGCTGACCCAGCGCGGGAGCCTGCCGCTGCTGCCGGAAGCGGTGCGGGTGCAGGCCGCACTGCAGTGCGGGGCAGATCTGATATTTGCCCTGCCTGCACCCTGTGCCTGCGCGGGGGCAGAGGCTTTTGCCCGGGCGGGGGTGCGCATCCTTGCCGCTGCCGGGTGCGATGCGCTGGTGTTCGGGGCAGAGACGCCGGATGCGGCCCTGCTGATGGAAGCTGCCCGGGTGCTGTGCAGCGCAGCCTACCGCACCGAGCTGAAACAGCAGCTGGCCGCCGGTGCCCGAAGCTTTGCCGCTGCGCGGCAGGCAGCGGTGGAAGCGCTTTGTCCGGGCACGGTGCTGGCCGCACTGCTGGATAAGCCCAACAACAATCTGGCAGTGGAATACTGCAAGGCCATTCTGGAACAGGAGGCACCCATGACCCCGGTGCCGCTGCCCCGCGTGGGGGCGGGCCACGGGCAGGCTCTTGCCGAAAGCGGCCACGCACAGTTTGCCAGCGCCAGCGCGCTGCGCGCCCTCTGGGCAGAGCAGGGAGCGGATGCGCTGGCTCCTTATGTGCCGGAAAAAGCACTGAAATTGTATAAAAAAGCGGAAATTGACGGAACGTATACCGACTGCACCGCTGCGGGCCGGTGTCAGCTGACTCTGCTGCGGGCGGCCTGTGCCCGGCCGGAACCCTTTGCCGCAGTGCGGGGCGTTTCCGAGGGGCTGGACCACCGGCTGGAAAACGCCGTGCGCAGCTGCACCGGCCTGCCCCAGATGCTGGACGCGCTGACCACGGTGCGTTACCCCCGGGCCCGGATGCGCCGTCTTGCCATGGACGCCGCACTGGGCTATGAGGTGGAGACGGTGCCCGCTCTGCCGCCGTATCTGCACCTGCTGGGGGCCCGGCGGGAAGCTCTGCCGATGCTCAAAAATACGGCCCTGCCGGTGAGCCATTCGCTGGCAAAGCTGGAAAAAGAAAATGCAGACTGCGCCCGCATGGCGGCGGCACAGGCAGCAGCCAGCGATTTTGGCGCACTGTGCCGCCGGGTGCCCGGGCCGATGGGGGGAGTATATCGTCAAAAAATTATCTTTTTGACGAATTGACAAAAAATAATCGAAAAAAATTTATGCAGAAACACTTGTGTCCGGACGGTTTGTGGTGTATGATTAGAGCAATGCAATGTTGGATACAACAAATGAGAATGGAATCAGAAAACCGCACGCAATAAGGAGGAAACTTCATGGCACTTCACGTTCTGGACGAAGCCAACCGCTGCCTGGGCTGCAAAAAGCCGCTGTGCCAGCAGGGCTGCCCCATCCACACCAATATCCCGGAGGTCATCCGTCTGCTCAAGGCAAACCAGATGGACGAGGCCGGCAGGATGCTGTTTGAAAATAACCCGCTGACCACCGTTTGTGCGCTGGTGTGCAACCACGAGAACCAGTGCGAAGGCCACTGTGTGCGCAACCGGATGCCCAGCCACGACCCGGTGCACTTCTCCATTATTGAAGATTACATTTCCACGACCTACGCCAACAAGATGACCGCCGGCCCTGCCCCCAAAAACGGCATGAAGGCGGCAGTCGTTGGCTCTGGCCCGGCGGGCCTGACCATTGCGGTGCTGCTGGCACGCTGGGGCTACGATGTGACCATCTTTGATGCCCGCGATAAGATCGGCGGCGTCATGCGCTACGGCATTCCCAACTACCGCCTGCCGGACAGCGTGCTGGACGATTTCCAGTACCGCCATCTGGAGCTGAAGGGCATCAAAGTGCGGCCCAACACCACCATCGGCAAGACCATCACCATCGATGATCTGTTCCGCGACGGCTACAAGAGCGTGTTCATCGGTGCCGGTCTGTGGAAGGCAAACGCCATGCATATCAAGGGCGAGACGCTGGGCAATGTAGCCTTTGGCATCGATTATCTGGCAAACTCCAAGGCGTTCCGTCTGGGCGATGATATTGCCGTGATCGGCGTGGGCAACTCTGCCATGGACTGCGCCCGCACCGCCATCCGCAACGGTGCCCGCCACGTCACCTGCTATGCCCGCCGTGACGAGAGCTGCATCAGCGCCTCCGAGTACGAGGTGAGCTATGCAAAGCTGGAGGGCGTGGGCTTCCGCTTCTGCAAGGCACCGGTGGAGATCCGGGAGAACGGCCTGATCTGCCGCGATACCGTCAAGGGCGAGGACGGTAAATTTACGCAGGTGGAGGGCAGCGAGACCTTCTACCCCCACACCGGCGTCATCGTCTCGGTAAGTCAGGGCTCTGAGAGCAACCTCGTCAAGACCACCACCGGCATCGAGACCAACCAGAAGGGCCTGCTCACCGTCAGCGAGGACGGCAGCACCACCCGCGAGGGCGTGTTTGCCGGCGGCGACGCCGTGATGGGTGCCCGCACCGTGGTGGAGGCGGTGGCTGTGGCCAAGAAGGTGGCCGAATCCATGGACGCCTACATGAAGAGCCTGCCCGCAGAAGAAGCAGCTGATCCCTATGCCGACATCCCGGTGTTCCAGACCCCCACCTCGGACGTGCTGGCAAAGCAGGAGATCTGACGAAATAAAGACAAAGTTGGAAGAAACTGTAAAGCTTCTGCGTCTTTGCCGATCTTTGCCGCTCCGTTTGTTGACGGGGCGGCTTTTGCCTTGTATACTATTCATATACTTGTTTCCAATTTGTACAAACTGGAAACAAAGAACAGCGAAAGGCGGTGGACGCTATCCTGAAAGCATCCCTCCCGAAACTGCGGGAAAAACTATTGGAAGCGCTGCAGGCAGTGCTGCCCATTGCAGCCATCGTGCTGGTGCTCTGCTTTACCATTGCACCGGTGTCACCCAGTATCCTGCTGTGCTTTCTGCTGGGCGCAGCCATGATCGTGCTGGGCATCATGTTCTTCACACTGGGCGCGGAGATGAGCATGACCCCCATGGGCGAGCGCGTGGGCGCGGTGATCACCAAAAGCCGGAAGCTGCCGGTGATTTTGGGCATCGGCTTCCTGCTGGGCTTTCTCATCACCATCTCGGAGCCGGACCTGCAGGTGCTGGCAAATCAGGTACCCGCGATCCCCAACACGACCCTTATCCTGTCGGTGGCGGCAGGCGTGGGTCTGTTTCTGGTGTTTGCCTTCCTGCGAATGCTCATCGGCATCTCGCTGCCCCGGCTGCTGGTGCTGTTTTACAGCATCATCTTTCTTCTGGCGGTCTTTGTGCCCCGGGAGTTCCTTGCCGTGGCCTTTGATTCCGGCGGCGTGACCACCGGCCCCATGACGGTGCCCTTCATCATGGCACTGGGTGTGGGTGTGTCGGCGATCCGCGGCGACCGCCACGCGGCGGACGACAGCTTTGGTCTGGTGGCCATGTGCTCCATTGGCCCCATTCTGGCTGTGCTCATTCTGGGCATCGTATTCCGCGCCTCGGACAGCACCTATATCCCGCCGGTGCTGCCGGAGGTGAGCGACTCGGTGGAACTGTGGCAGCTGTTCCATGTCAGTCTGCCTACTTATTTAAAGGAGATCGCCGGTTCTCTGCTGCCCATCATCGTGATGTTCGGCATTTTTCAATTTGTGGCCCTGCACATGGATGGCCGCTCTCTGGGCCGCATTGCGGTGGGCCTTGCCTACACCTATGTGGGTCTGGTGCTGTTCCTCACCGGCGCAAACGTCGGCTTTATGCCTGCCGGTAATTATCTGGGTCAGGTGCTGGCCGGGCAGAGCTTCCGCTGGATCATCATTCCCATCGGAATGCTCATCGGTTACTTTATCGTCAAGGCCGAGCCGGCCGTCTATGTGCTGAACAAGCAGGTGGAAGAGGTGACCGACGGTGCCATCTCGGCGCAGGCCATGGGCACAGCCCTTTCGGCAGGCGTGTCCATTTCGGTGGGCCTTGCCATGGTGCGGGTGCTCACCGGCATTTCCATCCTGTGGTTCCTCGTGCCGGGCTATGTGTTTGCCATCGGCATCTCCTTTGTGGTGCCAAAGCTGTTCACCGCCATTGCATTTGACGCGGGCGGCGTGGCATCCGGCCCCATGACGGCCACCTTCCTGCTGCCGCTGGCACAGGGTGCCTGCGTGGCCGTGGGCGGCAATATCGTCACCGATGCCTTTGGCGTGGTGGCGATGGTCGCCATGACGCCACTCATCACGGTGCAGCTGATGGGCCTTGTGGCACAGCTCAAGACCCGCAAGGCACGGCAGGCGCAGCATGCCGCCGCACAGGCCTTTGCCTTTGCCGGTCTGGCGGACGATGATATCATTGAACTGTAAGGAGGGCGCGGCATGAGTTCGTTGTTTTTGATGGTGACCATCACCGACCGCCGCTCCACCGATGCCTTTTTGCAGCTGTATGAGCAGCATGGCGTGGATGTGAACCTGCGCACGGTGGGCAGCGGCACAGCGGTGCGGGAGACTCTGGCCACGCTGGGTCTGGAAAAGACCGAGAAGGCGGTGCTGCTGGCGGTGGTGACAGAGGATACATGGAAGGCCGTCCGGACAGACCTGCGCCGCAAAATGCGCATCGACGTGCCGGGCACCGGCATTGCATTCACGGTGCCGCTGAGCAGCATCGGCGGCAGAAGGGCGCTGATGTTCCTCACCCAGCACCAGCCGCTGACATTGAAGGAGGAGAGCAGCTTGAAGGATACCCGTTACGAACTGCTGCTGGTGATCGCCAATCAGGGCCACACCGGCGCCATTATGGATGCCGCTCGCGCAGCGGGTGCCGGCGGCGGCACGGTGATCCATGCCAAGGGCACCGGCATGGAGGGCGCAGCCCAGTTCCTTGGTGTGGAGCTGGTGAACGAAAAAGAGCTGGTGCTCATCGTGGCCCGCACGCCGGAAAAGAACCGCATCATGAAGGCCATCATGGACGGTGCCGGGTCCAAGGCGGGCACGATCGTGTTCTCGCTGCCGGTGACGGATACTGCCGGTCTGCGTCTGCTGGAGGACGAGGAACCGGTGCAGGAGACCTCTGCGCAGTAAACAACAAAATGTAATTTATTCCGAGAATATTCCGCATTTATGGGCGAAACGCTTGATAAATGCGGAATTTTTCGCTATCATAGAAGAAAGAAATTCAAGAATGAGGGACAAAAGATGATAAAGCTTTCATATGAGCAGCAGATCGCATTCAATTCGCTGTCCATCATCGTGGGCAATGCACTGTATGCGCTCACGGTGGTGCTGTTTCTTGTGCCATCAGGCCTGATCACCGGCGGTGCCACCGGCATCGCACTGGGCATCAACCGTGCATTGGGACTGCCGGTGTCCGGTGTGCTGTTCGTCATCAACATGACCATGCTTGCGGTGGGCTGGGTGCTGCTGGGGCGGCGCTTTGCCATCACCACCATTGCCAGCACCGTGCTCAGCCCCCTGTTTCTGGCCCTGTGGGAGCGGGTGTTCACAGGCTTTGTGCTCACCGATGATCTGGTGCTCAACACCATCTTTGCAGGCTTTGGCGTAGGCATTTCGCTGGGCATCACCATCCGGGCAGGCGCATCCACCGGCGGCATGGACATCCCTCCGCTGGTGTTGAACAAATATTTCCACATCCCGGTGTCGGCCAGTATGCTGGTGTTCGACATGCTCATCCTCTGCCTGCAGGCGGCGTTCAGCCCGCTGCAGCAGTGTCTGTACGGCATCGTGATGGTCATCGTGTATACAGTGGTGCTGGACAAGGTGCTCCTCTTCGGCACTACCCGCACCGAGGTAAAGATCATCAGTCAGCACGCCGATGACATCCGGGAAGCGATCTTCACCCAGCTGGACCGGGGCGTGACCGTGCTGCACGGCGAGGGCGGCTACAGCCACGAGCCGGAGCAGGTGCTGCTGAGCGTCGTGAGCAACCGCCAGCTGCCGAAGCTGGAAAAGCTGGCCCATGCCATCGACCCCACCTGCTTTATGATCGTGAGCCATGTAACGGAGGTGAGCGGGCGCGGCTTCTCGCTGGAAAAGGACTATCAGGCGGAAAAGTGAGTCTGAGAGGGTTGACTGCAAAAGCCTTCGGAGGCGGGCGGATTTTCCGCAAGGCTCTTGCAAAACTGCCCCGGTTTGGGGTATATTATAGAGGAACAGCAGGGTTTGCTGTCAATGCCCCCAAACAGAAAGGAAAAACATCATGTTTGATATTTTCAATATGCTCAAAAAGGAAGAACACAAGGACGCAAAGCAGGTGACCCGCGATACCATCATCGGCGATATCCTGGATATGGACCAGACGACCGCTCCCTACTTCATGGAGATCGGCATGCACTGTCTGGGCTGCCCCGCATCCCGCGGCGAGAGCATCGAGGAGGCCTGTGCTGTCCACGGCGTGGACTGCGATGAGCTGATCGAGAAGCTGAACGAGCATCTGGCAGCAAAGAAGGCATAAATTGCTGCCCACACTGGATGCGCGTCTGGCTGCCGCCGTAGAGCTTGTGCGGCCGGGAGAGCCGGTGGCGGACATTGGCTGCGACCACGGCAAGCTGACAGCGGTGCTGGCAGCTTCGGGCCGGTACCCGAAGGTGATCGGTGCCGACCTGCGGCCCGGCCCGCTGGCAAAGGCAGAGCAGACGCTGGAACATGCAGGCTGTAAAGACCGCGCTGAGCTTCGGCTTGGCGACGGTCTTTCTGTGCTTACGGAGAATGAGGTGGGCAGCATCGTGCTGGCGGGCGTTTCCGCTCAGACCACATGGGAGATCCTGGAGAAGGCGCCGTGGGTGTTCACTGTACGCGGGCCGCGGATCATCATGATCCCGGCCACCCGCCACGACGCGCTGCGCCGCTGGCTGTGGGAGCACGGCTTCCGTTTTGCGGCAGACCGCCCGGTGCAGGCGGCGGGCCGCTGGTATGCGGTGATGGCGGCAGAGTATACCGGCGAGACGCACGAACCTACATTCGCCGAGTGCCTGTTCGGCGGCACAGGCGTCTGGCCCGAGGGAAAAGGCTACGCCGACTGGCAGAAGGCAAAGCTGCCCCGGATGCGCCTTGGCGTACCGGATGGCAGCGCACTTGCCGCCGAGATCGATGCAATTTTAAAAGAGGGGACAGAGCGATGATAACAGTACGGCAGGTATACGAAGCAATGCAGGCCATCGCGCCGCTGGAACTGGCCGAAAGCTGGGACAATCCCGGCCTGCTGGTGGACTGCGGCGGCGCGGTGCACCGGGTACTGACGGCGCTGGACATCACCCCTGAGGTGGTGGAGGAAGCCGCCGCAAAGCAGTGTGAGATGATCGTGTCCCACCACCCGGTCATTTTTGACCCGCTCAAAAGGCTCGGCCCGCAGGATGTGCCGTTCCAGCTGGTGCGGGCGGGCATTTCTGCCGTCTGTATGCACACCAATCTGGACGCTGCAGAGGGCGGCGTGAACGAGGTGCTTGCGGGAATTTTCGGCATGAAGGACATGGAAACCTTTGCCGAGGGCTGCGGCCGCGTGGGTGCTATTGAGGAGATCACGGTCCCGGAGCTTGCCCGCAAGGCGCAGCAGGAGCTTGCTGTGCGCTGCAACACACCCGCCGTTGGCCCGGCGGTGCAGGTGAAGTTTGCGGATACCGGCCGGCCGGTGAAGCGGCTGGCGGTCATCAGCGGCGCAGGCGGGAGCCTGTTTGCCGATGCCCTCGCCATGGGGGCCGACTGCCTGCTGACCGGCGAAGCCAACCATCACCATGCCATCGACGCAAAGCGGCTGGGGCTTTCGCTCATTGCTGCGGGCCACTACGCCACCGAATTCCCGGTGACCGCCGCTGTGGCGGCAAAGCTGCGTGCCGCCCTGCCGGAGCTGGACGTGCTGGTGAGCACCGAAAACCGGGACCCGTATACGTATTTGTGAGGGAAAGCCGCTGCTATTTCTTGCAGCGATTTTCCGGCTGAGATGAAGATTGCCGCTGCGGCCCCTTCTGTGAAAAAGTAATTCGGCAAAGCCCGCAGGCTTTGCCGAATTACAAATACAAATAAAAATTCCGCTGATTATGGCCAAAGCGAACGCGGCGGCCATTTAAAATCGTTAAACGAGGTAAACACTATGGCATTGGATGCCGCGACACTGGCCCTTACGGCAGCAGAGCTCAAAGCAACGCTGACCGACGCCAAGATCGCAAAACTATTTGAACCCACCCGCGATGAGCTGGTGCTCACCCTGCGCACCCGCACCGATACCTATGCGCTGCTGCTTTCGGCCCGCAGCGGTTCCGCCCGGGTGTGCCTGACCGAAGAAAGCTTTGAAAACCCGGAGACGCCGCCCTCCTTCTGCATGCTGATGCGCAAGCACCTGACCGGCGGCAGGCTGCTGGATGTGCACATGGAGCCGGGAGACCGCATCGTCTACTTCGATTTTCAGTGCACCAACGAGATGGGCGACCTTGTGCGCAACACCCTGTGTGCCGAGCTGATGGGCCGCTACTCCAATCTGGTGCTGGTGCAGAACGGCAAGATCATTGACGCACTCAAGCGGGTGGATTTTGAGGACAGCGATGTGCGCCAGCTGCTGCCGGGCCTGCCCTACACTACGCCCCCCAAGCCCGCTCGTCCGGATTTTCTGCTGGTGAGCGCGGCGTCCATCGTATCGGCTGCCTGTGAACGGGATCTGCCGGTAGCGGATGCCCTGAACAAGACCGTGGCTGGCGTGGGCCCGGTGGTCTGCCGGGAAGCCGCATGGCGCGCCTTCGACGGGGAGCACCTGATCGCCAACGAGCTGACCGGGGAGCAGAAGCGCCGCCTGATGGCTTCCATCGATGAACTGAAGGAGATCCATGAGAACGGCGGCTGTCCGTGCAGCATCACCGACCCCAGCGGAAAGCCCATCGAGTATACCTTCTTCCGCCCGCAGCAGTACGGTGAGAAGTACAGGATAAAGGAGTGGCTGTCCTTCAATGCCATGCTGGAGGGCTACTACGCCGAGAAGGACCGTACCGAGCGCCTGCGCACCAAAAGCAAGGAGCTGCACAAGGCGGTGCACAACATGTACGAGCGTGCCGTCCGCAAGCAGGCAGCACGTCAGGAAGAGCTGGCCGCCAGCGGCAAGAGCGAAAAGCTGCGGCTGTACGGCGAGCTGCTTTCGGCCAACCTCTATCTGGCCCAGAAGGGCATGAAGAGCATCACGGTGCCCAACTGGTACGATGAGGGCAAAGAGGTGACCATCCCGCTGGACCTGCGCTTCACCCCCAGCCAGAATGCCCAGAACTTCTTCAAAAACTATAAAAAGAAGCAGACCGCCGCCCGGATGCTGGTAGATCTGCTGGCAGAGGGTGAAAAGGAAATCGCCTATCTGGAAACGGTGCTCTACGAGGTGGAGTCTGCTTCCGGCGAAGCGGCCCTCAACGAGATCCGGGCAGAGCTGAAGAGTCAGGGCTACCTGAAATACTACAAGCAGCGTGATAAGCGCCAGAAGCCTGCAGATTTCCTGCGGTTCACTTCCACCGATGGCTTTGAGATACTGGTGGGCCGCAACAACGCTCAGAACGACAAGCTCACCCTCCACACCGCCCGGGGCAAAGACCTGTGGTTCCATGTGCAGAAGGCCCCCGGCAGCCACGTTGTGGTCATGAGCCGGGGCGAGGAGATCCCGGACACCACCAAGCAGGAAGCTGCGGAGCTGGCAGTCATCTACTCCAGCACCTACAAGGCGGGCACCGGCGCCAAGGTGGCGGTGGACACCACTGAGGTGAAGAATATCTGGAAAGCCAGCGGTGCCAAGCCCGGCATGGTGCTGTACGAGGTGTACACCACGATCTACATCACGCCCCGGGATGGGCTGGCGGAACAGCTGAAGAAGAAGTGACGATTTGAAATTGTCTCCGCTTCACTCTGGACGAGTTGTGGCCCCCAGCGTCTGCTACGGCCCTTGAGCGGGCCTTGCATCCTGCTGGCCACGGCCCCAACAGCTCCTCCCTGCTTCGGCCGCAGGCCGCAGTCGTCGCCGTTGCAATATCAGCGGAAAAACTATTTTTAATGTTTGCAAACCGGCAAAGCCTGCGGGCTTTGCCGGTTTGCTTTTTCACGGGAAGGGGTCGTAGAGGGAAGCGGCAGCTTGCCGACGCTTGTTTCCTTCGGAAACGGCCGCGTGGCAGGGAAGCAACCTCGCCCTCTCCGTCTGCTCACTACGTTCGCATCCACCTCTCCCAAGGGGAGAGGCCTTGGCAAAGAGATGAAGCTTGCGTGGACTGCCAAGGGCTCTCCCTTTGAGGAAAGATTTCCCCCGCGCCGGGGGAAGATGGCGCGTAAGCGACAAAAGGGGGAATCTGGCAAAGCCGACAGGCTTTGACTGAGAGGGCGAGGACGGTAGAGCTCCGGCCCTGCCTTTTATTATATATGTATAAAAGCGACAGAACGGCCCATACTAAGCACTGCGCAGCGGGCGCAGCAAAGTTTTCCACCGGCAGAAAAGCCTGCGGATTGTGCATCTTGCACAGAAAATGCGCTCTTTGACAAAACGGAGAAAATAAAAAAGAAAATTCGTTCTTTTTTCTAAAAAACACTTGCCAAATGCACGAAGGTG
>ERZ809296.4080-NODE-4080-length-11610-cov-7.075206_pt1 | contig 11610 bp, 10 predicted proteins | sample MGYA00520511_ERZ809296 | MGnify/ENA primary metagenome ERZ809296 (study PRJEB31576, sample SAMEA3212662) | Homo sapiens | biome: human-gut; feature: human gut; material: fecal | place: Sweden | collected 2012 ... | reverse complement strand
AGCGGCGCTCCCAGGTCTCCCAGGAGGTCTCGGACGCCCGCCGCGCCCTGGACCGGCTGAGCGCGGAGCTGTCGGAGGCAACGGCCTCGGCCCACCAGGGGCAGATCGCGGCCGAGCAGACGCGCCTGCGCGTCGAGGATCTCCAACGGCGCGCCCTGGAGGAGCTGTCCCTCGAACCCGAGCAGCTGCTCGCCGAGTTCGGGCCGCAGATGCTGGTGCCGATGCTGCCGCTCGACCCCGATCAGGTGGAAAAGGCCGCGGCCGCCGAGCCAAGCGCGTACGTGCGCGCCGAGCAGGAACGGGCCCTTGTGAAGGCGCTGAAGGACTTGGAGAAGCTGGGGCGCGTCAACCCGCTGGCGCTCGAGGAGCACGAGGCGCTGGCCTCGCGGCACAAGTTCTTAGTGGATCAGGTCCAAGACCTCAAGGCGTCGAAGGCGGATCTGCTGCGCATCGTGCAGGACGTGGATCGCCTGGTGGAGGAGGCCTTCGCGTCGGCGTTCGCCGAGACGCGCGAGCAGTTCGAGCACGTGTTCGGCGTGCTCTTCCCGGGCGGCCAGGGCGACCTGGTGCTCACCGACCCGGACGACATGCTCTCGACCGGCATCGAGATCGAAGCTCGGCCCGCGGGCAAGAAGGTGAAGCGCCTGTCGCTGCTGTCGGGCGGCGAGCGTTCCCTGGCCGCGATCGCATTCCTGGTCGCGATCTTCAAGGCACGCCCGTCTCCGTTCTACGTCATGGACGAGGTCGAGGCCGCCCTGGACGACATGAACCTGACGCGCCTGCTCGCCATCTTCAAGGAGCTGCAGGAGACCTCGCAGCTGATCGTCATCACCCACCAGAAGCGCACGATGGAGATCGCGGACGCCCTCTACGGCGTCACGATGCGCGACGGCGTCACGACGGTGGTGTCCCAGCGCCTGGCGGACTAGGGGGCAGCGTTCTCGCGCGGATGGAGCCGTTGCATCTGGTCGCAATGGCCGCGCCTTCACAGAAAATGATGACTGAAATATTTGCACCTGAGAGGAGAGGGTTATGAGCAAGAAGCAAGAGGGGACCTACCGTCTCGCGGGAGGGATCACCGTTACCGATGCCGATCTTGAAGCAGATGCGCAGCGCTTCGAAGCGGGCGAATGCGACGGAGCGTGGAAGGTTCTCCCGGTGCGCCCGACGCTCTCAGGCTTCGATCTTCGTTAGCGTGCCGTGCGTGAGCTCGTAGATAGTGCCCACGTAGGGGAGGATCGAGCGATCATGCGTCACCATGAGGGCACGAACCTCGGCCTGACGCGCGGCCTTGTCCTTCTGGCCCTTGAGCTTCGCGACCAGCTCAAGCTGATCGCCGATGCGCATGTAGGGGTGGGCTTGTCTGCACGTTGTTGGTCGTTCGTTCAACCGGCTTTGTCGAGGCTACGTAGTGTCGTTCGTCGTGGAGTGAGATTGTTGCCGGGATTGCTGATTGTTGATCTGGATAGGATGCGGCCTTCTGGATAGGTTATGAGCATCTGGATAGGTTAATAAGCTATCCAGATCTGCGTTTCCTATCCAGAACTGCGTTTCCTATCCAAGAGAGTGGGCGTATTCGGCGGAGCGCAGGCTCACTCATGCGCACGTTGACCCGCCGGGTGGAGCAACGGCGGTTCGAGTATGAAAACGCGGGCGGGGACCCCGTCGGTCCCCGCCCGCGCCTTACAGCCGTGCGTCCCGCCGCTGCGGGAGGCTCGCTCTCAGTCGTTCATGAAATGACGCTCATCCAGGATCTGTGCGCCGCCGCCCACCAGCGAGGGCAGGTGCTCGTTTGCGTGGTGGCCGCAGAAGTACAGCTGGCCACCCGAAGGCATCGTCGCACGAACCCAGGCGCGAGCGCCGCAGGCGTCGCAACGATTCGCCGCGTTCAGCTGCGGCTCGTCCAGTACGGGGCGTTCAAGAGTCTGTGCGTTCATGCTTCCATCACACACCATCACCCCGCGCCGCGCACCCCTGTTCACCCGGGGCGCAATCGACCGCCCGACCACTGACACAGTGGAACGGGGGAGTGGAAAACCCTCCAACCACAGACTCGATCCGCCCCGAAAGCGCGCCCACCAGCGCGATCCGGCCCCGGCCTCGTCAATCGTGGAAATCGTCCCAGAACCCGCGCCACGCGCACCGTTGGCCACAAACGAGCGTTGACCCACATATGATGCACCTCGTGACTCCTACCGACGCATCCGACTACAACGCACGGCACCTCTCGGTCCTCGAGGGGCTCGAGGCCGTGCGCAAGCGCCCCGGCATGTACATCGGCTCGACCGACCACCGGGGCCTCATGCACTGCCTCTGGGAGATCATCGACAACGCGGTCGACGAGGCCCTGGAAGGTCACTGCGACACGATCGACGTGCGCCTGCACCCTGACCACTCCGCCTCCGTCGCCGACAATGGCCGAGGCATCCCCGTCGACATCGTGCCCGGACAGGGGCTGACGGGCGTCGAGGTCGTCTACACCAAGCTCCACGCCGGCGGTAAGTTCGGCGGCGGCTCCTACGCGGCCTCGGGCGGCCTCCACGGCGTCGGCGCCTCCGTCGTGAACGCACTGTCGGCCCGCCTCGACGTGCAGGTTGATCGCGGCGGCAAGACCCACGAGATGTGCTTCCGCCGCGGTGAGCCCGGCGAATTCGACGACTCGAAGCAGCGCACCCCCAACTCGCCTTTCAAGCCTTTCGTGGACGGCTCGACCCTCAAGACCGTCGGCAAGGTGAAGAAAACCCAGACTGGCACGCGCGTGCGTTTCTGGGCGGACTTCCAGATCTTCCCGGCCACCGAGGGCTTCTCCTGGGAGAACCTGCTGGCGCGCGCCCGCCAGACCGCGTTCCTCGTTCCCGGCCTGACCATCAACTGCTACGACGAGCGCGGCGAGGAGGAGCTCCACGAGAGCTTCCGCTTTGACGGCGGCGTCGTCGACTTCGCGAACTGGCTAGCCTCCGACGGCCCCGTCACCGACACCTGGCACATCACGGGTGAGGGCACCTACAACGAGACCGTGCAGGCCCTGGACTCCGAGACCGGGCACCTGCGCGCCACCGAGGTCGAGCGCACCTGCGAGGTTGATATCGCACTGCGCTGGGGCATCGGCTACGACACGACCGTCCAGTCCTTCGTCAACATCATCGCCACCCCCAAGGGCGGCACCCACGTCACCGGCTTCGAGCAGGCGGTCCTCAAGACCCTGCGCGCCGCGATCGACAAGAACGCCCGTAAGCTCAAGGTCGGTGCGAAGGACGGACGCCCCGAAAAGGACGACGTCCAGGCCGGCATGACCGCCGTCATCACCGTGCGCTTCCCCGAACCCCAGTTCGAGGGGCAGACCAAGGAAACGCTGGGCACGCCCCAGATCCGGACCGTCGTCAACCGGGTGGTCTCCGACTGGCTCAAGGCCAAGTTCGCCTCCTCCAAGCGCGACGATAAGCAGCAGACCTCCCTCCTCATGGAGAAGGTCGTCGGCGAGATGAAGGCGCGTGTTTCCGCGCGACTGCACAAGGAGATCTCACGCAAGAAGAACGCGCTCGAAACCTCCTCGCTGCCCGCCAAGCTCGCGGACTGTCGCCTCGAGGACGTCGAGGAGACCGAGCTTTTCATCGTCGAGGGTGACTCCGCCCTGGGCACGGCCAAGGCCGCGCGCAACTCCCACTACCAGGCCCTGTTCCCGATTCGAGGAAAGATCCTCAACGTGCAGAAGGCCTCGACCGCGGACATGCTGGCCAACGCCGAGTGCGCCAACATCATCCAGGTGATTGGTGCGGGCTCGGGCCGTACCTTCGACCTGTCTCAGGCTCGCTATGGCAAGGTCATCCTGATGACAGATGCCGACGTGGACGGCGCGCACATCCGCACCCTGCTGCTGACCCTGTTCTTCCGCTACATGCGCCCCATGGTCGAGGCTGGCCGCATCTATGCCGCCGTCCCGCCCCTGCACCGAATTGAGGTCGCGGGCAAGGGGCGCAAGAAGCGCGAGTACATCTACACCTACTCCGAGGACGAGCTGCATCGTAAGCTCGCCGCCCTGCGTCGCTCGGGCCGCACGTGGAAGGAACCCATCCAGCGATACAAGGGCCTGGGCGAGATGGATGCCGACCAGCTGGCTGAGACCACGATGGATCGGGCCCACCGCTCGCTGCGCCGCATTACGCTGGCGGATGAGGAAGCCCTGCGCCAGGCTGAGGACGTGTTCGAGCTGCTCATGGGCTCGACGGTGGGTCCGCGCAAGGAGTTCATTGTGGAGGAGTCTGCAGGGCTGGATCGTACGCGCATCGACGCGTAATCGCGGGCAAAAATCCCCGCGCGCTGCACAAACGTTCACCTGTGTTGACCAAATGTCAAGCGCCAGTGTGACTAAAGGCCCGAATTGCCGGTAGGATATCTGCCATGACAGGACTTGCGCAGCGACTCACGCCGCCCGGGTCCGTCCCGTACCCGGGCAATCATCTCGGGTTGCGCTGGCGGCCCATGATCGGCCGCGATGCCCCCGCCGTGTACGCGCTTATCTCCCTGATCGAAGACGACGACAACGCCATTCGGCGCACCTCCGTCGACGACATCGCGGACATGATGGAGGGCGAGAACGGGCGTGACTGGGTCGACACGATCGTCGGCCTGGACGCGAAGCGAAACATTTGCGCGGTGGCGTCCGTGCGCGTCCTGCGCGGGATTCACGAGGCTGCGACCGCCGTCGTCAGCGCCTTCATCCACCCGCACTGGCGTGGCCGAGGCGTGGGCCGTGCTCTGCTCTACTGGCAGGACGGACGCGCCCGACAGATGCTCGTCGAAGCTTTCGGCGCCGAGTCCGAGGTACCCGCGTCGATCTCGAACCTCGTCGACGCGCACATGACTGATCGTCGCCGCCTCTACATCGCGGCCGGCTTCTTCGCCAAGCGCACGTATCAGGTCATGTACCGCGACCTGGCCGGCGGCGAGGTGCCCGTGCCTGCGCGTCACGGATACCGCATCCTGCCGTGGAACGAGGTTCCGCAGGAGCAGATCCGTGCCATCCACATGGAAGCCTTCCAGCAGGCGTTCCGTTCGCCGTTGCGTGCCCTGTGGTGGGACGACGCGATGAATCACTTCGACCCGCGCTGGTCGTTCGTGGCCGTGGACGCGCAGGGTGAGGTCGTCGGCTACGCGATCACTGGGCGTCCCGCGCAGCGCTGGGTGGCCACGGGCCGCTCCGAGGCGTACATCTACCTGCTCGGTGTTGCCGAGGCACACCGCGGACGCTCCATTGCGAGTGCCCTCGTCGGGCACGCCGTCGCCGCAGCGTCCGCGTCTGGCGCGTCGCGCATTGGCCTCGACGTTGACATGTCGAGCCCGGACGGAGCGCATAAGATTTACGAACACCTGGGCTTCGTGGATGAGGCTGCTGAGGTTTACTACACGATCGACCAGTAGAGACGGAAGGAGGCGAGCATGAGCATTCCTCTCGCGCAGCGAGCAAATGCCCCCGAGTTCGTCCCCTTCCCGGGCGAACATCATGGGATCGAATGGGAGTCGTTGACGGCTGCCCACCACGATGGTCTATCCGCTCTTTTCGCCCGCATGGAGGCCCGCGATAACCCGCCGTATCGCACCAGCCCGGACGAGGTCGAGGAGATGCTCTCGGGCGCCTCACAGTGGCGAGGCCTCGTCGGGATTGCTCGCAAGGGCATCGCTGCGGGTCGCATCGTCGCCTTTGCTCAGGTGGTCCTGCGTTTCCCTGGGCGAGTGGAGTGTGTGTGCGTCGGGGGAGTGGATCCCGACTTTCGGCGTATCGGCCTCGGCAACGCGATCGTCGACTGGCAGGAGGGAACTGCCCGCCAGATGCTGGCCGAGGTCGAGGGGGAGGCTCCCGCTCAGATCACCTGTCACGTCGAGACCGGCCAGGATGACCTCGAGGCGCAGCTAAAGGTGCACGGCTTCCGCTGGACGCGCACCTACTACGAGCTCCGCGCGTCCTTGGAGGGTCTTCTGCCGGTTCCTGACCTGGGCTCGTACATGAGCATCGAGGCCTGGGGCCCCCAGTGGGAGGAACCCGCCCTGCGCGCGGCGAACCGCCTTAACGAGTCCGAGTGGGGTCGGCCCCCGCTCACCCAGGAGCAGTGGATGCAGGGGCGCACCGCTTTCGCCCCGGAATGGTCTTTCGTGGCCGTCGACCGGACGGGGGACCGTCCCCGTGTTGCCGGCTTCCTGCTGGCATCGCGTTACGAGCAGGACTGGGCGGCTCTGGGCTGGCGCGAGGGGTACATCGACCAGCTGGGTGTCCTGTCCCAGTGGCGTGAGAGCCGCGTTGCGGATGGCCTGATCCTGGCGTCGATGTGGGCGCAGAAGCGCGACGGCATGGATCGCGCGGGCACGGGCGTGGGGTCTGCTAACCACACCGGTGCTCTCGCCATCTATGACTACCTCGGCTTCCGCACGGTGGGACAGACCAGGCTCTACGCCATCGAGATCTGACTGTCGTTTCGTATGGTGGACGTTTCCGCGCATCCCCTTGTGTTACCGTCGTTACTTTTTCTTTTCTCGTGGGCGCTGTTCTTCCTGTTATCTTTTTAGTTTTCATATAACCGCTCCCTAGGTCCTAATCGTCCGACCAATTAAATTCTTAGGATCCCAGCAGAGGCCACGAGCGGCCTCGGCGCCACCCGCGTCCCATCTTCACAGTGCGGAGCCAGCATGACTACGAAGTCGTCAGCACCATCTCGATCCATTCCGCCCCTGGTCATTCGAAGCGCCATCGTCGCCTCCCTCGGCGGCCTGCTCTTCGGTTTTGACACCGCCGTCATCTCCGGTGCGGAAGAAAAGCTCACCGAGCTCTACGCGCTCTCCTCCGTGGGGGAGGGCATGATTGTTGCCATCGCAACCATCGGCACGATTCTCGGTGCAATCATCGCCGGTAACCTGGCCGACCGCTTTGGCCGTAAACCCGTCCTCTTCTGGATCGGCATTCTCTTCGGCGTGGGCGCGCTGGCCACTGCCCTGGCGCCTGTGCCTACCCTGGTGACAGCTGCTGACGGCACGGTCTCGGCCTCGTCCGCCTTCCCGATCACCTTCTTCATGATCTTCCGCTTCCTGGGCGGCGTCGGCGTCGGCCTGTCCTCCGTGGTCGCTCCCATCTACACCGCCGAAATCGCCCCCGCCCGCGTGCGCGGACGGCTGGTCGGCCTGGTCCAGTTCAACATCGTCTTCGGTATCCTCCTGGCCTACGCCTCCAACGCGGTCATCCGCGAAATTGCGCACGAAGACACCGCGTGGCGCTGGATGCTCGGCGTCATGGCCGTGCCCGCCGTCTTCTTCCTGATCTTCCTGGCCACCGTCCCCGAGACGCCGCGTTGGCTGCTCGCCCACGGGCACGAGGAACGCGCCGTGGAGATTTCCGAGCGTCTCACCGCCTCTCAAGCCGAATGCGACGAGCAGATCGGCGAAATGAAGGCGCAGATCGCCGAGGACGCGGCAGGCGGCAAGGTCGCCTTCTTCACGCGTCGCTACCGCAAGGTCATCCTCATGGCCTTCTGCATCGCGATGTTCAACCAGCTCTCCGGCATCAACGCGATCCTCTACTACGCGCCCAAGGTCATGAAGCTCGCGGGCGGCGCCGCCGTGCTGGGTGACGCCTTCCCCTACATCGGCTCCGTCATCGTCGGCCTCATGAACCTGATCGCCACCATGGCCGCCCTGACCGTCATCGACAAGCTCGGCCGCCGCCAGCTCATGATTGTCGGATCGATCGGCTACCTGATCTCCCTCGGCTTCCTCGCTGGCATGATGTTCGCATACGAGGGCGGCGTCTTCCAGGAGGGCAGCGCCGCCCCCGTGTGGCTCATTCTCCTCGGCCTGCTCGGCTTCATCGCCTCCCACGCCTTCGGTCAGGGATCGGTCATCTGGGTCTTCATCTCCGAGATCTTCCCGAACCGCGTGCGCGCGCGTGGCCAGTCCCTGGGATCCCTCACGCACTGGGTGTTCGCCTTCATTACCACCTATGCCTTCCCCGTGCTCACCGATAAACTCGGTGGTGGCTGCGCTTTTGGAATCTTCTTCCTCGCGATGGTCGGTCAGCTATTCTGGGTCCTGAAGGTGATGCCCGAAACCAAGGGCATTCCGCTCGAAGAAATGGAAGAGAAACTGGGGTTGACGAATGACTAGAATCGTGAACATCGGGGAAGCTCTCATCGATGAGATCACCCGCCCACACAGTGAACCCGTCGAGGTTGTCGGGGGATCGATGCTCAACGTCGCAGCCGGCCTCACCCGGCTGGGTCACGAGTCCGAGCTGGCTACCTGGTTCGCCCGCGACGCTCGTGGCGACAAGGTGCGCGCCCATGCCGAGGCCGCCGGTGTCACCCTGACGCCCGGCAGCGACGGCGCCGAGTTCACGACGGTCGCCCACGCGGCCGTCGACGAGAAGGGTCACGCCACCTACGAGTTCGACCTGACGTGGGACGTTCCCGCCGTCGAGGACCCGGACACCGTCGGGCATGTCCACACCGGCTCCTACGTGGTCGTCGTCGAGCCGGGCGCCGACAAGGTGCTGGCCGCCGTTAAGCGCCAGGCCATCCGCGGCACCGTGTCCTACGACCCGAACATCCGTCCCGCCCTGCTGGGAACCCCCGACGAGGCCCGCCCGCACGTCGAGGCGATCGTGGCCCTTGCGGATGTGGTGAAGGCGTCGGACGAGGATCTGAAGTGGCTGTACCCGGGTCGTCCCGTCGAGGATGTCCTGCGCGAGTGGTCCCAGTCCGGTCCCTCCCTGATCCTATGCACGCGCGGCCCCTGGGGCGTCTACATCAAGACCGCCGCCGAGCGCGACATGCTCGTCGTCGATCCCCTCGACGTCGAGCTGGTGGACACCGTGGGTGCTGGCGACTCTCTCATGGCCGGCCTGATCTCCGGCCTGGTGGATGCGGGTCTGCTGGGCTCGGCCGAGGCGAAGCAGCGCCTGCGCGAGGCCTCGTGGGACCTGATCTTGCCCGCCATCCACCGCGGCATCATCACCTCAGGCATCACGATCCTCTACCAGGGCGCTTACTCGCCCACGCGCGAGGAAGTCAACGAGATCCTGGCAGCAGACAAGACGCTGCGAGGCTGATAGGGGAGCGATCCTCAACTAATGGGTGTGGGCCCGGCCGATTGGCTGGGCCCACACCCATATCTCCCGGTCTGTGGTCACTGTGTGGGTCTCGGACACGCTTGTGAATGTGAACAAGTGGTCATATGCTTGCAGAGGTTTCATAGTGTTCCGTGGAACACGTATCTTTCGGCCTTGGTATTCGTGGAGGTGACGCGTGGCTGACGTTGGCTTTGAATACGTGATCGGTACGGATAAGGACTTGAGCCCTGCTCCGCGAAAGGACGACGGATGGGACCCGCGCCAATGGTAAAGCCGAGACGAGCGCGTCGAAAGAGTAGGCGCGCGTGGGGAGTTTCGGCTGCCGCTCTCGTCATCGCCGCTGGTGTCACCGCGCTCCCAACCACTCCAGCCCAGGCAGACAACACGATCACCGCGGCGGACCAGGCATACTTCGCGTACTACCACTTGGATCAGGCCAGGGCAAAGGGGTATACCGGTAAGGGGGTAACCATTGCCATCGTTGATGGGGAGGTAGATACTACTGCGCCAGAGCTGAGGGAATCGGATATTCACAACAAATCAACGTGTGAAGTTACATCTTCCGCATCTTCCAAGAGCCATGGCACTGCAGTTGCTTCGATCTTGGTGTCATCCGTCTATGGAGTGGCTCCCGAGAGTTCTCTTCTGACTTATCAGATACCCGCCCCTAGCAGGGGAGATTCTGCATCTCCTTCCTGTGCTGAAACTCAGAATGGCCTGTCTAAAGTTAGTGTCCCGTGGCTCCTCAACCAAGCGATGAACGACGGTGCGCAAATCGTGAATTTTTCTGCTTCCAGCTCGCTTCAGGGCGACGAACTGAAATGGACTGTCGCGAGGGCATTAACCAAGGGCGTGATCATTACAGCTGCTGCCGGAAATGAAGCAACGGATGAAAACTCATCGTCGCTGTCCCAGTGGTCCGGAGTCGTTGGTGTTAGCGCGATTGGTGTCGATGGTAACCGTCAAGACTATTCGTCCTGGGGGCAGGGAGTAGCAACGACAGCAGTTGGCGGTCCGGTCAAAACGCATGACTTTGCGACGAATCAGATCGTTGAGACGTCCGGTACATCATTCTCGTCTCCCATCGTCGCCGGTGTCCTCGCGCTCGCCCGCCAGAAGTGGCCGAATGCGACTTCCAACCAGCTGCTCCAGCTCCTCGTCAAGACGGGCCTCAACCCCGACCACACCTGGAATCAGTACACCGGATACGGCGGTATCGATCCGGGGGCAATGCTCAATACAGATCCCACGACGCTGCCCGACGTCAACCCGCTCGCCGACAAGGGGAATGGATCCAGCCCGACAGCCGACGAAGTCCAGCAGTATGCGGACGGGGTCGTCAGTCCCCTGCAGATCGTCAATGACAACTCGTATGCCTACAGAGGCTTTGATGAATCCTTGATCACCGATCCAATGGTCACGGTTCCCACGCACCTGGGAACCAGCCCCCGCTATCACGCGAAATAGGCGCCACAGAGAAGCTGATATGACGGTGGGGTGGCCGGGACAATTCCCGGCCACCCCACCGTCATGACTAGGAGGGCACGTCAGCCGATCGATGCGATCGCGAAGGTGATCGGAACACCCGAGCCGTCGCGGCGCTCGTCCTCTGCGGGCAACTCAACGGGCGAACCGTCCGCGGACGCGGCGCGTGCCGGCTTCGTGCCGACCCACGCGATATCGAGTCGATCCTCGCCGCGCAGGAAGCGCTGGCAGCGCACACCCTGACCGCCTCGGCCCTTGGATGGGTAGCACTCGAAAGGCGTCACCTTCACCGTCGTCTGGCCCGTACCCGGCAGCGCACCCAGCGCCGCCGCCACCGTCACGACGACCGCATCGATGGGAGCCTCGACCACCCAGAAGCCCAAGGCCTCGGCCCCGGGGTTCAGCTTCATGCCGGCCATGCCGCCGGCCGTACGACCCTGCGGGCGAACCTTCGCGGCGGGGGTGCGCAGCAGCTGCGCGTCCGACGAAATAAACACCAGGTCCGCCTCGTCCGAGCACCGATCAAAGCCCACCAGACGGTCGCCATCCTCCAGGGCGATGACCTCCCACTCGTCGCGCTGTAGCACGTCCGGTCGCAGGCGCTTGACCGTGCCGCGAGCCGTGCCCATCGCGACCACGTCGGCGCCCTCGGGATCGAGCAGACCCACGGCGGGAACGTCCGTGTGCAGCAGCAGCGACGACGGCATCGCGCCGGCGAGCGACAAGCCCGTCTCAAAGCGGGGGAGCGCCGGCAAGTCCACGACGTCGATTCGGTGGGCGACGCCGTCCTCCGTCACCACGGCCACCTGCGATCGGGCCGTCGACGGCAGCTGCACGCGCCAGCCGTCTGACGCCGCGCGTGGACCGGGCTCCAGGGGATCCCCGCCCTCGACACGGGCGAGCGCGCCCGAGGAGGATAGAACCACGACGCACGGGTCGTCCGGGATCTGCAGGTCCAGGCCCTTACCGGAACGCGACACCGACGGCAGGGCCGCCAGTGCGGCATCGTCGGCAAC
>ERZ809296.4063-NODE-4063-length-11659-cov-3.386332_pt1 | contig 11659 bp, 11 predicted proteins | sample MGYA00520511_ERZ809296 | MGnify/ENA primary metagenome ERZ809296 (study PRJEB31576, sample SAMEA3212662) | Homo sapiens | biome: human-gut; feature: human gut; material: fecal | place: Sweden | collected 2012 ... | reverse complement strand
AATAAAAAAAATGGCTGCAAATCCATATAAAGGCTTAACAGAACAAGAGTTTTTGGGTAAATTGGAGAAATCTCGTGAACATGCAGCAAATGGACTATATCAAGATGCTACAGAATTTTCAAATGATATGAGGGAAAAATATGGCTTATAAAATTGTAGTAACAGTAGACGCCAAAAATGATTTAGAACAATTTATCAATTATCTTATTTTTGACCGCAAAAATACGCAAGCTGCAAGAAATGTTTTAAATGATTTTGATGCAACAATCGAAAGCTTATCTCATGTAGCTAAAAGCTTAAAAATTTGCGATAATCCAAGATTACGGCAGCTAAAATACCATCGTATCAACTTTTTGAATCACAGGTATTTTATGCTATATCGCATTGTAGATGATATAGTATTTGTTGATAACATTTTTCACGAGTTACAAGATTATGAAAATAAAATATACTAAACAAAAAAGTGGCGGTTTCCCGCCACTTTTTAAGTGCAATCCTGAGCAACAAACTCTGTTTCCAATATCTCCGTCCGAAAGTTCTCTCCGCTTCCGGTGGATCGGATTCTAAGCTGTATGCCAAAAGGCAGCGATTTTAGCCACACCACAAGGCGGTTACAGCCCCGTTCTTCCTCCCGGTATACAACGATTTTTTCAAGGATTTCACGATACAGCATATCGTTTTGGTCGCCAAAGCTAAGAATTTCATCCAATGATTTTTCAAATTGTTCCATTTTCTTTTGACCCATATTGTAAAACGCATCGTTCTTCCTGCTCTGTGCAATCATGTGCTGCAAGTGTGCTAATTCTTTGTCATACCATTCTGTCTGCTTTTGCAGATCCTCTTTGGATAACATTCCCTCCAACATGGCATCAAAAGATTTTCGCTTCTTTTCCTCGATAGCATCCATTTTTTGTTTGACCTTAGCAAGATCCATCGTTTCTTCCGGGGCATTACATACATTTTGAATGTCTGTCAAAACCTCTTTTCGTATTTTTCCCTTATTGTTACAAAGTAGATCGATACAATATTTCATACAGGTAAACAATGCTCGTTCATTGATACTACGGTTTGAACAGCCAACTTTCTGTCCATCCAGAATCTTCCGTCCGCCATGACGGGATTTCTGAAAACACCACCATGCGCGATATTTCCCAGACTGCAGCTTTCTTGTTCGGCTGACAAAACGATAGCCACACTCACCACAACGGATTTTGCCGCTACACCAATAACGATTACTGTGCCTGCTTTTTTGTTCTTCCGAGGGAGAACGCCGTCTTAATTCTTCCTGCGTCCTATCCCAAAGATCTCTGTCAATGATTCCCTCATGATGATCTTTTATGTACACCTTCTCTTCCTGCCCACGATTGTACTTCTTTTTGTGGGTCAGATAATCAGGGGTGTATGTCTTTTTCTGGCACAAATCACCTACATATTTTTCATTGCGAAGTGCTCGCAAAATCACGGTATTTGACCACTGTTGTATGCGTTTAGGGCGAAGTCCTTCTTCCAAAAGTTCTCTCGCAATTACATGAGTTCCTTTTCCCTCATTGGTGTATTTATGAAAAATCGCTTTTACAACCGGAACCTCTTCTTCATTGATTGACAGCACACCATTTTTCACCGTATAGCCAAGAAGATCTCTGCCAAACACTACGCCTAGTTCCATTCGCCTTTTCTGCCCCCATTTGACACGCTCCGAGGTCTTTCGGCTTTCTTCCTGTGCCAGACTCGCCATAATTGTTAAGCGAAGTTCTCCATCCGTGTCACGGGTATCAATATTATCAATGGTGAATATCACACCTACGCCAGCCTCTTTTAATTTGCGGGTATAATACAGAGTATCTACAGTGTTTCTCGCAAATCGTGAAACTTCCTTTGTTAGTATCAGGTCAATTTTACCTTGTAGGGCATCCTCAATCATCTGATTGAATCCGGCACGCTTATTGGTTTGTGTGCCACTGATCCCTTCATCGTAATAAACCTTACTAAGTTTCATCCCCGGCTGACTACGGATAAAATTTGTAAAATACAATTTCTGGCTTGCCAGGGAATTCATCTGGTCATCGTGTTCCGTCGATACTCTGGCATAGGCCGCTGCCTGCAGACATTTTTCCATAAATCCCCCTATACGCTGATTTTTCCGGATGAAAGATGTTTTAGCAGATCATTTAACTGGCTGTCCGATACCAGATTTTTCTTGTGCAACTGCCTGTAAATTCCCTTCTTCAACACAGTTTCAAATGACTGAGTTACCCCGGCAGTGATTTTCCTTTCCTCGGGGGTGATTTCGCCGCTTTTCTTCATTCCATTTCTCCTGACATCACTTGATACATTATATGCGGGAAAATGGTTTTAGAAGATAATAAACGACACGACTTACATTAACCGTACATAATAAGTGGCCTTTCCGGAACCTCCCCGCATCAATTCCCCTTCCTTTACCAAGGTTCTCAAAGAACCTTCTATGGAACTGATACTAAGTGATGGACAAAGTTCCCTGATATCTTGTTTTGAAAATTTTCCTATCTTATTCTGAACCGCTTTGCGCACCAGCTCTAATGCCGGCAGTTTCTCCTCAATTATCTCAAAACGATCTTCAAAATCTTTATAGGCTGCCAATATTGTTCCCAGCAGATACTTTATGAAAGGATCCCCATCCTCTTTTCCTTCATGCCACCCATACTGAGCCTTTCCCAAGGCTTCATAATACAGATCTTTATTGTCAGCGATTTTTGCCTCAAGGGAAATATACCTGCCTACATAAAATCCGCTCCTGTACAAAAGAAGTGTTGTAAGCAGTCTGCTCATCCGTCCATTTCCATCATTAAATGGATGAATACAGAGGAAATCATGAATGGCAAGCAACGGTTCCACTTCCAGATTGCCAATGATTCTATTATATTCCTCACATATTTTTTCCAGTGCAGCCGGTGTTTCAAAGGGTGCCATAGGCGTAAATAATACCTCTGTGCGTCCATCCGGATAGGTTGCACTAATATAATTCTGCACTGTCTTTGTCTTGCCTGCCATTGGATTATTCATATGGCTGTAAAGTATCTTATGAAGCTGAAGAATATAATTCTTAGTTATGGGAATGACATCATAACTTTCATGGATAATACGTAATACATCCCTATATCCTGCAATCTCTTCCTCATCCCGGTTTTTAGGCGTGGTTTTTTCTTCAACCAGCTGCTTTATACGAGCGTTGGTTGTCACAATTCCCTCAATGGCATTTGAACTTTCGGTACTCTGGATCATTGCTATTTCTACCAGTTTTTCCAGTTCCTTGGGGCTTTGCTTTAGATATAATTCCTGCTTTCCGGCATATTTGTATATAGCGGCTACAAGACCCAATATTTCTGAATCCCATTTCTGCTCTTTTATTTTACTGTAATTGAAATCTCTCATTCCCTTAATCTCGCTCCTTTCCCTTAAATACTACCATATTTTAAGGGAAAGTCAATCTTGTTAGGTGTATTTTCCCTTAAAAACTGTATGTAATTAAGGGTATACGATTTGGAGCGGATTATTCACACAATATGGACGATCACCGTTCTTGTAATACCACTCTGTAGTTTATACTCCACCTGCACCGTACCTGTTTCACAGGCTCTAAAGCCGTATCTGCCATCATTTAATGGCTCCAGTTTTGTCTCGTCACTGCTGACAGCCTCAATTACTTCCCCGCATGTGTCCGTATTCCCCAGGCGCAGCATAGGATTGGTTGACTTCTCCACCGTTATTTCATTAGTTGATTTTCCACTATCCACAGCCGTAATGTTATACTCGCAGGTTCTTCCTTCTGCATCCTTATAAACCATTTTTGCAGTACCTGCACCTGTTATTTCCATGCTATTTTCAATATAGGATTCCTTCCGTAACACCAAAGGATTTTCGGAGGTAACACCACTATTCAAAGTACAGATTTCCGTACCTATCTTGTTTAAATAAAACTCAATAAAGGTGGAACTGCCTATTTTGCTGGCTTTTACATTACACCTGTATTCTACGGTCAGATTTTTCTTGGTTACACCGTTCTTTACATTGTATTGGAGATAATCCTTATAATCCCACAGACCTACTTCCCGGTTTCTTGGTCCCTGCTCATAAGTGATCTTACCATCCTCTATATCCTGCATTACCAAAACATCCGCAAAATCTTCCTTGGTAAAACCACCATCTTTATCTTTCTCTTCCGGATGCAGATCAAACAGTGTTCCTGCCATGGCTCCCGGCTGGGTCTCCACAACATACCGTTTTCCCTCCAGCCAGACAAAAATATTGGCATGGGCCGGCATCAGTCCGCCCATGTTCTCCAGACGGGCAGTTCTTACCATCGCCTTGATCCCTACTTCATGACAGACCATCTCCGCAAATTCGGCTCCCTGAAGACAGACACCCGCTTTTACCGTTCTTGTTTCTCCCGGCATGAGAAGATCCGTAAACATATCGTATTTGTCACTGCTGTAACTGACGCGATTCAGGTAATCTGTGATTGCCTTTATCTTCTCCCGGTCTGACATTTCATCTTTGATGTATATTTTTATCCATCGTTTGACAAATGCAATTCTGCTTACAAATAAATTTTTGGTATCTTTCTGAAATACAATCGTCCTGGTTTTAGAAACTTTTGTACCATTTTCATCTTCTCCTGTGATGGTCACATCTACATTTCCAAGCTGGCCGCCCACCGACTCAATTCTCCATGTAGGATATTCTCTGGTAGAACGAAAATGATGTGTTTTCCCATTCTGATCCGTTCCATACTGATGCTCGTACATGCGGTGGTACTGCAGGACAGATGCTTTGGCCCTGGATGGATTGCTGCACACGACAGATGTAATCTTTTCCATATCTTCCGTCATGTTGCAGTAACTTCCCACTTCCAGTACATATGCCACTCCGTTTGCCATAGGGAAACTATTTACTTTAGATATTTTTGTCTCTTTTCTTGTGGCTTTCACTGTTTTCCAGGCAGACCATCTGCTGTACAATTTTTCCCCTTTTTTCTTCTTGAACGCTCTTACTCGTATTTTGTAAGTATACACCGGACGGGCGTGTACGACAGCCCTTTTTATCACTTTGCCGCCTTTACTGCTTTTTCTTATCATGGATTTTTTCTTCTGTCCAGCCCTTTTCCATTGAATTTGAAACGCTTTGGCTCCTTTTACCTTCTTTTTCAACTTGATGTCAATCGTCAGGCGCTTGGTAACTCTCGTAGCAGAAGCAATGGACGGTGTGATCATGCCATTTTTCTTTTTTACTTTCTTCGCCTCTACCGGTGTCCCCACCAACATTACAAACATCATGGCTGCTGCCCCTGTCAAAAACAGTTTAAAAAGTTTCTTTCTTCTCTCCATAAGTCCTCTCTCCTTCCTTCTACACGGAGGCCGCCTGACTGGCCTCATAATGTACTACCGCCTGGTTTATATTTCTTGCCCGGCCGGTCTGCAATTCCTGCTGGATAAAATCCATCACTTCTACGCGCAGATAATCCTCCGGGAATGTATCGTTTACCTCCTGCAGCCGCCTGCGGATATCCTGCTGTCTCTGCTCCACCGCCTGAAGCTGCTGTGCGATCTGCTGATTGCGGTCCACAATTGCCTGGTTCTGCGCCTCTATGGACTGATTGTTTTTCTCCGCCTGCTGATTATACTGACTGTTTCTTTCATTGGCCTTGCGGTCTCTTCGTTTCAATATCTTTTTGGTTATAAACAACGCAAGAAAGGCAAAGGGAAGGGCCAACACTGCCCCTACCGGCATGGCTACATGAATGTTGCGGTAACCAAGTCCTCCTGCGGCATGAAATTGTGCCTCTGTCATGCCATGATTCATACTCATGCTTAGAAAATAATTTAATCCGTTGTTAATAAGGATCATAAACAAAATTTCCGCCACACAAAAGATTCCCCATCCTAACGACTTTTCCTTATAGGTCTTCTGATCTGTGGATTTCATCTCCTGAAATCCCTTGGTATTCTGCACTGCTGCTTTCAGATTTTTCTCCTGGCTGCGGCAGGCATCCAGTTCCTCTGCCAGTGTCCGTAACTGCATTAATTCTTCCATATGTATCGCTCCTTCTTATAACTTCGTGCATAACGGTTCTTCCTACTATCTTGTAGCATTATGTACATCCTGTCGGATATGAGACACATCCCGTCCCATATCCCGCGCACTTCCTGCTATGCTGGCCGTGTTGCCTGCGATCTGATGATTCGTACCGGCAATATCTGCGGTGTTATTGGCAATCTGGGCTGTGTTGCCTGCCGTAGCTACATTGGCCATCATGTTCACTGCTGCAATGGCGTTGCCGATCATCTGCTGACGGATCATCTTATCCTGCTTTGTAATCATAATCTCCTGATTATTGATCATTACTTTCTGGTTTGCCAGCATCTCCTGCTGATTATCCGTTACCTTCTGACGGAACATATGGGTATTATACTGCTCCACACACTCCTGGATCGTCGTAGCTAGGTGGTTTTCCACCAAATTGATAAAAAAGTCCACCGCCGACGGATAACCGTAATCTTTTGGGTACCATTCAATGATATTCTGCATATACTCCTGACTTATAAGAGTCCTTCGATCCGCAATCTGCTTTAATTTCAGATCAACCTCTGCATTATGTTTCACGATCAATTGATTATTCTGACAAGCCGCATCATACTGCTGTTTTCTCCGCTTGTTCTCCTTTTCAACATCTGCGGCCCCTTTTCTCCGGATGATAACAAACACACCGGCCACGATTCCTGTGATAACAAAGGCAATGATCCCGCCCCGGATGGCACAAGGAACAATGACCTTTACCATATCCACCTTTTCGCTTCCCTGATAGCCCGGATACTTCTCGCCGTGATGATCCAGCGTCCAGGAAAACTCATCATTTACTTTATCCAGCTTGATCTGCTCCTTGGCACTCTGATACATAGACAGGGCCGCCGGCATGGTGTTGATAAAAAGCAGTCCACAAAAGATTAATATCAACAATGCGATCATTCCTGCCTTTCCTTTCTTCACAGGCGGCAGAGTCTTTAACTGCACCGGCACGGTATTTTTCTTGGCTCCCTGCAGCTGCGACTCCTGCTTGTTCAGGTTTCCCATAGCGGTTACCAGACTTTTTACATACAATAAATTCTCGTGTAACTGATTCATAAAAATTTCCTCCTTCTTAAATGTGACTTCGTCATATTGTGCTTTACTTATATGACAAGTCAGGTTTCAAAAAAGTTTTAAAAAATCAAAATTTTTTATACTCAATATATTGAGTATATAGAATAATATGGCCTTCGTCAAGATTTCACGCTCTGTAATTGCGCATTTGGGGTTATATTTCGCGATTTTCTACATAAAAATAACAATATGCTCAATCTATTAAGCATACTCAAAGTGTTAAATATGTTATGGTCATGTTATAAAAAGGAGTGCACATGATTTTATGATTTCTTACAAACCGTTTTTTGAAACTTTGGCAAAAAAGAATATTTCTGAATATGAATTGATCTTTAAGCAGGGGATCTCGGCCAATACCATCCACCGCATCAAAAAGGGTGAGGCCATTACGACGAAAACACTGGATACACTGTGCTTTATTTTGGATTGTTCCGTTTCGGAGATTCTTGAACATGACAAAACCAAATGACAATTCGTTTTTTTAGATAAAAAGGGAGGAGCAGGACATTATATCCTGCTCCCATCGTTTATAAGAAATAAAACTGGCTGGCTTTGTTATTTTTTGGTGCGGATGTTCTTTACCTTGCTCCATGCACCGTAATAGTTTTTACCGTCATAGGTAACATATCCGCGAACTCTTACATAATATTTCTTTTTCTTTGCAAGTCTTCTCATGGTAGTTGTTGATGAATACTCACTGCGGATTGATTTTGATTTTTTGAACTTTTTGCTGGTTGCGTACTGATACTGGTAAGAAGCACCTTTCTGGCCCTTTACCTTAATGGTGATTTTTCTTTTGTCTCTCTTCATAAGTTTCACACTCTTCATGGCGATCTTAGCCGGCTTCACTACAACTGTGGTGCTCTGGCTCTTGTTACTTCCATCTATGGAAGAAGCAGAGATGGTTGTGTAACCAATGCCTTTTCCTGTTACCGTTCCGTTGCCGGATACGGCAGCTACTCCTCTGTCATTGCTGCTCCACTGCAGTGTCTTCTGGGAAGCGTCGGATGGAGTGATGGATGCCAGCAGATTCATGGACTTGCCTCTGGTGATAATGGCTATCGGACCACGAAGATTGATACCAGTGATGTACTGGACGGCACTGCACTTGATGGTGTAAGGACTGCCTTCATATGCATATCCATGGATTCGGATATAATATGTTCCTGCTGCCAGATACTCTTCTGTTGTATAATTACCACTGTAAGAATCCGTATATTTCTCAACATAGTTACTGTCATAAATATACACTCTTCTGGATTCCTGTCCTGCAGTACTGATCTGCAGGGAAGTGGCGGTTTTTAAGTCAATCTTAAAGTAATCATCTTCATTAGTATCTGTCAAAAGCCCTTTCTTTACCTGATTCAAAGTGATCGGTGTGGCACTAAGGAAGTCGTTATTCGGCTCCGGTACATCACACTCCACCGGGGTAAATTCTACTTTAAACTGATAATCACCATCAAGGGCATAATAACCAGCTTTAAAGAAAATACCATAAGTTCCTGCTTTTACATACTCTGAAAATGAAGCATTATTAGCTCCTCCAGCATAATTATAATACCCTGTACAGTCCGCATTTTCCAAATATATCCTCCAGTCTGTCTCCATGGACTTGCAAGTTACCGTCACTTTACCATCCTTTGGCACGGTAAACTGATACTGATGTAAAAGATCGGCATCGTTGGCATTACGATGTCCGGTGGTCCAGTTGGATCCTACCGATATAGTTTTGGCACTTCCGGTGATCCCTCCAAAGACCACCCCTGCCAGCATGAGGCATAATGCCCCTGCTATGATACTTAACTTTCTTACTGTTTCTCTCATGTTACTTCACTCCTTTTTTGTTTATAATTATTTTTGATTCAAGGCTGCAATCTTCTTCTCAAAGAAAACAACCAGATCTTTCCCTTGCTGCCTGACAAATTCCTCTGCCATACACAAAAGTTCTCCCTTGTGTTCCTGATAAAATCCATCCGGCAGATTGCCAAGCGTCTCCATGATGCCGGTCATGCGTGCCAGTTCCATGGCCGCCATGACCACATCCTTATTTCTGCTTGTACTTTTCATAGGCTTTTTCCAATCCGGATAAATCCTTGCGACTCTTCATTTTAGGCAATGCTTTCATGCCCTTCGGCCAGTACTTACTGTGGTCTACATCAAACCCAGGCGGACATGTGTATTGCTTTTCTTTGTACTTCATTTTTCCGTTTTTCATGGTATAGGTATATATGTGTCCCTCATATTTCCAGTCACCATCAAAATTAAAATCACCGCCATCTTCCATAATGATGCCTGGTTTTCCCGGACGGTAATACAAACCACCTCGAGGCGATATACCAATCTCTTCGCGCAGACAATGCACACCTTTTTTCTCTGAATATGTATAAAATTGATATGTCTGGTCGTATCTGCCCATATCATACTGACCGCTAATACACAACTCAGGAATATTATCTCCATTCACGTCATACAGCAAATAGTAATAATCACTGATATGCACTTTTTTCCCTTCTTCCAGCGGATGCTCCATCGTAAGTTTCTTGCTCAAAAATTTCTTATAAGCCTTCTTCCACTTATCTGCCAAAGGTACCGGCGTTGCGGTCGGTTCCGGTGTTGCCGTAGCCTCCACCGTTGCTGCCGGGGTAGCAGTGGCTTCGATCTGCTGGCTCGGTGCCGTCGCATCTTTATCCGGGCTGCTCTGTCCCAGCACAACACCCAGTCCAATGCCGCCTGTTACAGCCACGCCTGCTGCCACCATGGTAATTTTACCAGCCACAGAATGTAAGAATGTTTTTCCGGCCGTAGAAGCCACCGAATGTCCTAATGTCTTTCCGGCTGTGGTGGTACCTGCACCCGCACCTATCCCTGCTGTACCTGCGCCTGTTCCGCCTGCCGCTGCCGACAGGTTCCGTAACTGATCCAAAATCGTAGTAATAGGTGGGATCACCAGGTGGCCGCTGGCAAGGAATGCATTCTCCTCGCTGTGCAGCAAGTACAAGAGCAGTGGCAGTGGTGCCATGTTGTAGAGTTTATAGCCTCGTCTCTGCAATTCTTCGGATTGTTTTTTAATTCCTTTTCTTCCGTAATTCAATCTGGACTTAACCGTGTTCTCGGAACACTCCATGGCCTCGGCAATTTCCCGGATGCTGGCACCCTCCAGATGAAACATCAGAATACACATTCTCTGGTCTTCCGGCAGCGCATCGATCATCGTCCGCACCATTTCCTGCGTTTCTTTCTCCGTGTACGCCATTTCCGGCTGCCTGCTTACATTGGTGTCCTCCCATTGAAGTTCCATGGCCTCGCCCTCATCATTGACGCCTTCCAAATCTGAAAAGAATACCATTTTCTTCTTTTGCAGAGCATTTTTCGCTGTGTTGGCAACAATCATGCCCAGCCAGCCGGGGAATTTATTGGGTTCCTTTAATGTGTCCAATTTTGAAAATGCCTGCACATATGCATCCTGCAGAACATCCTGTGCATCCGAATCGTTGCCCATATACTTTTTCGCTATGTAAAACTTTTTCTGGTAGGTACTCTGGTACAAAAGATCGTACCCTTCCTGTCTGCCTGCCAGCGCCTGCGAAACCGCCAGGACATAGTCCGGATTGTTTCCTTTTTGTTCGTTGCTATACATATTTTTTCCTCCTTTTACTTATATGACAAACGCCGTCAGTCAAAAGTTTTATAATTTTCAAATTTTTCTCAAAAAGTTCCGATACGGCTGTCATGTCACGCTTATCCTTTGTAATCAGAGGAGTTTATGGCTCATCAGCCAACTACTTCTGCTCTTACACTACGAACCCTTTTTGTCTTGATATTCTTAAAATCTGCAGAAATAAATGTAAAAATTCCTTTTCTCAGTTTAACCACTGAGTTATTTTTGATCTTCTTGCCGCCATAATATCCCAGACGCACCAGTTTCCAGCCTTTTTTCGGTTTTACGCTGATTTTCACTTTCGTTCCCAGTTTCCGCTTCCAAAAGAATGGATGCTTCTTAAATTTAGGAGCAAAATTTTTTCCATTGAATGAGAAAGTCTTACATGGATTCTGATACTTCCACAGCGTGACCTTGGTAGTGAAATGCTTGGTACTCTGTGTACCATCCTCCTCATTCCACACCAGATCATAAGAAAGAGTGGTAGTGCCGGCTTTCTTCCTGGTAAAATAAATATCTACTTTGTCCTGAACTTTCGCCTTTACAATCTTTGGATTGGAAGATTTCAGATTGATGATCTTGGCTCCCTTTGGCTTATTACTTCCATACAGATACAGATCTTCGTCATCTCCGATTCCTTCATCACAACTCCACACGGTCCGCGACTCCGGATAAGCGATCTTGTCTGGGTCTACCGCCGCCATAGCCGGCTGCCCCATCGTGGCAAATGCCACTGCCATTGTACTTACCATTGCGATTAGTCTTTTTTTCATTGTTATAATCCGCCTTTCTGCTTCGCGAAAGTCACCAATAGAATCATGAAAA
>ERZ809296.4055-NODE-4055-length-11683-cov-7.389577_pt1 | contig 11683 bp, 10 predicted proteins | sample MGYA00520511_ERZ809296 | MGnify/ENA primary metagenome ERZ809296 (study PRJEB31576, sample SAMEA3212662) | Homo sapiens | biome: human-gut; feature: human gut; material: fecal | place: Sweden | collected 2012 ... | reverse complement strand
AAATGAGCACAGAGGATAAGAGACGTCGCTTGCGGCGGCTCGTTCCGCCGTGGTCGTTTCTGACGTGTCTCCGACGGCCCTATCTTTTCCCTCGCGCGGGAAAAGATAGGGGAGAAAAGGGCGCTGGGTTACGTTTGGTGCATCCTGCCTCTGATTTTAGGTGGGAAGCAATGTTTCAGGCGTCGTTCCACACGATACTCACCTCACGAGCGTCTTGGTACGCGCCGCCTGATACGGGGGCATCAAATTTGCAGCTAGTTGCATTAGAACGACTGCTATCAATAGAAGGTGCGGATGAAATCCGGATAGATGTTACCTTCTTGCGGGGAAAGGCTCCCCTTGCAGGGGAGCTGTCACCGAAGGTGACTGAGAGGTCGTCGCAAATTTGCAGCAACCTCTCCGTCTCGGCTTCGCCGAGCCACCTCCCCTGGAAGGGGAGGCTTTGGGTGTGCGCCGCTAAAGCAAAAAGCCTTCCCCATCCGGGGAAGGCTTTTGTCTATTAAAATGTCACGCCTGCAGCAGCAGGGACGCGAGGTCGGTCTCGCCCGCGGTGAAGGTGACCGTTTCGCCGTCGTGGGTCAGCACGAACGGAGCTTCGGACGCGTATGCGGTGAGGTCGGCGGGGCGGAAGGCGGAGGTGGCGCCGGTCGTTATGAACACGACCTTCTCCACGCCCTGCGCCGTCAGCGCCTGCGCTTCGTCTGCCGTGAGCGTCAGCCGCGCGTAGGCCGCATCCACCCGGATGGTCAGCACGCCGCCCTCCCGGGCTGCGGTATAAGAGACTGCGTTCCCGCCCTTGTCCGTCACGCTATAGACGGGCGCGGGCGCGCCGGGCTGCGCATGATCGCCCGAAGGTTCGGGTTCGGTCTCCGGCTTGTTCTCAATGACCTTCTTCGGAGCGTCATTTTCCATATCCGCGCCGGGCGCGTAATATTCGAGTCTCCCGTTTTCCGTCAGCCCGGAGGTATCCGGTTCGACTTCGACCCCGTCGACGAGGACTTTTTCACCAGCTTCGTTCTCATCACGCGTACCGCCGTTGCCGATTCCGGCGCCTGCGCCAGTATAATCATTTGATGTTCCACCCTGCGATTTTACCTGTGCGTCGCCGGAGATCGTGATATCGCTGCCGGTCCCGCTACGTCCACCGCCGATGCCAGCACCACCTGTACCGCCCTTCGCGGTGATCTTGTCGCCGGAGATGTTGATTTTGCTTCCATTGCCACCATTGCCGCCGCCAATCCCGGCAGCAAGGCCGCCGCCGGTGGCTTCAACGTCACCGCCCGAGATCGTGATATCGCTGCCGCTGTACCAGAAACCGCCGCCGATTCCGGCACCGCCCTGGTCGCCGCCGATTGCGGTGACTTTGCCGTTGGAGATCGTGATATTGCTGCCATCCAACTCACCGCCAATCCCGGCAGCATAAACGCTGCCGATCGCCGTGACGTCTCCGCCGGAAATGGTGATATTGCTGCCGTTGCCGTGATTACCTCCGCCAATCCCGGCACCGCTGTTGCTGCCTCTGGCAGTGATCGTACCACCGGTAATTGTGATGTCGCTGGTACTGGAATCATATCCGCCGCCAATCCCGGCACCGCCATAGCCGCCGGTAGCTTCCAGCTTACCGCTGTTATCCTCATCGTTGATAGTCAGCGTGCCGCTGTTGCCTTTATTCAGACCGGCTGCGTGTGAAGCGAAGCTGCTCTTTAGATAGTTGTCTCCATCCAGCTCAATGTTGACATCACCATCACCTTCTGTGCGGAGGGCGGCCTGGTCGCGCCCAGTCATACCGTTCTTAGATGTATCGATATTTACGCCATCCAGCGTAACGTTGGCCGTTGCGTCTTTTTCTGCGATAACTTTAATAACCTTGTCTGTTGAATTGCTGCTGTCTCTCTGCTTGATGACCGGGGCATCGTCTGCCTCTGTTGTATTGCCCTGCGACACAGTCTGACCGATTTCTGTGGCACTGATGGTGATGTCTCCGTCATCGATGTACCAGTCCCGGGCCAGGGCCGAGACCGGCAGGGAGACTGCCAGCAGCAGGGCGAGGGCGAGCGCGAAGAGTCGTCTTTTCATGCGGTTTCCTCCTGCGTCTGTATCCCGTACCCGGCGGGCAGACGGACGGGGATTGCACCGGGAGGTCCCCTCCCGGTGCAATGGGGTACCCCATTGCAGATAAGCTTGCATGCCAATTGCTTGGCCCTTGTGCCAAGCATATCAGATATCCGGCAAAATAGCAAGCCTTTTCTGAAAAATCATGGGATTATTTTTTCACGCCGGCCCGCCGCCAAACTTCCCCAAAACTTTCTTCCGTCCCGGGCTTGCGCCGGGGGAGAAGATGGAGTATAATTTAGACTATCTATAAGTATCAGTGGGAGAATGACCCTATGGCTACGATCCGAGAATTCTTCCAGAATCTTCTGTATCAGGTCCCGGCGATCGGGATCACAGATATTGTCGATATCCTGGTCGTTTCTATCATCTTCTATTCGCTCCTGCGTCTGATCCGCTCGACCAGCGCGGCCCGCGTGGCCCGCGCGATCCTGCTTCTGCTCGCCATCACGCTGCTGACAGACGTTCTGAATCTCTATACATTAAATTGGCTGCTCAACAAGATCCTTGAGGTCGGCGCGATCGCCCTCATCATCGTCTTCCAGCCCGAGCTGCGCCGCGCGCTCGAGCGGGTCGGCGCACAGCTGCATTTCCACCTGCTTTCCACCGAATCCGCCGCCTCGATCGAGCAGAGCGCCGTCAACGCCACCGTGCAGGCCTGCGAGATCATGTCGCGCGAGCGCGTCGGCGTGCTGCTCGTGTTCGAACGCGAGACGCCGCTCGACGAATACTTTAAAACCGGCACCATCGTCGACGCGCAGCTGTCCGAGCAGCTGCTGCGCAACCTGTTTTTCAAAAATTCCCCCCTGCATGACGGCGCGGTCATCGTCCGCGGCGGCCGCGTCGCGGCCGCGGGCTGCGTGATGCCCCTGAGCGACAATCCGCACCTGCCCGGCGACCTCGGCACGCGCCACCGCGCGGGCGTCGGCACCAGCGAGGTCTCCGACGCCGTGGTCGTCATCGTGTCGGAGGAAAACGGCACGATCTCCGTCGCCATCGGCGGCATGCTCAAGCGCCATCTGGCCCCCCAGACGCTGCAGAAGCTGCTGTCCAACGAGCTGATCGCGGACGAGACCGAGAAAAAGTCTCTCTTCAAAAAGCTCGCAGCAAGCCTCACAAGGAAGGACGGTCCCAAATGAAAAGCAAACTCTTCTCCCTGATCGTCTCCGTCCTTGCGGCCATGTGCCTGTGGGTCTACGTCATGACCGTCGTCAATCCGGACGTCGATCTTGTCATCGGCAACATCCCCGTGACGTTCTCCGGCGCGGAGGTTTTGCAGGAGGACCACGGGCTGGTCATTACGGGGGATTATCAGGAGTTCGTCTCCGTGCATTTCTACGGCAAAAACGCCGATCTCAAGACGCTCGACCAGCACAAGGACGAGATCAAGGCCGTCGTCGACGTGTCCAAGGTGCGCAGCACCAAGGAATACACCATGACCTACGACATTACGCTCCCCAGCGCCGTCTCCGCCTCCTCCATCACCCGGGCGGACAAGACCCCCACCAGCATCACCTTTACCGTCGAGCGGCAGATCCGCAAGTCGGTCGAGGTCAAGGGCGATTTCTCCAACGTCCGCATCGCCGAGGGCTTCATGCTCGACAGCACGAGCTTCGACTATGACTCCATCACCGTCGAAGGCCCGGAATCCATCGTGGGTACCATCGACTGCGCGCAGGTCACGCTCGACCGCAGCAATGTCGATAAGACCATCACCGAGACCGTCTCCTACGTCCTGCTCGACAAGGACGGCAATCAGGTCGACACCTCCGAGCTGACGCTCAGCGCCGACGCGGTCGAGGTGACGATGAAGATCGTCAAGTACAAGGTCGTGCCGCTCGAGGTGGAGTTCATCGACGGCGGCGGCGCAAAGGCCGAGACCGACGTGACCTACACGGCGGACATCCAGGCTGTCACGCTCTCCGGCGACGTGACCGTGCTCGACGGGCTCAACTCCATCCAGCTCGAACCCATCGACCTTTCCACCCTCTCGAGCAACGACGAGACCATCACGCGCACCATCCTCATCCCCAACGACGTGAAGAACGTTTCCGGGCAGGAGGAGGTCTCCATCCACGTCATCATCCACGGCAAGCAGATCAAGACGCTGCGGACGACCAACATCGTCTTCATCGGCGTCAACGAAGAAAAATTCAAGGCCACGAGCCTTTCCCAGCAGGTGCAGGTCACCATCCGTGCCGACGCTGCGGACGCGCAGAAGATCCTCGCGGGCAATATCCGCATCGTCGCGGATATGAGCGGCTACACGCAGGAGGGCACCTATCAGGTGCCGGTCAGCGTGTATGTCGACGGCTATGACTCCGCGGGTGCCATCGGCCAGTATTCCATCGCCGCCAACCTCGCACCGGCCACAGCGGAAGAATAGAAAGGAAGGAACGCAACGTGATCAGAAGTATGACCGGCTACGGCCGCGCGGAAAAAACCATCGATGGCCGGGAGATCACCGTCGAGATGCGGGCGGTCAACAACCGCTATCTGGATCTGAACGTCAAGCTCCCGCGCGTCTACGGCTTTGCCGAGGACGCGGTCAAGTCCCTCATCAAGGCAAACGTGAACCGCGGCAAGCTGGATCTGTTCATCACCGTCAACGTGACGGCCGACACCAGCCTGCAGATCTCGCTCAACAAGCCCGTGCTCGAAGGGTATCTCGCCGCACTCAAGTCCATCGCCGCCGATTACGGCGTGCGCGATGATATTTCCGTCACCGCCCTGTCCCGCATGCCCGACGTCTTCGTCGTGGAGAAGCAGGAGGAGGACGAGCAGAAGCTGACGGACGATATCCTGTCCGTCGTCAAAGAGGCGCTGGCGAAGTTCAACGCCATGCGCGAAAAAGAGGGCGCGGCCATGGAGGCAGACCTCCGCAGCCGCGCGAAGACCGTTTTGTCCCTCGTCGAGAAGGTCGAGGCCAGAAGCCCCGTCACGCTCGCGGAATACCGCGCGCGGCTGACGGAGAAGATGCAGGAGGTCCTCGGCCAGACGAATATCGACGAAGGCCGCATCCTGCAGGAGGCCGCCATCTACGCCGACAAGATCGCCGTGGATGAGGAGACCGTCCGCCTGCGCAGCCATCTCGATCAGCTCAATCAGATGCTGACATCCGGCGGCCCCATCGGCCGCAAGCTCGATTTCCTGCTGCAGGAATTCAACCGCGAATCGAACACCATCGGTTCCAAGGGCAACGATCTCGAGCAGGCCCGGACCGTCGTCGAGCTCAAGGCGGAGCTGGAAAAGATCCGCGAGCAGACGCAGAACATCGAGTAAGCGGAGGAAGCTATGAAACTGATCTCGATCGGCTTCGGCAACGCCGTCGCGGCGGGGCGGATCCTGGCTGTCGTCAGCCCGGACTCGGCCCCCATCAAGCGCGTCGTGCAGGAGGCGCGCGAGCGCGGGATGCTGCTCGACGCGTCGTTCGGCCGCAGGACGAAATCCGTTCTGCTGATGGACACGGATCATGTCATCCTCTCGTCCGTCACGCCGGAGACCATTGCCGCGCGCATGGAAGAAAAGAATGCAGAGGAGACGAGCGTACAGCCATGAAGGGAAAACTGTTTGCGGTGTCCGGCCCCTCGGGCGTCGGAAAAAATACCGTCCTGAACAGCGTCGTGCAGCAGCGCGAGCAGGTGCAGTATTCCATATCCGCGACCTCCCGGCCCATGCGCCCGGGCGAGATCGACGGCAAGAGCTATTACTTCGTGACCCGCGCCCAGTTTGAGACCATGATCGAAAACGGCGAGCTGCTCGAGCACGCGGAGTACGTCGGCAACTACTACGGCACCCCGCTGGCCCCCATCCGCGAGGCGCTCGAGGCCGGGACCGATGTCGTCATGGACGTCGATGTCGTCGGCGCGCTGAACATCAAAAAGCGCCTGCCCGAGGCCGTGCTCGTTTTCCTGACGGCTCCCTCGCTCGCCGAGATCCGCCGCAGGCTCGAAAAACGCGGCGACGTGAGCCCGGAGGCGATGGAAAAGCGCATGGAGCGGGCAAAATGGGAATACAGCCAGGCATACCAGTACGACTATCTCGTCGTCAACGATACGGTCGGCCACGCCGCAGCGGAGCTGCTGGCGATCATGACCGCAGAAAAGTGTAAAATGATGGATCGCATCCATTGCATAAAGGAGGAACTCTAATGCTTTACCCCGCAATGTCGGAACTTCTCAAGAATGTGGACAGCCGTTATCTGCTCGTCAACGTCGTGGCGCACCGCGCCCGGCAGCTGTCGATCGAATCCGAGCTCACGCATGAGCCGCTCGAGGAGAAGCCCGTGACGCTCGCCATCCGCGAGGTCGCCGCCGGCTCGCTCAAGGCCACGCTCGACGACAAATACAGACATTGATCCAAAGGCGCAGGCCCGCCCCTGCGCCTTCATTCGTTGCAAAAGAAAGGCTCCCCTTCCAGGGGCCGATTCCCCCTATCAGGGGGAAATGTCCCGAAGGGACAAAAGGGGTAGGGATGCTGTCAGCCGCAGGCTGACTGAGAGGTTGCCGCAGATTTGATACGACCTCTCCGTCTCGGCTGCGCCGAGCCACCTCCCCTGCAAGGGGAGGCTTTGGAGTGCGCGCCGCCCAAGGCTTCCCCTTATAGGAAAAGCCATGACGATCAGCTCACCGGAAAGGAGAATGGCCATGATCGCACAACTCGCGGTCGCAGCGGCGGTCTATGCCATCGATAAGCCCTATTCCTACCGCGTGCCGGAGGGCATGCAGGTGCAGCCGGGGCTGCGGGTGCTCGTGCCGTTCGGGCGCGGCAACCGCCGGTCGGAGGCCGTCGTGCTCGCGCTGCAGGATACCGTGCAGCGGGACCTCAAGGTCATCGAGCGCGCGCTGGACGACGCGCCCATCCTCTCGCAGGCACAGCTGCAGCTGGCCGCGTTCATGAAGGAGCGCTATTTCTGCACGTTTTATGAGGCCGTCAAGGCCATCCTGCCCGCGGGCTTCTGGTTTGCGGAGAAGAAGACCCTGACGCTCGCGCCCGGCGCGCAGGACAAGCTGCCGCCCGGCATGGCCAATTCCGACGCGGCCCGGCTCGTGCAGCTGCTGCAGGAATTCGGCGGCAGCGCGCCGGAGCGCACGCTCCGCCAGCAGTTTTCGTCCCCGCAGGTCTTTGACACGGCGGTGCAGCAGCTGCTCAGGCGGAAGCTCCTGCACTCGGACGCTGAGCTGACGCAGAAGACCGGCGGCAAGACCGTCAAGATCGCCGCCCTCGCCGTCAGCGCGGAGGAGGCGGAGCAGTTCGCCGCCAAAAAGCAGACCTCCGCGCCGCTGCAGGCGGCCGTGCTGCGGCTGCTGTGCGCCATCGGCGCGGGCCCCTGCCGCGAGATTTGCGCCCTGACCGGCGCGAGCATGCAGACTGTCACCCGGCTCTGCAAGCTTGGCCTTCTCGAGCAGCAGGAGCGCGAGGTGCTGCGCAGCCCGAAGCAGGAGCTGCCGCCCCCCGCGGAGCCCATCACGCTCACGGACGAGCAGCAGACCGCCTTTGACGGCTTATCCGCCCAGATGGAGCGCGAAAAGCCCGGCGCGGCCCTGCTCTACGGCGTGACCGGCAGCGGCAAGACCGCCGTCTACGTCGCGCTCATCCAGAAAGCGCTGGACGAGGGCTGCTCCGCCATGCTCCTGGTGCCTGAGATCGCCCTGACCCCGCAGCTGCTCGGCCGCATGACCGCGCACTTCGGCAAGACCGTCGCCGTGCTCCACTCGAGCCTGCGCGTCGGCGAACGCTACGACGAGTGGCGGCGCATCGCCCGGGGCGAGGCCAGAGTCGTGGTCGGCACGCGCTCGGCGGTCTTTGCGCCCCTGCAGTCGCCCGGGCTTCTCATCCTCGATGAGGAGCAGGAGCATACCTATAAATCCGAAAACGCCCCGCGCTATCACGCGCGGGAGATCGCCCTTTACCGCGGGGCCAAGGCGGGCGCGCTCGTCCTGTTCGGCTCCGCCACGCCGTCGATCGAGACCATGTATCTCGCGAAGACCGGCGTCTATACCCTCTACACGCTGAAAATCCGCTATAATGGCCGCGCCCTTCCGGCTGCGCGCCTCATCGATATGAAGCAGGAGCTGCGCGCCGGGAACGATCTGGATCTCAGCCGTGAGCTCGAAGAGGGTGTCCGCGACGCCATTCTGGACGGCAAGCAGTCCATCCTCTTCCTCAACCGCCGCGGCAACAGCCGCTTCCTCGTCTGCATGGACTGCGGCGACGTGCCGCAGTGCCCGCGCTGCAGCGTCCACCTGACCTATCACTCCGCGGGCCGCCGCCTGATGTGCCACTACTGCGGCTACTCCGAGCCCGCGCACGCGCGCTGCGCCAAATGCGGCGGCGCGATGAAGGCCGTCGGCAGCGGTACGCAGAAGGTCGAGCAGGAGCTGAAGGCCCTGTTCCCGGATACGGCAGTTTTGCGCATGGACGCGGATACCGTCGCCGCCTCCGGCGGCCACGAAGCGATGCTCCGCCGCTTCCGCGACGAGCAGATCCCGATCCTGCTCGGCACGCAGATGGTCGCCAAGGGCCTCGATTTTCCGTCCGTCACGCTCGTCGGCGTGCTGGACGCGGATATGAGCCTCTACGTCGACAACTTCCGCGCGGCGGAGACCACGTTCTCCCTTATCACGCAGGTCGTCGGCCGCTCCGGCCGCGGCGCGGATAGCGGCTGCGCCATGATCCAGACCATGACGCCGGAGCATCCCGTGCTGCAGCTGGCCGCCCGGCAGGACTACGACGCGTTCTACGACATGGAGCTGCAGATGCGCAAGCTCCGCAGCTGCCCGCCGTTCTCGGACCTGTTCACCATCACCGTCGCCGGTCTGGAGGAGCGCGGCCTCATCCAGGCCAGCGTCCGTCTGCGCGACGCGCTGGCGGCAAATCTGCAGCGCGAGCCCTACTGCCGGGAACCGGCGCAGCTGCTCGGCCCGGCCCCCGCGCCGGTCGCCCGCGTCAACTATTCCTACCGCTATCAGCTGACGCTCGTGTGCAGAAATACCGCGCCCATCCGCCGCCTGCTTGCCTTTGTGCTCGCGGAGTTCTCCAAAGACCGGCAAAACAGGGGCCTGACCGCCCTGATCGATATCAATTCGTATAACTAAGGAGTTTTTACCATGGCACTCAGAAAGATCGTTACCGTCGGCGACCCGATCCTGACCAAGGTCTGCCGCCCTGTCACAAAATTTGACCAGAAGCTGGCCATCCTGATCGAGGATATGATCGAGACCATGCACGACGCCAACGGCGTCGGCCTGGCCGGACCGCAGGTCGGCATCCTGCGCCGCGTGGTCGTCGTCGACGCGGGCGACGAGGATATCGAGCTCGTGAACCCCGAGGTCGTCGAGGTCAGCGAGGAAACGCAGACCGGGCTGGAGGGCTGTCTGAGCCTGCCCGGCAAATACGGCATCGTCACCCGGCCGGAGCATGTCGTCATCCGCGCACAGGACCGCAACGGCGACTGGTACGAGTACGAGGGCGACGAGATCCTTGCCCGCTGCTTCCTGCACGAGATCGACCATCTCGACGGCCATATGTACACCGAGATCGCCGAAAAGATGCTCACGCCTGAGGAGCTCGCGGCGCTGGAACAGCAGGAAGCGGACAATGAGGAGGACGAAGGCTGATGAGACTCGTCTTCATGGGCACGCCCGACTTTGCCCGGGCCTGTCTGGAAACCCTGCACACCGAGGGCTTTGACATCGTGGGCGTCTACACCAAGGTCGATACGCCCAAAAACCGCGGCATGAAGCTGCTGCCGTCCCCGGTCAAGGCGTATGCCGAGGCTGTGGGCCTGCCGGTCTATCAGCCGCAGTCGTTCCGGGAGGAGCAGACGGTGCAGCAGCTGCGGGAGCTGAAGCCCGACCTGCTGGTCGTCGTCGCCTACGGCAAGATCCTGCCGCAGGCCGTGCTCGATATCCCGACCCACGGCGCGATCAACATGCACGGCAGTATCCTGCCGGAGCTGCGCGGCTCCGCCCCGGTGCAGCGCTCGATCCTGAATCACTGCGACGAGGCGGGCGTCACCGCTATGTATCTGTCCGCGGGGATGGACGAGGGCGATATCATCGAGATCCGGAAGACCGTCATCCAGCCGCTGGAGACCTCGGAGGAGCTCATGGCCCGCCTGGCCGCGATCGCTGCGCCGCTCTGCGCCGATACCGTCCGCGCCATCGAAAACGGGACCGCGAAGCGCATCCCGCAGGATCCTTCCCGTGCGACCTACGCTCCCATGCTCCGCAAGGACGAGAGCCCCATTGACTGGGACCAGCCCGCAAGATATATCGTCGATCAGGTGCGCGGCCTCGTGCCCTGGCCCGTGGCCACGGCCACGCTCGGCGGCACGGAATTCAAGATCTACCGCGTGGAATATACCGATCAGAAGACCGAAAAAGCCCCCGGCGCGCTCGTCGCGCTGACAAAGAAGGGCCTGCTCGTCGCCTGCCGCGGCGGCGACGTGGTACTCGTCCGCGAGCTCCAGGCCCAAGGCGGCAAACGCATGCCCGCCCCCGACTACTTCCGCGGCCACCCGATCACGATCTGACTACCTCAAAGCCTTCCCCTCATAGGGGAAGCCACCCGCTGCGGCGGGTTAACCCCTCAGGTGCTCCGCGCCAGTTCCCCTTGACAAGGGGAGCCTCGAGAGTGCGCAAGTCCAAAGCCTCCCCTCTCAGGGGAGGTGGCTCGGCGAAGCCGAGACGGAGAGGTTGCAGCAAATTTGTGACGACCTCTCAGTCTGCTTCGCAGACAGCATCCCTACCCCTTTTGTCCCTTCGGGACATTTCCCCCTGATAGGGGGAATCGGCCCCTGGAAGGGGAGCCTTTGGGGCGGAACGCCCCGAGATTAATTGAAATCCCCTCAACGAGGTACCTATGAACGCAAGAACGACCGCGCTTTCGGCGCTTATCGCCATCCGGCGGCAGAATGCCTGGGCCGACGGCGCACTCAAAGAGTATATCGCCCGCGACCGCCTCAGCCGCCGCGACGCGGCGCTGGCCGCGCGGCTCGTGTACGGCGTGGTGCAGAACCGTCTGCTGCTGGACTTTGATCTGGCGCAGGTGGTCTCCTCGCCGCTTGCAAAGCTGCAGCCGGTCGTGCTCGATATTCTGCGCCTCGGCGCGTATCAGATCCTGTTTCTGGACAAGATCCCCGTCTCCGCCGCCGTCAATGAGGCCGTCGAACAGACGAAGACCTATGCCAACAAGCGCGCCGCCGGGCTGGTCAACGGCTCGCTGCGCGCGCTCGCGCGGCAGAAGGACACGCTTGCCGCGCCGCAGGACCTCGCGACAAAATATTCCCATCCCCAGCCGCTCGTCGACTGCCTGCGCGCGTCCATGGACGAAGAAACGCTCGAGGCCTTCCTTGCCGCTGACAACGACATCCCGAAGACCGCCCTGCAGCGCAACCCCCTGATCGCCGCGCCGGAGCAGGTAGCCTCCGCGCTGGACGAGGCGCAGATCCCGTATGAACCGCACCCGTGGCTGCCCGGCTGCTTCCTCGTCTCCGGGACGGGCAATCTCGAGACGCTGCCGCTGTTCCAGTCCGGCGCGGTCTATGTGCAGGACGCCGCCGCAAAGC
>ERZ809296.4032-NODE-4032-length-11747-cov-3.835186_pt1 | contig 11747 bp, 8 predicted proteins | sample MGYA00520511_ERZ809296 | MGnify/ENA primary metagenome ERZ809296 (study PRJEB31576, sample SAMEA3212662) | Homo sapiens | biome: human-gut; feature: human gut; material: fecal | place: Sweden | collected 2012 ... | reverse complement strand
TTAGTTTTTATTCCTGCACGGTGTCCAGCTTTGAGCAGTACACCTTGGCGGCGTTTATCAAACAGGGGTATTTTGAAAAACATATCAACCGGATGCGGCTGTATTATGCCAGACAGCGGCAGAAGATCAAGGAAGTGCTGGAGAAGGGGGCGCCGGGGCTTCCCTGCGAGATCCGGGAAAATGATTCCGGGCTGCATTTTCTGCTTCATCTGAAGACGGATCTGACGGACCGGGAAGTAGTAAAAAAACTGGCCGAGCAGGGGGTGCGGGTGCATGCGCTGTCCGAGTATTATACAAAGAAACAAGGTGAAGAGCACTTTTTTATTATCAATTATTCCAATCTGGATGTTGAAAAAGCGGCGGCAGCCATGGAAATCATTGCAGATGTGACAGGAGGAAAGTTATGACACAGGATGAGATTTATATGGGAGAGGCGATCAAGCAGGCAAAACGGGCGTATCGAAGGGAAGAGACGCCTATCGGCTGTGTGATCGTGTATCAGGATAAAATCATTGCCAGAGGATATAATAAAAGAAACTGGAAGAAAAATACATTGGCCCATGCAGAGATACTGGCCATCAATAAGGCCAGTAAAGAACTGGGAGACTGGCGGCTGGAGGACTGTACTATGTATGTGACCCTGGAGCCATGCCCTATGTGTGCCGGGGCTATTGTACAGGCCAGGATCCCCCGGGTAGTGATCGGCAGCATGAACCCGAAAGCCGGGTGCGCCGGATCGGTGCTGAATCTGCTGCAGCAAGACAGGTTCAACCACCGGGCAGAAGTTGTCACTGGCGTCCGGGGAGAAGAATGCAGTCAGCTGATGAAAGGGTTCTTTAAGGAGCTGCGGCTGCGGAAGAAAGGAGAGCCGGATGTTGTGCCCGATATTGGGAAGTAATCTTGTATCCTACCAGTAATGGATCCGAAAAGATTTGTGTGAAGTGAGTACAAAGACGCAAGTATCTGGCATGCGTCTTTTGCATGCCGAGACTTCTGCGCCTTTGTCGTAGCGAAAGCGCTCACGGAACACAAACTTTTCGGATCCATTACGGAAGGAATAAAAAAACTCCCAATATTTGGCACAAACCAGAGGTTGACAATTCCACGCAAAATAGGTATACTCTAATAGATAATGTCAAATTTCCGTACAGCTGGGGAGTTAGCGGTGCCCTGTACCTGCAATCCGCTATAGCAGGAGTGTTGCCCTATCGAGGGTTTTGGAACAAAGCGCTGCCCGGAGTAAGTGGCGTTGAAGTTTGGGTCTTGTGCAACAGGAACTTGCGAACCGTGTCAGGTCAGGAATGAAGCAGCACTAAGCAAAACTTTCTGTGTGACGCGAGGAAGCCTGAACGGAGTCAACTGCTTCGGTAACGGCTTTAGACCATCATTCGACATAGGGCGTACGGATTTATATATAAGCAGGATTTACCTGGTCTCCTGACATATGGGTGCAGGGGATTTTTTTTGATTAAGAGGAAACAAACGATACTGTTTTTATTTACAAGGGGTCGATGTACATGGGCAAGCGGCAGGAAATGGCACGAAAAGGTGCTTTGGTAAGAGACTTGATTGATGACAATCAGTATATAGAGGCCTTACAGATTCTGGATGAGATGGATCTGGAGGCGGTGGAGTCCACGGCTGATCTGAATTTGTTTGCAGATCTGTATGAAAAAGCAGAGCGTATAGATAAGAAAAAAGACATATATTATATTTTATATAAAAGAAATCATTCCCGCTATGTTCTGAACCGGCTTCTGCGTCTGGTTCTGCGCATGGGCGATATGGAAGAGGCCAGAGAACTGTTCCTGACCTATGAGATGGCAGGGGATGTGACACTGGATACCTACGAACTGAGGTATATGCTTGCCAAGGCAGAAGGTGCGTCCCGCAAGGTACTGATCGATATCCTGCAGGAACTGAAAAAGGAAGAATATACAGAAGAATGGGGTTATCAACTTGCCAGATTGTATGAGCAGGAAGGCAGACAGCAGGAGTGTATTGCCGAGTGCCAGGATCTGATCCTCTGGTTTGGAGAGGGAAGGATTGTAGACAAGGCCAGAGAACTTCTGAACCGTTGCCTGCAGCCAGACTGGCAGCCGCCAAAAGATGAAGAGATACCGGAACCGGAAGAGCCGGAGAAGGTAGATATGATTCCTTATGCATCCGAGCCTGTCCGTGTCCGGGAAGTGAACTGGGATGAGGACGAAGAAGAGGACATAGACGAGGACGAAGAATTCGAGGAACTCGAAGACGGGGAAGAAGAACCAGAAGCACCGGATAATACGGAGGACGCCAAAAGGGAGCCTGCTGAAAGTGCAGAGGATATCCATAATGCAGAAGTTTCGGAGATTCCGGAGCCTGCAGATCATTTAGAAGATATAGAAGAAGGCATCATAGAAAAAACAGAGAAATTCGGTAAAGAACCGGAGCCTGCCCGAGAGTTGATCGTAGAACCGGGGCCGGAAGAAACGGTACCGGAAGAGGCGGAGGAGAAGCCGCATAAGGACAAAAAACCGGGTGCCCTCAGCCGGATCCGTAACTTCTTTCATATGAGTCTGGAACTGGATCCGGAATTCTTTGAAGAAGAGGAAGAAGAGGTCGAAAGAGAAGAAGAACAGGCGGATGAGCAGCAGGAAGAGCCTGAAACGGCAGAAAAACCTCAGCAGGAGGAGAAGCTGAAACCTGTGGCCCAGCTGGAGGTAAAAGAGGAACGCCAGGAACAGCTGGAAGTAGAGGCTGTCAGCCAGCCGGTACAGTTAGAAGTCCAGGAAGAGAAAAAGGCTGCGCCGGTAGAGACCATCGTGGAACCGGTGCCGGCACCGATCGCAGAAGATCTGCCGGAAGAACTGGAAGATATATCAGAACACGGCATTTCATACCGTACTTTGAAAGGAACTATGCTGCGTCTGGGACGCTGTCAGGACAGAGCGCATTTTGTGTTCGCCGGCGGCGAGGACCGGATCACACTGGCAGTAGCCAAGCGTGTTACCAAAGAACTGAACAAAATAGGTTATTTTTCGGCGGGCAGTATTAACCGCATAGCGGCATCCAAGCTCAATGCATTAGAGATCACAGACCAGACAGACAAACTGGTGGGATGCTGTACATTGATCACCAGTGCACCAGAATTAAGCAAAAAATCGGTATACGATCTGATCCACTGCATGAAGCAGTACAAGGAAAAGATTGTCATTATGCTTACGGGACCGTTTGATGAGATGGATTGCTTTTTGTCCATTTATCCGGAACTGGCTGAGTTGATCGACTACAAAGTAAGAATGTAGATGTGAGGATATAAAATGGAGAAGAAACAGAGTTGGAAACCGGGCAATATGCTGTACCCGGTACCGGCAGTTATGGTAAGCTGCGGGGATAAAGAAGGAAACAAAAATATTATTACTATCGCCTGGGCAGGAACTATCTGCTCCGACCCGGCCATGGTGTCTATTTCCGTGCGGCCGGAGCGTCATTCTTACAAGATGATCCGGGAAAGTGGTGAATTTGTCATCAACCTTACTACCAAAGACCTTGCGTATGCAACGGACTGGTGCGGAGTTAAGACCGGAGCAAAAGTAGATAAATTCAAAGAAATGAATCTGACACCGGCACCGGCGGAGAAGATGCAGTATGCACCGTTGATCGAGGAAAGCCCGGTAAACATTGCCTGTAAAGTCAGACAGGTGCTGGAACTGGGCAGCCACCACATGTTTGTAGCAGAGGTTGTGGCGGTGCAGGTAAGCGAAAAATACATGAACGAGACAGGCAAATTTGAACTAAACGAGACAGACCTTGTAGCCTATTCTCACGGCGAATACTTTGTGCTGGGAGAAAAACTCGGCAAATTTGGTTATTCTGTTAAAAAAACCAAGTGATTTTTTAGTAAAAGTATTGAAAATGTCGTTTTACAAACAATAAAAATGTGTTATACTTGAGTGGTATATCAGATATGTTTCTATCAACTGGAGGTCAAGATGAAACAGTATATTATTAAAGGTGGTACACCGTTGCGTGGGGAAGTAACCATCGGTGGTGCTAAGAACGCTGCGCTGGGGATAATCGTAGCGGCAATCATGGCTGACGAGCCAGTAAAAATTGAAAATCTGCCGGATGTAGATGATGTCCGGGTTTTATTAGATGCAATCGAAAGTATAGGGGCTATTGTAGAGAGACTGGATTCACATACGGTCCGTATCAATGGCGCGCTTATTAATGATGTCAATGTAGAAGAAGATGCGATCCGCAAGATCCGTGGATCCTACTATCTGGTAGGGGCACTTCTTGGGAAATATAAAAAGGCGATGGTGGCACTGCCGGGAGGATGCCAGATCGGAAGTCGTCCCATCGACCAGCATATCAAGGGATTTGAGCAGCTGGGAGCCAAGGTGACGATCCATCACGGCAAGATTGACGCCAGAGCAGAAGAACTGACAGGAAACCATATTTATCTGGACTGCCCTAGTGTAGGAGCTACCATCAACATCATGATGGCTGCCTGCATGGCACCGGGCAAAACGATCATCGAAAATCCGGCCAAGGAGCCGCATATTGTAGATGTTGCCAGTTTCCTCAATAGTATGGGAGCCAACATCAAGGGTGCCGGTACAGACGCTATCCGTATCCGTGGCGTGGAGAAACTTCACGGAAGTGAGTATTCCATCATTCCGGACCAGATTGAGGCAGGCACTTATATGCTGGCGGTAGCGGCAACCCGTGGAGATGTATATATCAAGAATGTGATTCCGAAGCATCTGGAAGCCATTACAGCCAAACTCACAGAGATTGGCGCAGAAGTGGAAGAGTTTGACGACTGCGTTCGTGTCAAGGCGGACAAACGCCTGTCATATGCCAATGTAAAGACAATGCCATATCCCGGATTTCCTACCGATATGCAGCCGCAGATGACTACACTGCTGGCACTGTCAGAGGGAACCAGTATCGTAACGGAGACTATTTTTGAAACAAGACTTAAGTATGTCAGCGAACTTCGACGCATGGGAGCCAATATTGCTGTAGAAGGCAATGCGGCATTTATTACCGGCGTGGAAGGTTTTACCGGTGCTACGGTCAGTGCGCCGGATCTGCGTGCAGGAGCGGCACTTGTGATGGCCGGTCTGGCAGCAGAGGGATACACCTATGTAGACCAGATTCAGTACATTGAACGCGGATATGAGAATTTTGCAGAAAAGATCTGCGGCATGGGCGGTCACATGGAGAAAATTGATGCTGAGGACGAGAGAGCGATTCGCAAATTTAAAATGAAAGTATCATAGGATTTGCGGATGAGATAGATAGAAAACGCCGCGGAAACGAGGCGTTTTCGTTGTAATTAAGGAGGATATTCAGAATGAACGATAAAGTAAGGATCATATTGGATGAAGTAGGAAAGGTAATCCGCGGAAAGGACAAGACCATCGAGATGGCTATGACAGCCATTCTGGCCAAAGGACATATTCTGATCGAAGATGTACCGGGTGTAGGAAAGACAACACTGGCGGTTGCTTTTTCCCGTGCCATGGAACTGACAGAGAGACGACTGCAGTTTACACCGGATGTACTGCCAAGTGATGTAGTAGGATTTAATATGATCGGTGCCGACGGTGAATTCCAGTACAAACCGGGGGCTATCCTTTGTAACCTGCTGCTGGCAGACGAGATCAACCGTACATCTACCAAGACACAGTCTGCTCTTCTGGAGGTAATGGAAGAGGGACAGGTAACGGTAGACGGTGTCACAAGACAGCTGCCAAACCCATTTATCGTAGTGGCAACCCAGAACCCGGTAGGATCTGCCGGAACCCAGATGCTGCCGGAATCCCAGCTGGACCGTTTCATGGTAAAATTGTCCATGGGTTACCCAAGCATGGAAGAAGAGATGCGCCTGATCAAAGAGCGTCAGGACATCAACCCACTGGATTTCATTGAAGAAATCATTACCAAACAGGAACTTTTGAAAATGCAGGATGAAGTAAAACAGATCCATGTAGATGATAAAGTGCTTAAATATCTGTCCCAGATCGTAGATGGAACCAGAAACCACTCTATGATCACACTGGGAGTCAGCCCTCGTGGAACTCTGGCATATATGGATATGTCCCGTGCCAGAGCGTTTGTACAGGGAAGAAATTATGTATTGCCGGAAGATGTGCAGGCGGTATCGGTACCGGTTCTTGCTCACCGTCTTTTGTTAAATGGAAAAGCGAGAATGAGCCATGTTACAGAAGCGGATGTAGTAGAGGAAATCGTAAAACGGATACCGACACCAAAACTGTAAAGGAGAACCGCCATGACCATAGGAACACTTGCGTATGTGTTCCTGTTTCTGATAGGACTGTTTATCTCTGTGTTCTATCTGGAATATGGAACCGTAGCCATAATGGGATTGTTGATCCTGATCCCGATTAGTATGTTGATCTTTCTGATCTTTATGAGAACCAGAGTAAAAGTGCAGGTGGACTCCAAAAACCCGGTGGCAGAAAAAGATGATATGGACAAGCCGGCCAGACCGGCCATTACCATATCGGTAGAAAATAAAAACTCCTTTCTGCCAGTTACAAAAGGAATCGCCAAAGTAGTATACGAAAACCGTTTTACCGGGGAAAAAGGAAAGATGAAAGTGCGTTTTTCTGTAGACGCAGGAAAAAAGAGGGACCGAAGAATTCCGATCCCTACGATGAACTGCGGCAATCTGGCAGTGAAAGTAAAGAAAGTAAGATTATACGATTATCTGAGCATTTTTGCCTGGACCGTAGGCAAAGATTATGAAACACAGGATGTGCTGATCCTGCCGCCTATGCGGGAGATGTATCTGAGTCAGGACCGCTGGTACAACCGGACCATGGAAGACAGTGACCGTTTTTCCCTGTACAAAAAAGGAGACGATCCATCGGAAATTTTTGATGTAAGAGATTTTGTGGATGGAGACAAGATCCAGCGGATCCACTGGAAACTCAGCGGCAAGACAGGAAGCCTTATGGTAAAAGAAGGAAGCCTGCCGCTGGCGAGAGTCGTGTATGCCTTTATTGACCTGTGTATACAGGGAGAAAAGCAGGAGGCTCATGACCGGTCCAACCTGTTGGTACAGGGGATTTATTCCATTGCCATGTTTATGATCGAACACCACATTCCCATGGGATTTATCTGGTATGACAGAGAGAGGGATGTGATCCATGAAGAAGTAGTGGAACGGGAAGAGGAACTGCTTTGGATGTTCCAGGAACTGTTTCGATGCAAAAAGACCCACAATGAAAGTGAACTGATAGACCGCTATCTGGCATGGGAGAAGGGAACCCAGCTGGAGAATGCCATGTATCTGACAGTATGCGACCATGGAGATCTGGAAAATACCGGACTGGTGCGGGAACGCCTGGAAGTAATGGATTTGCGGGTACGAGGTGATGAATTTGAAGATCAGGAATAATAAACTCATCAATTTCATATTGGAGATCAGCCAGGTTATGCTGGTTTTTCTTGGTGTGTATTCAGCCCTGATGTGTATGGCGACCAGCCTGGAACTGACCTTTAACAGAGGAATTTTCTTTTTGATCATGCTGATCGCTGCCGTATTGTTTTATGGCCTGTTCACAGTGCTTGAGACATTTCGCAATGGAAAATTATATGGCCTTTTGGGTATTCTATTGTTCTACATAGCACTTTGGCTGCGGTTTCACAGTGCCCTGCAGCAGGGAATGGTGACGATGGTAAACAGCTTCCTGAAGCAGTTTATGAACTACAGTGGAACCACGCTGACGCTCTGGAACTACAATGCGTCTCTGGAAGAGACAGGAAGCGTTTTGTTTTGTACCACCTTTGTTCTGATCCTGGTCGGAGTGCTGCAGGTGGCGCTGGTAAGTGCGTTCTTTTACCGCAAACGCCGGTCTGTCGTGTTTATCATTGTAACCGTTCCTTTTATGCTGATGCCGTTACTGATCGGGAAAATGGGATATTTTTCCAATGTATTTACCTATCTGGTGGTGTCTGTGTCGATCGTGGGCACCAGACATCTGCGGACCGATGCAACCGACCGCCGGATGAGACAGAAACTGTCACTGGTCCTTATGGTAGTGTGTCTGGTAGAAGGACTGATTGCCTACGCTTATATGCCGCCGGAGCGGTATGAGAGAGGCAAAGACCGGATCCTTCAGGTGAAAAACTCGGCTCTTGCCCTGACCAGATGGAGCAACGAGGATGTGATGACCTGGTTCAAGGCGAATTTTAACGAAGATGCACTTTCTTACGGAAAACTGGGAGACAAAGGATCTATCACTTACAGCGGCAGTACGATCCTGCGGCTCAAAGGTGCCATGAATAAAGAAAGCAACCTGTATTTTAAAGGATATGTAGGAGATGTTTACCAGAACAACAAATGGTCTTCTCTGAACAAGGACAGCGAATATTCCCAGGAACTGGAGACCATGGATCAGGAAGGAATTTCGCCGGATAAATGGCAGATACAGATGCGTAATGAAGTAGGAACCAGTGAGACCAGTGGAGAAACCTCCATTTTTAATCATGACAAGCTGACCATCAGCAATCTGGGGGCCGGTTATGGCAACTATCTTGTTCCTTATATCCCGGTAAACGGACTGAAGACAGAGACCAATGGCCGGCAGACAGCAGAAGATAAGGGAATTGAGTATACAGTAGATTATTATATGTACTATCTGACTTATCTGAGATCGGATTACTGGTCAGGATCCCACAACTTTGCTACCAACCAGTTCTGGTACAACACTCAGGCCAAACGCAATAAGATGACCGAGTTTACCAAGAAGTATTACCTTCAGATGCCGGATAATCTCTCCGAGGTGATCAATAAATTCAAAGAAGAAACAAAGAAGGAAAAGGGATATAAATTCCTGACTTCCGGGGAAACATCGGATCGCGATAAAGTAGAATGGGTCCGTAATTATCTTCAGACTCAGACTTCCTATACACTGAATCCGGGCAAAACACCGTCGGATATGGATACAGTAGAGTATTTCATGAACCAGAGTAAGAAAGGTTACTGTACCTACTATGCTACGACAGCGACCCTGCTTCTTCGAAGCCTGGGTGTCCCTGCCAGATATGTGGAAGGTGTATGTATCAAGCAGGATGATCTGGTAAACCGGGACCGTATTACGGCGGACGGCAGTCTGAATGTTCTGGATAGTGATGCTCATGCCTGGGTTGAAGTTTATGATGACAAGTATGGATTTCTCCCGGTAGAGGTGACGCCTGGTTACGGTGATTCCCTGGATACAGACGGAAACGACTATGTGTCAAAGAACGATGCAGATAATACTGACAACCAGGATAACCAAAGTGATGATGTTAAGACAGACAACAGTAATAAAAACGATCAAAAACCAGAAGAAGCAACACCGACACCGGCTGTTACAGAAGTGCCGGAAGAAGATATGATCTTTGAGGATATTGATCAAAAAGATACATCCAAAGAAGGCGGTCTTGGTAATACATCCAGACGAAGTACCGTGTTGTTTATTATCTTCCAGGTGGTATTGATTCTGGTATTAGTGGCAGCCGCCATGGAAGCACAGCGACGGATCCGTTTGTATCTGTTCAAGAAACGGGAGCGGGATCTGAAAGGACGAAGGCGCATCCGCATGATGTACCATCACATCGTGCCGCTTTTACTGGCCCGTAAAGTTATTTACCGTCGTCAGAGTGTAGAAGAATATACCCGGCAGATCGCAGAAGCCATGGCGATGGAGCCAGAAGAAATCCGGCTGTTTGTAGAGATGGTATTCCATGCCAGATTTGGCCCGGATGATATCGGCAAAGAAGAGATGGAACAGTTTATGAAAGAGTTCCTTGCCATCCGTGACAAGGCATTTCGTGACAGCAAGTTCATAACCAAACTGTATTATATGTATATTTTGGCATTGTAAAGCAAGGAGGGCACAAAGTTGGAAGAAACCAAGGATAAAAAAGGCGTTATGTTGGATGAGTCCTTTGTGGAGAGCATTTTTCAGAATGAGACCATGGGGCTGATTCTGGAAGAAGGAGAGGCCTTCCGGGAACTGATGGCTTATTATGAGTGTGCGATCATGGAAGTAGAGACAAAATTCAATGTGCTGAACAAAGAATTTTCTCTGCGGTATGACCGCAACCCCATTGAGACCATTAAATCCAGACTGAAGTCGCCGGAGAGTATCATGGGAAAACTGCAGCGCAAGAAGATCCCTTTTTCGGCAGAAGAAATCGAGGACAAGCTGATGGACATTGCCGGTGTCCGGGTAATCTGTGCATTCCCGGAAGACATCTATCTGTTGCGGGACTGCCTGTTGAAGCAGGATGACATTGATCTTTTGGTGGAAAAAGACTACATCGCCAATCCAAAGCCAAATGGATACCGTAGCCTCCACCTGATCGTAGAGACCCCGATCTTTCTTCATGACCAGAAGAAACTGATGAAAGTAGAAGTGCAGTTTCGTACTATCGCTATGGACTTCTGGGCCAGCCTGGAGCACCGCATTTATTATAAAAAAGGGAAAGACAACCAGGCACTGCGTCAGGAACTGAAGGACTGTGCCGATATCAGTGCCCAGCTGGATCTGAGAATGCAGGCCATTCGGAGCGATATAGAAAATTGTTGATAAAAGAACTTGAATTTTCAGATTCTTTTGCTATAATAATGTTCAGTGGTTGAAAAACCTATGCTGGTGTGGCGGAACTGGCAGACGCCCAGGACTTAAAATCCTGTGGGTGGTGACACCCGTACCGGTTCGATTCCGGTTACCAGCATTTACAATTATATAATCCCAACACAGCGAAGAGAACAGTAAGATGAACAGTATGCGCCAGAGAGAAGCACAGAGGCTGAGAGTGCTTTCACAGCTTTCATCCCAACACCAGCTCCGAGTGATCCCAATCCGATCCGGCCGACACCGTTATCGTCTCAATGAAGCCGGGTACTTGCAGTAGAAGTGCCAAAAAGGGTGGAACCGCGAGATTGAATTTACGAGTCTCGTCCCTTCAAAAGATAGTTACGATAGAAGGGGCGGGGCTCTTTCTATATTGTGAAAACAGAAAAAGACAAGGAGGAATCAGTAATGAAAGTAATTTTAAAAGATGGATCAAGCAAAGAGTATGAAAACAGCATGGCAGTTATCGACATTGCCAGAGATATCAGCGAAGGTCTGGCAAGAGTGGCCTGTGCAGCAGAACTGGATGGCAAAGTAGTGGATCTGAGAACCGTGGTAGACGGAGAACATGAACTGAACATCCTGACATTTGACAGCGAAGAAGGAAAGAGAGCCTTCCGCCACACAGCATCCCATGTACTGGCTCAGGCAGTCAAGAGACTGTACCCTCAGGCAAAATGCACCATCGGCCCATCCATTGAAGATGGATTTTACTATGATTTTGATATGGAATCCCTGGACCGTGCCGCACTGGACGCATTGGAAAAAGAGATGAAAAAGATCGTCAAAGAAGGAGCATCCATTGAGCGTTTTACTCTGCCAAGAGAAGAGGCGATCAAACTGATGCAGGAAAAAGACGAGCCGTACAAAGTAGAACTGATCGAAGATCTGCCAGAAGGAGAGGAAATTTCCTTCTATCAGATGGGCGAGTTCGTAGACCTGTGTGCCGGCCCACACCTGATGACAACCAAACCGCTGAAAGCTATGAAATTGACCTCATCCTCCGGAGCGTACTGGAGAGGCAGTGAGAAAAATAAGATGCTTACCAGAATCTACGGAACTGCTTACACAAAGAAAGCAGACCTGGACGCACATCTG
>ERZ809296.4031-NODE-4031-length-11750-cov-12.022830_pt1 | contig 11750 bp, 8 predicted proteins | sample MGYA00520511_ERZ809296 | MGnify/ENA primary metagenome ERZ809296 (study PRJEB31576, sample SAMEA3212662) | Homo sapiens | biome: human-gut; feature: human gut; material: fecal | place: Sweden | collected 2012 ... | reverse complement strand
GCCACGGCTGGCTGCTGATGAACGGCGGCAAGATGTCCAAGTCCGTGGGCAATGTGGTGGACCCCGTGATCCTGTGCGACCGCTACGGCGTGGACTCCATCCGCTACTTCCTGCTGCGTGAGATCCCCTTCGGCAACGATGGCATGTTCACCAACGAGGCTCTGATCAGCCGCATCAACAGCGACCTTGCAAACGATCTGGGCAACCTGCTCAGCCGCACGGTCGCCATGTGCGAGAAGTACTTCGGCGGCACCGTGCATAACGTTGCCTGTACCGAGGCCATCGACACCGAACTGGAGACCATGGTCAACGAGCTGACCGCCAAGGTCACGGCCGACATGGACAGCCTGACCATCCCGCAGGCTCTGATGGAGATCTTTGCGGTGATCCAGCGTGCCAACAAGTACATCGACGAGACCGCTCCCTGGGCACTGGCCAAGGACGAGGCCAACAAGGCCCGTCTGGAGAGCGTACTGTACCACCTGTGCGAGGCACTGCGCGTGTGCGGCATCCTGCTGAACGCCTACCTGCCCACCACTGCCCCCAAGATGATGGAGCAGCTGGGTCTGGACGCTTCTGCTCTGGATCTGAGCAAGACCACCTACGGCGCACAGGAGACCTACACTGTGCACAAGGGCGAAGCACTGTTCCCCCGCATCGACGTGGCAAAGGAGATCGCCCATCTGAAGGAAGAGGACGAGAAGCGCAAGGCCGCTGCCGAAGCTGCCAACAAGGCCAAGGCAGAAGCAGAGAAGAAGGCTGCCGCCCCCGCCGAGGAGAGCACCGTGGACTTTACCCACGAGGAAGAGATCGACTTTGACACCTTCTGCAAGGTGGAGCTGCGCGTGGCCGAGGTGCGCGCCTGCGAGAACCTGAAGGAGAGCAAGAAGCTGCTGCACCTGACCGTGTTCGACGGCGAGCGGGAGCGCTGCATCCTGTCCGGCATTGCAAAGTGGTTCAAGCCGGAAGACCTGATCGGTAAGAAGATCGGCATTGTGTGCAATCTGGCTCCCCGCCCGATGATGAAGGGCAAGTATGTCAGCGAGGGCATGATCTTTGCTGCTGATACCGCCGACGGCGGCTGCTCCATCGCTTTCTACGGCGACGACACCCCCGTGGGCAGCCGCATCCACTGAGCCGCCATGCAGGAAAACAAAACGCTTTCCCGCGCGGAATGGCTGGATAAGATCTTCGGCACGCCGGTGTTCGCCGTGCTGCTGGCCATTTTCTGCAATGTACTGTGGGGTTCGGCCTTCCCCTTCATCAAGCTGGGCTACCGGCTGTTCTCCATTGAGACCAACAACACCGCGTCCATCTTCTGCTTTGCCGGTGTGCGGTTCATGCTGGGCAGCTTTCTGGTCCTGCTGGGCAGTGTGCTGCTGCAAAGCCGGGTCCCCCGCCTGCCCCGGGGCAAGGTCGCGGCAGAGTGCTGTGCGCTGGGCCTGTGGCAGACCACGTTTCAGTACGCCTTCTATTATATCGCTGTTGCCATGCTCACCGGTGCCTTTGGCGGCATCCTGAACAGCACCCAGAGCTTTCTGGGCGTTATCTTTGCCCACTTCATCTACGGCAGCGCCGACCGCATGACCCCTGCCAAAACGCTGGGCTGTGTCATCGGCTTTGCGGGCGTGCTCATCGGCACGCTGGGCAACCACGGCAGCGGCAGCGGCTGGGGCGTGTTCTGCATGATGACGGCCACCGTCATCTTTACCCTGTCCGGCCCGTGGAACAAATCCGTGACCAAAAAAGCAGACAGCTTTGCCGTCTGTTTCATCAACCTGTTCGTGGGCGGTCTGGCACTGTTTGTGCTGGGCGCGGTCATGGGCGGCAGTCTCCATGTGCAGAGCGCACTGGCGGTGGTGGTCATGCTGTATCTGGCCTTCATCTGCGGGGCAGGCTATGTGCTGTGGGCCCTGCTGATGAAGAACAACCCGGTCAGCCGCATTGCCATCTTTGGCTTTGTGAACCCGGTGGTCAACGTGCTGCTGAGCGCCGTGCTCAATGGCGAACCGTTGTTCCGCTGGCAGTATCTGGCGGCGCTGGTGTTCGTGTGTGTGGGCATCTGGCTGGTGAACAAGGCCCCCGCCAAAAAGGAGGGCAAATGACCGGCCCCATTTTTGACACCCACGCGCACTACAGTGCCCGCGCCTTTGACGCCGACCGCTATCCCCTGCTGGACAGCCTGCCCGGTAAAGGCGTGGTGGGCGTGTGTGAACAGGCCACCCACTCCGGGGATGCACCCCGGGTGCTGGAGCTGGCGCACCGCTACCCGTGGGTGGTGGCCGCTGTCGGCATCCATCCGGAAAGCCTGCTGCCCGCCGCCGACTGCGGCGAGGAAGGCCCGGCTCCTACGGTCTCGGTCTATGGCGGCGACTGGGCCGCCGAGATGCGTGCCCTGATGCCCTATTATGCCGACCCCAAGGTGGTGGCAGTGGGGGAGTGCGGGCTGGACTACCACTGGCCTGTGCCCAAGGACGCCCAGCTGGCCATGTTTGAGGCACACATCCGGCTGGCGCTGGAGCTGGACAAGCCCATCATCGTGCACGACCGCAATGCGCACGCCGATGTTTACGCCCTGCTCAAAAAATACCAGCCCAAGGGCATCGTCCACTGCTATTCCGGCAGTGCCGACGATGCGGTGTGGCTGGCAAAACAGGGACTGTTCATCGGTTTTGGCGGGGCATGCACCTTCAAGGGTGCCAAGCGGGCGGCAAAGGCCATCAGTGCCCTGCCGCTGGAAAACATCGTGCTGGAGACCGACTGCCCCTACATGGCACCGGAGCCGATGCGCGGCACCCGCTGTGACAGCTCCCTCATCCGCTATGTGGGCGAGTATATCGCCCAGCTGCGGGGCATCTCTGCCGAAGAGGTGTTCCGCACCACAGCCGAAAATGCCCGCCGGGTATACGGGCTGTGATCCGTTTTTCGCAAGTTGCACAGGTTTTTCTCTGTGCTTCTGTATAAATCAACAATCAAAATCCAAACTGTTATAAGGAGAACCTACCATGAAAGCACGTATTCCGAAGCACCGCGAGTTCATCATCAACTTCCCCGACAGCATCGACCAGAACAAGGCCAACGAGGGCTGGGCAAAGCTGCAGCAGATCGTTGAGGACTACAAGAAGGCCCACAACGGCGCTTCCGTCTACGCTCCCACCTTCATCGAGGACTGCGAGGCCGAGGTGAAGAAGCTGCAGGAAGAGTACGGCTTCGAGTACACGGTCGAATACGTTCAGTAATTTCTGATATTCAAAATCCCTTCTGTGCATCTGCGCAGGGGGGATTTGCTGTTTCAGGGGAGGCCGCTTTTCCCCTGCGGTGTGCTCCCGCAAAAATACAGCCCCGGCAGACTGCATGGTCTGTCGGGGCTGTGCTTTGCTGTTTGGGTCACTTTTCCACTTTACTCAGCAGGATGCGGTCATTGTCCAGATTCTTGCCGGCATTCTCGCGGAACTTTTCAAGCAGGCCGTCCACGGTCATCCGGCTGCGTTCCTCGCCCTTCACGTCAAAGACGATGCGGCCGGAATCCATCATCAGGGTGCGGTTGCCCAGCTCCAATGCCTGATGCATGTTGTGGGTGACCATCAGGCAGGTGATCTTCTTTTCGGCCACGATGCTCCTGGTCAACTCCAGCACCTTTTCGGCGGTGGCGGGGTCCAGCGCTGCGGTGTGCTCGTCCAGCAGCAGCAGCTTGGGGGTGACCAGCGTTGCCATGAGCAGGGTCAGCGCCTGCCGCTGGCCGCCGGAAAGCAGTCCCACCGGCTGCTTCATTCGGTCCTCAAGGCCCATATCCAGCAGCGCCAGCTTTTCGCGGAACACTTCCTTGTCCTTGCGGGAGATGCGGGAGAAGATGGCATGGGGCGCAGTGCCGGCACGCAGATAGGCCAGCGCAAGGTTTTCCTCAATGGTCATGTTGGGTGCGGTGCCCTTGAGCGGGTCCTGAAACAGGTGGCCGATGACCTTGCTGCGCTGGTGCTCCGGCTCAAAGGTGATATCCTGTCCACCCAGCAGGATGCTGCCCTCATCGGCGATGAAGCCGCCGGTGATGGCGTTGAACAGGGTGGATTTGCCCGCACCGTTGGAGCCCACGATGGTGGCAAAGTCCCCGGCTTCCATGTGCAGGCTGACGCCGTTCAGGGCCACTTTTTCATTGACCGTGCCGGGGTTGAAGGTCTTGTGCAGATCGTTCAGCTGAAGCATTTCCATCTTACTTTCCCTCCTTGCCGGTAGTCACGCGGCGGCGGCAGGCCCCATGCTTGCGCTGCTCAAAGGCGATTTTTTCCTTGATGGCCGGCATCGAAATGGCGATGGCCACGATGATGGCAGACACCAGCTTCATGGCGGCGGCGGGCACATTGAAGCGCAGGGCCACAGCCACGATAAAGCGGTACAGGCAGCTGCCGAACACCACGCCGATGATCCGGCGCGGCATGGTGCGCTTGCCGAGCAATGTCTCGCCGATGATGAGGGAGGCCAGTGCGATGGTCACCATGCCGGTGCCCACATTGATATCGCAGCTCTTCTGATACTGCGCCAGCAGGCCGCCGGAGAGGGCGCACAATGCGCCGGAAACGCACAGGCCCACCGTGATAGTGAAGGCCGGGTTGATGCTGGAAGCACGCACCATAGCAGCGTTGTCACCGGTGGCGCGGATGGACAGGCCCAGTCGGGTGCCGAGGAAGCCCAGCATCGCCGCACCGGCAAGCAGGATCATGGCCAGCGCGATGGCCAGCTTATACCAGCCGCCAAGGAAGCTCAGTGAGCCCTTTGCCAGCGAGAAAACAGTGTCGGTCTTGACCAGCGACATGGTGGAGGAAAAGCCCATCACGGCCAGATTGATGGTGTAAAGGCCGGTGTTGACGATGATGCCTGCCATGATGCTCTCCACGCCAAGCCGGGTCTGCAAAAAGGCCGTGACAAAGCCGGAGCACACACCTGCCGCCATGGCTGCAACAAGTGCCAGAATGGGGTGGCCGGTCAAAGCCACCTGACAGGCTACCGCGCAGCCCAATGTGAAGCAGCCGTCGGTGGACAGGTCTGCAATGTTCAGGATGGAATAGCTCAGGAACAGTGCCAGCGCCACCAGGGCATAGATACAGCCCAGTTCCAGCGCCGTCTGTAGGACGTTGAGCGAAAAGATACTCGCCAGCATGTGTGTGCTCCTTTTATGTTTTTTGAGTGGACGATTTGAAATGGCGTCTGCGGACGCTCCGGTATGCCATTTTCACGGGAGGGTTTTATAAACAGAACCTTTCCTCAGAACCGCCAAAAGCTCCCCCTTTCGGAGGAGCTGGCAAAACCGTCAGGTTTTGACTGAGAGGGTTCTTTTTTTAAGAGAAGTTCTCTGCCGTGGTCACTTCTACGATCTCGGTGCAGTAGGGCTTGAAGGCCTCCTTCACGGTGTCGAGGTCCAGACCCAATGCTTCGCAGGTCTCGGTGTTGATGGTGACGATGCCGTTGTCGAAGGTCTGGTACGGCAGGTCTGCAGTGGTCTTGCCCTCGCACAGCAGCTCTGCCACCATATCCGCAGTGGCTTCGCCCAGCTGGACGTAATCCACGCCGTAGCCCACGAACGCACCGTTCAGTGCAAAGCTGTCAGCACCGGTGTAGTGCTGGACGCCTGCCTCGGTAAAGGTCTCGTAGATGGACAGCTCTGCGGTCATTACGGTGTTGTCGGTGGGGGTGAACACGGCCTTGACGCCGGAAGCGATCAGAGCCTCGGCAGCCATCTGCACCTCGGCGGTGGTGGTGCCGTTCTTCTCAATGTACTTGATGCCGTTGGCGTCGCAGAAGGCCTTTGCGTCTGCAATGGCCTGGGTGGAGGCATCCTGACTCAGGTCGTACAGCAGGCCGATGGTGTCAATGTCCGGGTTGACGGCAGTGATCAGCTTCATGATGGCCTCGGTATTCAGGGCGTCCGAAGTGCCGGTGATGTTCTCCTCGCCGTCAAAGCCTGCGGCGGCGGGGTCGGTGACGGCAGAGTAGACAACGGGGATGTCGGTATCCTCCACAGCAGCCAGCATGGTTGCGGCGGTAGGGGTAGCCACAGCCACGATCACATCCACGTCGTCACCTACGAGGTCGGCACCGATCTGGTTCAGGTTGGACTGGTCAGCCTGTGCATTTGCGTAGTAGTCGGCGTAGTCAAAGGTAACGCCCTTCTCAGCGCCCAGCTCATCCAGACGGCTCTCCACAGATTCCACGATCTGGTTCAGGGAAGCATGATCCACGTAGTTGACGATGCCCACCTTGAAGGTCTGGCCACCCTCGGCTGCTGCGGAAGAAGCGGCAGCGGAAGAAGCGGTGGAAGATGCAGTCACGGTGCTGGAAGCAGCGCCGCCGCAGCCGGTCAGCGCCAGTGCGGAAACGGCGGAAGCAGCCATAGCGGCCTTGAGGAAGCTGCGGCGGGAGATCATGGTAACGTTTTTCATAATAGTAAGCTCCTTTCCCGGAGCGGGCGGCCCATAAATTTTAAATAAAAAAGACCCGCTCCCCTTGCGGGACGGGTCTTTGCAATAAAAAACGACCCTGTCCCTGTGTGTTCATCCACAAGGACAGGATCGGTAAAATTCGATTCTGCGGTGCCACCTTGCTTGCCCTGCTTTCCAGACGCAGAGCCTCTCACGGAGAGCCAACACTCCCCTGTCCTGTAACGGAGACTTCCGTCCAAAGCTACTAAGGCTTGCTGCCCGTTTGCCCGGCCCTCGGCGGCCCACGAAGCTCTGCCCCGCTCTCGCCCGTTTTCACTGTCCGGGCTCACTGAAGATGCGCTGTGCAGGTTCTCTTCCGCCTCATCGGTTTGATTGCATTATACACTTTATTGGCATAAAGTCAAGAGGAAATTGCAAAAATTTCTTTTTTCTGCGGTACAAAGTCATTCTTCCCTGTGTCAGCTCCGCTTTGTGCGGCGTCTGCGCCAGACAAAGCAGGCCGTGTACGCCAGCCACACCGCGATGCCGCCCAAGGTCAGCGGGCGGCTCAGCCGGATGCCGTCGGGCTGGTAGACAAAATCGATGCTGTTTTCCCCTGCCGGGCACAGCACAGCCATCAATCCCTCGTCCACCTCCACAATGTCGGCCTCCTGCCCGTTGACATAGGCCGTAAAGCCGTCATCGTAAGGCACCGAGAAGAACACAAGGTTCTCTTTTTCCAGCGTGATCTGCGCATGAAAGCCGGAATTGTTCATCTGGAACACGCTGGCGGCTGTGGCGCGGCGCTCGCGGCAGTCCTGCACGTAGGACTCATAGTGCAGCTCCTCCCGTCTGCCCTCCGGCAGATGGGTGAGGTATTGGCCATAGACCGCAGCATCCTCATCCCGGAGCACCAGTGCGCGCATCAGCAGGTTTGCGCGCGTGGTCTTTGCGGTCTCCTCGTACTCGCTCTCGGTAAGGTAGCAGTCGTAGGTAAAGCCCATGGGCACATAGTTCGTGTTGCGGTACACCGCGTAGCCGTCCTTTGTAAAGGCGTGCTCCCAGCCCGCATCGGCTTCGTTCTCAAAGTCGTTCTGCTTTTCCGGCGTGGTGATGAGGTATTCCACGCTCAGCAGACCCCGCAGTGCATAGTTGGAAAGCTCCGGTTCGCTGCGCACATCCCGCTTGACCCCCAGCGCCGGGTAGAAGCTGAGGATGCTGGGCGCGGCGGTGCTGCCGAAATACTGCAGACAGCTCTTATCCAGCCACATGCCGATGTTATCGTGGATCTTGTAGGTGTCGATGCGGTAGTCGCCCTCGGGCAGGTCGTTTTTCAGCAGCAGAGCATTCGTGTCCTGCTTCACAAGGTCGCTGTCGGTATACCACTGGCCGAACTTTCCAATGCCGATGTGCACCACGCTGAACAGGAAGGCAAATACCAGCACCGCCGCCGTCATGCGCTGGGCAAAGCGGCGGTCAGCCCGCCATTTCTGGCAGAGGGCGCGGTACACCAGCAGGCCCAGCAGGCCAAAGCCCAGCACTGCGCAGTACTGGCCCGGATTTTTGAGCACACCGAAGGACCAGCTGCCCGTGTCGCTGTCCTTTACCGGCACCACCGCAAAGGCCACCGTGGCGATCATCAGCCAGCTGATGCCCCGGGCGGGGCTGTCCAGATCGGTATTGTGATCCTCCAGCGCATTGACGGTCATCGCGGCCAGCACCAGCACCGGCATATAGTACCAGCGGGCATAATAGCTGGAGTTGAGGGCATAGAACGCACTGTTCAGAATGGGGACCAGCGCGAACACCGCACAGGTGCCCACGATGCGCTTTTTGCTGTCGCCGTGCTTTGCCTGCCAGTAGGCCGCAGCACCGGCCAGGCTGCACAGCGGCAGATAGGCCGACATACTGGTCCACTTGATGACGCCCTCCGACCAGATGGAAGTGAGGTAGGGCGAATCCGGCGGCATGATCCAGCTGACCAGGATGGCAAGGTACTGCTGCACCTTGCTGTAGGTCAAAAAGCCCCATCCGGAGGAAAGGTCGATGGTGCGCGGGTTCTGCAAAATGGAGAGCACCGCAGGCACCAGCAGGATGCTGCCCATGGCAACGCCCAGAATACTTTCAAAGGCCAGCAGCCCGAACTTTTTTGCCGTCAGCCGGAAGTCTCCTGCGCTGAGCTTGCAGATGAAGTAGATGGCTAAAAACACCACCTGACCGATGAAGAAAAAGTAGTTGTTGACAAGGTTCACCGCCACCCAGAATGCAAACCAGCTGCGGCGGTCATTATAAAGGGCCTCGTCCAGCGACCACAGCAGGTACGGGAACAGCGCCACCACATCCACAAAGTGGTTGAAGAACACGTTGTACACCGTAAAGCCGGAGAAGGCATACAGCACCGCGCCCAGCACTGCGTAGTCGATGTTTTTGACGTAGCGGCGAAGATACAGATATGCACCGCCGCCCGCCACGGCAAACTTGAGCACCAGAAGCGGCACCATCAGGTAGGGCAGCCACTTCTGCGGGAAGAGCAGCGAGAACCAGAAGAACGGCGAACCGTACAGGTAGAACGAGTAGGCGTTCATGACGCCGCTGCCAAGGTCGGTGGCCCACGAAAAGGTGTTGCGCACCGTGGTGAATGCACTGTCCGGGTAGCCGGCACCCTTGACGAAGCCGTTCATATAGCGGTAAAAGCTGATCTGCTGGCTGTTGAAATCGCCGGCGTAGTGGAAAAAACCGCCGTCGATGAGATAGAACGGCAGAAAGAACAGCGCCGCCGTCAGGGCGCACAGGCCCACTGTCAGCCAGAATTTATCCTTTTTTTGTTCCAGCAGACGCGGCTGCCGGGCAGTATCAGACCATTCCATGGTTTCCTCTTTTCTCTGCCCCCTGCGGGGCAAAAAGCTCAAATTTTTACGGGAACGGCACCTCGCGCACGTCGTCCGGGTCCAGCCCTGCCTTGCGCTGCTCTTCAAACACGGCGTCGATCAGCTCATCCAGATCTTCCAGACGGGTCAGGGTGCAGCAATAGCGGCGCAGATTGGCCGCCCCCTTCAGCCCCTTCATATAGTGCATGGTCTGGGAGCGGGCCTGCGGCATGGCCACAAACTCGCCCTTTTGCTCCACCATCTCCTCCACCTGACGGCGCAGCGCATTCATGCGGGCCTGCAGGTTCGGTGCCTTGGGGGCAGGCAGGCCCTCGATGGCCGCATTCACCCGCTCGAAGAGCCACGGGTCGCCCAGTGCGCCCCGGGCGATCATCACGCCGTCGCAGCCGGTGGCCTGCATCATCCTCACCGCATCCTCTGCCGAATGGATGTCGCCGTTGCCCAGCACCGGCACCCTGACGGCATCCTTCACCCGGGCGATGATCTCCGGGTCGATGCCGGGGGTATACATCTGCTCCCGGGTACGGGCGTGCACCGCAATGAGGGCCGCACCGGCCTGCTCACAGGCCTTGGCACACTCCACGGCGGTGATGTGGTCGGCGTCCCAGCCCTTACGCATTTTGACGGTGACAGGCCGTTTTGTGTGGGCCACAACCTGCTCCACGATGCGCCCGCAGCGGTCCGGGTCCAGCATCAGCTTGCTGCCGGCGCCGCCGGAAACGATCTTGGGGGCCGGGCAGCCCATGTTGATGTCCACAAAGTCAAATTCGTACTGCTCCATGGCAGCGGTGGCTTCGCCCATGATCTCGGGCACTTCGCCAAAGATCTGCACACCGTAGGGCGCGCCGTTGGGCTCGGCCTTCAGCATGCTGACCGTCTTGTGGTCGCCGTAAACAAGCGCCCGGCTGGACACCATTTCGCTCACCGTGAAGCCTGCACCGTGCTGGGCCATCAGGCGGCGGCAGGGTGCATCCGTAAAGCCCGCCATCGGGCCGAACACCGCCCGGTGGGGCAGGATGATATTGCCGATCTTCAAAGGTTCCATAGGTTTCCTCAAATCTGATTGATTTAAAAAGGCTCCTCCATCGGGAGGAGCCTTTTTTGTTATTTCGGGCAGCGGCTTCGCCCTCTCCGTCATTGCTTACGCAATGCCACCTCCCCCAAAGTGGGAGGCTTTGGCAGTCCATAGAAAGTTTCTGGTTTCGCCAGAGGCTCTCCCTTTGGGAGAGCTGTCTGCAAAGCAGACTGAGAGGGCGAGCCCGTTCGCCTTTACATCTTCTCGGGCACGTTGATCTTGAACATGGTCAGCACGTTGAAGATGACATTCTTGACGCCGATGCACAGGGCCAGACGTGCCTGCTGCACAGCGGGGTCTGCGCCCTGAATGCGGCAGTTGCCGTAGAAGCGGTGGAAGGCACTGGCCAGATCAATGACAAAGCGGTTGATGCGGCTGGGGTCGTACTTTTCTGCCGCCATGACGATCTCCTGCGGGAAGGCTGCCAGCATCCGGATCAGATCCATCTCGGAAGGCTCGGTGAGCAGGGTGGCGTCCACCTTCTCGGCACCGGCAAACTGCACGCCCTCGCTCTCCATCTTTTTCAGGATGGAGCAGATGCGGGCATGGGCATACTGCACATAGTACACCGGGTTGTCGTTGTCGGTCTTGACGGCCTGATCCAGGTCAAAGTCGATGCCGCTACCTGCATCGTGCATATTGAACAGGAAGCGTGCGCTGTCGATGGGCACCTCTTCCAGCAGGTCGGTCAGGGTAATGGCGTTGCCGGTGCGCTTGGACATGCGGACAGGCTGGCCGTCCCGCATCAGGTTGACCATCTGCATCAGCACCACGTCCAGATCCTCGCCATGCAGGCCGATGGCGTCCATGGCACCCTTCATGCGGGCCACATGGCCGTGATGGTCTGCACCCCAGACGTCGATGGCCTTGGCAAAGCCGCGGGTGGCCAGCTTGTTGTAGTGGTAGGCGATATCGGCGGCAAAGTAGGTGGGGATGCCGTTGGCACGAACCAGCACTTCGTCCTTGGCTTCCTCCTCGGTGCCGTCCTCGGTCTTTTTCTTGTTCACGGTGCCGTACTTGGCGGCGTACTGGGCGCTGCGGTACATGATGGCACCGTCCTCTGCCTTATAGCATGCGCCCAGCTCCAGCAGCTTATCCACCACGGCCATGACCGCGCCGGACTCGTGCAGAGTGCTCTCGTGGAACCACACATCGTAGTCGATGCGGTACTTGCCCAGATCACGCTTCAGGGCGGCAATGTTCTTGGGCAGAGCATAGGCCACCAGTGCGTCCTTCAGCTGGGCAAAGGCTTCGCTCTCGAACAGAGCCTCCTCGCTCAGCCCGGAGCAGGCGGCAACGTACTTGTCGCCGTTGATGTCGGCAAACTCACCGGCCAGCACCTTGATGTCGCCGCCCTGATAGCACTCGGCGGGCAGG
>ERZ809296.4013-NODE-4013-length-11794-cov-6.457620_pt1 | contig 11794 bp, 4 predicted proteins | sample MGYA00520511_ERZ809296 | MGnify/ENA primary metagenome ERZ809296 (study PRJEB31576, sample SAMEA3212662) | Homo sapiens | biome: human-gut; feature: human gut; material: fecal | place: Sweden | collected 2012 ... | reverse complement strand
ACACGCCGGGCCATGTGGACTTCAACTACGAGGTCTCCCGGTCGCTGGCCGCCTGCGAGGGCGCCGTGCTCGTCGTGGATGCCTCGCAGGGCATCGAGGCCCAGACGCTGGCCAATACCTACCTTGCCATCGACGCCGGGCTGGAGGTCATCCCCGTGGTGAACAAGATCGACCTGCCGTCCGCCCGTCCGCTGGAGGTCAAGCACGAGATCGAGGACGTCATCGGCATCCCCGCCATGGAAGCGCCGGAAATTTCCGCCAAAAACGGCATCAACATCCACGCTGTGCTTGAGGACGTCGTGCGGAACATTCCCGCCCCGCAGGGCGACCGTGAGGCCCCCGTGCAGGCTCTGATCTTCGACAGTCAATACGACTCCTACCGCGGCGTGATCGTCTATCTCCGCGTGAAGAACGGCGTGCTGCGCCCCGGCATGGACATCCGCATGATGGCCACGGGTGCGGAATACAAGATCGTCGAGGTCGGTTACCTGCACCCGAACGGCATGATCCCTGCCGATGCTCTCGGCGCGGGCGAGGTCGGCTATCTCACGGCCTCCATCAAGACCGTGGCGGACACCCGCGTCGGCGACACCGTCACCGGCGTGGAGGACCCCTGCAGCGAGCCTCTGCCCGGCTACAAGGCCGTGCAGCCCATGGTCTACTCCGGCGTCTATCCGGCCGACGGCAGCAAATACGGCGACCTGCGCGACGCGCTGGAGAAGCTGAAGCTCAACGATGCCTCCATGTCCTATACGCAGGAAAATTCCATCGCCCTCGGCTTCGGCTTCCGCTGCGGCTTTTTGGGCCTGCTGCACATGGAGATCATCATGGAGCGCCTGGAGCGCGAATACAACCTCGACCTCATCACGACCGCGCCGAACGTCGTCTACCGCATCACGAAGACGAGCGGCGAGACCATTGAGGTCTATACCCCGCTGAATTACCCCGACCCCGCCGAAATTCTGCAGTGCGAGGAGCCGTTCGTCCGCGCCAGCATCCTGACGCCGCCGGAATACGTCGGCAACATCATGGAGCTTTGCCAGCAGCGCCGCGGCGAATACCGCGACATGACCTACCTTGACGAGGGCCGCGTGGAGCTGCACTATTTCATGCCGCTCAATGAGATCATCTACGACTTCTTTGACGCGCTGAAGTCCCGCACGCGCGGCTACGGCTCGCTGGACTACGAGATGGACGGCTACCGTCCGTCGCGCCTTGTGAAGCTCGACATCCTGCTCAACGGCGAGATCGTCGACGCGCTGTCCTTCATCCTGTTTGCGGACAACGCCTACGCCCGCGCGCGCAAAATTTGCGAAAAGCTCAAGGAGAATATCCCGCGCCAGATGTTTGAAATTCCGGTGCAGGCGGCCGTCGGCGGCAAGATCATCGCCCGCGAGACCATCAAGGCCCTGCGCAAGGACGTGCTGGCCAAGTGCTACGGCGGCGACATCACCCGCAAGAAGAAGCTGCTTGAAAAGCAGAAGGAAGGCAAGAAGCGCATGCGCACGTTCGGCACGGTGTCCGTGCCCTCCGAGGCGTTCATGGCGGTTCTGAAAATGGACGAATGAAGCACATCACCATCTATACCGACGGGGCCTGCTCCGGCAACCCCGGCCCCGGCGGCTGGGGCGCGATTTTGGAGTGGAACGGCACGGAGAAGGAGCTTTCCGGCGGCGAGGCGCAGACGACGAACAACCGCATGGAGCTGACGGCCGTCATCTCCGCCCTGCGCGCGCTGAAGGAGCCGTGCGAGGTGTCGCTCTACACCGACTCGAAATACGTCTGCGACGCCGTGCAGAAGCGCTGGGTCTATGGCTGGCGCGCGCGCGGCTGGATCAAGGCCGACAAAAAGCCCGCGCTGAACGTCGACCTGTGGCAGGAGCTGCTGCCCCTGCTCGAGACGCACCGCGTGAGCTGGAACTGGGTGAAGGGACACGCCGACAACGCCAAAAACAACCGCTGCGACGAGCTTGCCGTGGCGCAGAGCCGGGCACACGCCCGCGCGTAACGGAGGGAGAACGCATGTTTTACGGAATTCTGGCCGCCCTTGCGGCCGTGATCGTCGGGCTGGACCAGTGGACGAAGTGGCTGACGGTGACGCACATTCCGAGCACGAACGGCTCGGCCGTCGTCAAGGCCATTCCGGGATTTTTCCACATCACACACATCAAGAACACCGGCGCGGCGTGGTCGATGCTCGAGGGACAGACGTGGCTGTTCGTGCTGGTGACAGCGGCGTTTTTCGCCATTGTCGGCGTGCTGATCTGGAAAAAGGTCCTGCAGAAGAAATTTGAGCTTGTATGTCTCGCGATGATCGCGGGCGGCGCGCTCGGCAACCTCATCGACCGCGTCGTCTCCGGCGCAGTGACAGACATGATCCGTCTGGAATTCGTCAATTTCCCCGTGTTCAACGTGGCCGACTGCTTCGTAACAACGGGCTGTGCGCTGCTCATCGTGTATGTCCTGTTTTTCGACCGGCCGAAAAAAACGCCGCCCGAGCAGGACGGCAAGGCAGAATAAAGCGTCTCCGGGGCCCATACGGGCCCAGGAGCTTTTTGTGCAGGATCGGCGGCGCCTTGTAGGGGGCGGCGTCCTCGACGCCGCGTGGGCAGCTGCGATTTTTTGGGTACTTCGCCGACCGCAAACGCCTTGTAGGGGAGGGGCATGCCCCTCCCGGCGCAACGGCTGCGATTCGTACAGGGCTTCGACAAAACGGTGCGCACCGATTGCGTCTGTAGCGGCGGTCAGTGACCGCCATGCAGGCTGGCAATGATTGCAGCACAAACTCATTGGCGCAATGCCCCCCGACTTGTCATTGCGAGGCCCCAAAGGGGCCGTGGCAATCTCGCAGGACCCGGTTGGATAACAGGTCACTCCCGGCGAAAACGCAACCGGTTGCAGGAGATTCCCACGTCGCTTCGCTCCTCGAAATGACAAACTTGGGGGCATTGCACGTTCACCGGGAATGCCTCCATATTTGCAACTGCCAATGGCGCTCACTGAGCGCCGCTACAGACGCAATCGATGCGCACCATTTTATCGATACCCGGTACGGGCTGCGAGTGCAGCGCCGGGAGCGGCATGCCGCTCCCCTACAACAGCAGGTGCGGTCGGCGGAGTACCACCAAACCTACAGCCTGCAAGGCGCTCACTGAGCGCCGCTACAGACGCAATCGGTGCGCACCATTTTATCGATACCCGGTACGGGCTGCGAGTGCAGCGCCGGGAGCGGCATGCCGCTCCCCTACAATGCCTATACTAAGACGCCAAATGGCCGGGGCTTGCGCCCCGGCCATGGCTTTTATGCCCGCAGGGAGGAAGGATGGAAGACCTGCGGTGGGATTCTGCTTACTTTTCGAGCCAGCGCATGAGGATCGTGGCGATCTGTGCGCGGGTCGCGGTAGCCTGCGGCTCGAGGTTGGCCGTGCCGTTGGCATCGGCGACGCCGTTGATGAGGCCGCTGGCGACTGCCCAGTTCAGGGCTTCCTTCGCCCAATCGGAGACCTTGGCGGCATCCGGGAAGGCGGAGAGCTTGTCTTCCTTGGCAGCCTCTGCACCGGCGTAACGGTAGAGCATTGCGGCGATCTGCTCACGGGTGATGCTGTCGTCCGGGGCGAAGGTGTTCTTGGCGACGCCGTTGACGATGCCGTTGTTCGCGGCCCAGATGACGGCCTTCGTGTACCAGGCGTCGTCCGCCACATCGGTGAACGGGTTGACCTGCTTGCCGGTGTCGGGCTCGCCCGCTGCGCGGTAGAGCACGGTGACGAGCTGCGCGCGGGTCAGCTGGCCGTCCGGCTCGAACCTGCCGCCGCCGACGCCGTTCATGAGGCCGTTCGTCAGGGCGTAGTCCACGCCTTCGTGGTACCATGCCTTTGCGTCAAGGTCGGTGAAGGCCTTGGACGGGCAGTGGTCGGAGTTCGCGAAGATCGGACGCGTCTCGACTGCCTGGCAGACGGAGCAGGTGCGGGTCTCCTCGCCGTCCTCGAAGCAGGCGGCCTCCTTCGTGACGGTCCACTCGCCGAAGCTGTGGCCGGTGCGCGGGATGACCTCGGTGGAGATGGTCTCGCCGCAATCCTCGCAGACGACGGTCTTGCTGCCGTCCTCGGTGCAGGTGGCGGGGACGATGTTCTCCTTGACATGCTCGTGCTTGCAGCCCTCGTAGACGATGTTGTCCTCGCCGACAATGACAGCGTTCCCGGTGATGGTGAGCTTGGCGTCAAACGGGACGATGAGCTTGCCCTCGATGCAGAGCTTGCCGTCAACGGTGACATTGCCGCTCAGGGTAACGGTCACGCCCTCGGGGATGCAGGAGCCGTCATTGTAGCCGATGTCAGTCTTGCCGTCCCAGATGACGGTGGGCAGCTCGTCGAGATCGGTGCAGCCGCCGACCATGTTGCGCTGGCTGTTCAGCACGGCAACGATCTTGGCATCCGGGCGGAAGACGCTCGCGCCGATGTTATCGAGCTTGCCGTTCAGGTAGACCGTCGTCGGCCCGACCCAGTACTGGGCGGTATAGTCGGAGTTGTAGACATTGGCGGCAAAGGCCTTGTCGCCGATGTAGGTCAGGTTCTCCGGCATATGGACAGTCTCGCCGACCGGCGTACCGGCGAAGGCAGACTTTCCGATGTACTCGAGGCTGTCGGGCAGGTTGACGGTTGCGTTGGAGCTGGATGCAATCGCGCTCTCATTGATGCGCTTCAGGGTGCTCGGCAGGTTGATGGTCGTGGCAGCCTCACCGAAGAGGGAGTAGTAGCTCAGCTCCGTGATGCCCTCGCCGACGTTGATCGTCTCGTGACGGTTGCCCGCAAAGGCACACTGATCCATGAACTCGATCGTGCCGGGGATGTTGAGCTCCTTTGTCTGCCAGGTGGGAATGAGACCCTGGTTCTCCAGCTGACGCTCCCAGCCGAGGTAGCCGAAGGACTGATAGCCGACGTACTTCAGGTTAGCAGGCAGCTCGCCGAAGGTACGGACGTTGAACATCTGGTCGAAGGTGCGGTCACCGGTCTTTTCGATCGTGTCCGGCAGGTCCTCCATAGTCAGGATGGACTGATTCTGGAACAGGAGCTTATCTGCCAGCTCGGTGACGGTGTAGGTGCGGCCGTCGCCCTCGTTCGTGACGGTAGCGGGGATGGCGAACGTCTCCGTCTTTGCATCATCGCTAATGGCGGTGATGGCAACGGTCGTGTCGGACGTCGGCATGTAGCTGATGCCGTCCACGGCGAACTGGCCGCCGAAGTAGGAGGTGTAGGGGGCGCCATTGATGAGGATCTCATGGCCGTAGCCGGAGTAGCGCAGGAGCTTGGCCGTCTCGGTCGTTGCGGCATGCATAACGCCGGTCTGATCCTCATACTTGTTGTTCCAGAAATAGAAGGCATCCTTGCCGATGGACTTTACGCCGGAGCCGACATAGCAATTCTGAACGCCCTCGCAGTAGATAAAGGCGTTGAAGCCGATGGTCTCGACGGAGTCCGGAATGATGATCTCCTTGAGTTTCGTGGAGCAGAAGGCCCACTGGTCGATCTTCTTCAGGCCGTCCGGCAGGTTCAGCTTCTCGAGGCCGGAGCCATAGAAGGCCGCATTGCCGATCTCCTTGACGGAGGACGGGATGTAGATGCGTTTCAGACCGGTGCAGTTCCACAGCAGGCCGCTCGGGATCTTCTCCATGTCCTGCGGCAGCTCAACATAGGTGACGTTCGCGCAGCCGTAGAAAATATTCGCGCCGTAAGTCTCGACCGAGGAGGGAAGGCTGATGGTCGTCAGACCAGTGCAATTGAAGAAGGCCTTTTCGCCGATATAGGTGACCGTGTTGGGGATATCGCCGTCGACCACACCGGACATGTTGAAGGCAGAGTCTCCGATGAATTCCAGAGAGGACGGAAGCGTCAGCGGAGCGCTGGCCACGCCGTTGAAGGCCATGCTGCCGATGGTCTTGACGCTGTCGGGGATATGCAGCGTCTTGATATTGCGGGCAAAGAAGAAGGCCGTACTGCCGATGGACTCCAGCCCCTCGGGCAAGGTGACAGACGTCGTCTTGGAGTTGAAGTAGAAGGAATTCGCAGAGAGCGCCGTCACTCGATAGGTTCCTCCCTCATACTCGACCGTCGCGGGAACGACGACCTCCGGCATGGAGGCATAGGAGCCCGCATAGTTATTGAAATTGTTGTTCTCCGGCAGGAGCATAACGGTATCCGGGCCGGAAACCTTATACCACAGGCCGTCCTCGGTCGTGAAGATCTCGCCGAGATGCTCAGCCTCGCCAAAGTTGCGGTCGAGCTTGACGCCCTGACCCACCGTGACCGTGCAATAGGAGGACAGCCGGGAGAAGGCCGTGGCCGTGATGCGGACGGTGCCGTCGGACACGCCCGTGACCTCACCCTTTTCGTTGACGGTCGCGACGGAATCGTCGGAGGAGCTCCACTCGAGAGCGATATCCTGCATGGAGGCGGGATAGACCTTGTAGGAGAGCTGCTTCGTCTGACCGATGCTGATCTGAGCAGGCTCGATCTCGATGCCCTGCGGGCCGATATCGATGAAGGTCGTGGAGGTATTGTTCGCGCAGTCGCCGAGCATGATACCGACGCGGCCGGGGTTGGCGGCCTTCAGGGACAGCTGCTGAACGAGATCAGAGGCATCGAGGACGACACGGACGGTCTCGCCTTCCTTCATGTCCTTGAATTCCTCGGCGGCTTCCAGATAGAAGAACTGCTGTGCGGAATCGATGACCCAGAGGAACTGGAGATACTTGTTGTCGGAGATGGTGACAGCCAGCTTGAGGTCGCCGTTTTCGTCCTCGAACAGCTCGGCACTCTTCAGCTCCGGTTTCGTGTTATCGACATAGAAGGTGTAGCTCTGATAGTCGTCCACGTCAGAGCCGACGCCGCGGCCGCGGACGGAGAAGGTGTACTCATCCTCGGGCGCCCAGTCGCCGGCATTATAGCTGCCGTCCGCACCGGGCAGGCGGCCGTTCCAGCCCTTCTGCACAAGGGTCGCCGTGGCCTGATAGCCGGTCTGCGTAACGGTGATGTAGGTCTTGCGGACAGCACCGAGGTCGCCGGAATCCCACATGGTCTCGCCCTTGGCGTTCTTGACCGTGATCTGATAGGCCTCGGAATTTCGCAGGAGGCTGGACAGATGCAGCAGCATACGGCCACCGCGCGCCGGGCCGAAGCCCATCCAGCGGCGTGCGAAGGTATCCGTGCGGTTGTTCACGCCGACGTAGTTGCCGCTCAGGGAGGCGTTGACATCGGCCAGAACGGAATAGGTAACGTTCGCGGGGCCTTCATCATAGGTTCCCTGGAAGACCTGCAGGCTGTTCCAGTCGCCATAGAAGCCGAGGATCGGAAGGCTCAGGCTGACGCCCTCGTCGGCCGTCAGGAAGGTGTAGCCCTCGACATAGGAGCCGTTCGGGAAGTTGTCGGCATAGGCCTTCTTGCCGGCGGCGGTCAGCTCGAGCTTCACGGAGAAGGTCGCGGTGCCGTTTGCCGGGGCGGTGATCTTGTTGCCGTCAGTCAGGCCGGTGTAGGTGATGGTCACCTCGTCGGCCGTCAGGTCGCGGTTGGAGTTGGAGGCAAAGCTCTCGCCGTTGATGACCTTGATCGTTTCGATCATGGCCGTGGTGTCGACGGTGTAGCTCTTGTCCTCACCGGTCATGTTGTGGACGGTCGCGGTGTAGGTATAGACGCCGTCTTTGCTGGAGCCGACCTCGGCCTTCGGGCGCTTGCAGCCCTCGACGGAGAGGTACGCGCCGGACTCGATGGCGTTTGCGATGTTGGCAACGCCTGCGCCCTGGCGGCGGACCGGGTAATAGGTGCCGTCCGGCTCAACGGACGGGACAGCGGTGCTCATGAGCAGGCTGTTGACAAGGTCGCCCAGATCTTCGCCCGTGATATTCGGATAATTCTTGTTCAGGTACTGACGCAGCAGAGCCGCTTCGCCGGCCATGTGCGGGGTAGCCATGGAGGTGCCGGAGTAGACCTCATAGGCATCGGCCGCACCGAGAACGGAGGAGAGGATGTTGCCGCCGGGGGCGGAAATTTCGGGCTTGATGCTCAGGTCCGGAGCCGGGCCCTTGCTGGAGAACGAGCTGACGCCGCCGCCAACGGGGTTGTCCACAAGGCCGTAGTACTCCTTGGAGAAGGAGACCTTCTTCTCGGCAGCCGCAGCCAGCTTTTCGCTGGAAGCCTTCGTAATGGTGATGGTCGGGATGAAATACGTCTCCAGAGCGGCGTTCAGCAGGGAGCCGCTGACGTTGTCGTAGATAATGCACGCGACTGCACCGGCCTTGGAGGCGTTCTCCGCCTTCGTGCCGAAGTTCAGGGTGCCGCGCTGCACGACCGCGATCTTGCCGGTCAGGTCGAGACCCTCAAAGTCCTTCTCCTCGCCGAGGCCGGGGACCATAACGTACTCAAGCGTCTTGCCGTCCATGGTCTCGAGGATATCATAGGGGTTGGAGGTTGCGTTATCCACCGCATTGTTATAGGGGATCTTTTCCTCGCCCAGCATCAGATAGGTAGAGGTAAACTTCACGTTATCCACAGAGGCGACCGACAGGCTGGCCGCGACCGTGGAGGGCGACGCAACGATGCCGTTATCCGGATACTCGGCATACGTCAGGTTGCTGTGGGCCGTCACATACATCGTCGAGGAGGTCTCGTTGCCTGCTGCAACCAGGACGTTGACGCCTGCCTTCTCGGCACGGGTATAAACGCCGTAGTACGTCAGGTGCTCTTCCTCGCTCTCGTTTTCATCGCCATAATCCGTAAAGCCGGCGGGAGAGCCGAGGGACATGTTGATGGAGTCCGCGCCGAGCTTGACGGCATCGTCAATGCCCGCGAGGATGATATCGTCGGAGGTGGAGCCGGAGTTGTCGGCGAAGATCTTCATGATCATCAGCTGGGCATTCGGGGCCACGCCGTGGAAGTCCTTGCCGTTGTTGCCCGCGACGGTGCCCGCAACGTGGACGCCGTGCGCCTGGCCAACGGCCTCGGGATCGGCGTCGCCGTTCGCGTAGTCATAGCCGTAGGGTGCCTTTTCGTTGATGTACACGGAGTCGACGTCCGTCACCTTGCTTGCAAGAGACTGACTCTGCAGCAGGGAGGCAATGTCGTCCCTGGAATACTTCGTGTCCGTCGGCATGACGGAGAAGGCCTCGTGCGCCTTCATGAAGCCCGTGTCGAGGATGGCGACGATGGTGCCGGTGCCGTCATAGCCCATGGCATTGGCCTCGGTCGAGCCGATCATGCCGGTGGAGCTGTTCATGGAGATCGTGTAGTCATCGGCACTGAGGTCCTCGGGCAGGCTATACTGCTCGGCGACCCAGACGTTCTTGACGCCGTTCAGCGAACGGACCTCGTCAAGCTTGCCGTAGGGGAGCTTCATGGAGAAGCCGTTCAGGACGGTCGTATAGGAATAGGTGAGGTCGCCTGCGCCATTGACGGAAGCGGTCTCGGTCTTGCCGGTCAGCGCCTCGATCCCGGCACGGACGGAGGCCTGTTCGTTCAGGAGGTCCTGCTCGAGCTGCAGACCGGCGGGAGAGCTGATAAACGTGTCGAGTTCTCCCGTGGCTGCGTCTGCCAGAGGCTCGCCCTCCAGCTCCACGATCACCGTGACGATGTCGGAGGCCTTGAGAGCGTTTTCGTCGTTCGAGAGATCAACTTCGTCCGCAGGCGGAATTTCACCCTCGACCTCATGCGGGGTGATCTCCTGATCCGCGGGGGGCAGGGAATCCTTATCGGTCCAGCGGGCGGAGATCGCATCGTCGCTCTCTTCGGCCGCGGGTTCGACGGCCATGGCCGGAACAACGCCGAGCGTTGTCAGGCACATTACCAGAACCAACAGGATCGCCAGAAACCGTTTCATTTTCATGGTCCTTCTTCCTTTCATTTCGATAGATGGCAGTGCTAACTTCCTGCCTTGGCGGTATTCTACCACGTCGCTCAAAGAAAATCAATAGAAATTCTATATTCATCTTATCAAAATTCGATAAACGTTATAAATCGAAATATCAGAAGAAAATTTTATATAATCCGTACTATTTCATCAGATTATCGGAATATTATCAATATTCCAAGAAGTTTCATCTTCAAATTATTCTCATTTGTACGCAATGCACGCACATTTGTTGTGAATTATCACCGCAATTTCTACATTTTGCACGAGATATTTCGTCAAACTTCGATATCCGTCCGAATCCAGTGCTTGACTTTTCCGCTCAACCGGGATACAATATGCATGAATTACGATGGAAATCGAAATGCCATCCTCAGGAGGACTTCTGACTTGCAGATTCAATATTTTGAGCGCCTCAATCCGGAGATGGAGTGCATCTATCTGCTGGAGCGCCGTTATCAGGCCGGGGAGGATGCCCCGCACAGCATTCCCGCCCTGCGCGATTATCTCTCCGGGAAATACAATATCCCGATGTTTGAGCTGGAGGCCATGCTGCAGCCGCTCATCGATCTGGAAAACTACGTCGTCTCCAATCTGCAGGTCAGCGAGGAGCGGCTGCGCTTTTTCTTTTCCTCGCGCGGCGGCACGACCTCGGCGCTGGCCCGGCCGCTCTATGCCGTGCTGCACAGCCGCCCGCACTACGGCAGCCTGCCGGAGGCCGAAAAGCTCGGCGCGCTCAAGCGCGTGCTGGCCCGCGTGCTCGGGCTGGAGACGGAGGACCTTGCCGGGATCGACAGCTTCGACGCTCTCATCCGCTTCCTGCTGCAAAGCCCGGCGACTGAGGATGTGAAGTGGATCTGCACGGCGCTGTTCTATTCCATTGATGACTATATGGAGGAGCTGGACATCATCCTGCGCAAGGCGACGGCCCTGTTCCTCGAGCATGTGCCGGACACGGCCGCGTCGCTTTGCCGCGGCGCAATGAAGGACGCAAAGGCCAAGATCGGCGACGATCCCGTGGCTCTGTTCGTCAACCTGAGCCTGCCGCAGCGCCCGGAGCGTCTGACCGTCGTGCCGTCGATGATGGCGTTCCACGGCGTGCAGTGGGACTTTGCGGCGGAAACGCTGTATTACGGCGTGTACTACACTCAGCTCGGCGAGCTGATCGTGAAATATTCCGACCAGTCGGCCTCGCTTGTCCGGCGGCTGAAGTCCATCGGCGACAAGAGCCGCCTGGAGATCCTGCGCGCCGTGAAGGACGGCCCGTGCAACGGGCAGGATATCGCCGAAAAGCTGTCCCTCGCCCCGGCCACGATCTCGCACCACATGAACCTGCTGTGCAACGAGGGGCTTCTCACGGCCACGCGCCGCGGCACGAGCCTGTATTATGAGCCGGACTGCGAAAACCTCAGCCGCTTTCTCCGTGAGCTGGAGCACTATTTGCTGTAAAATTTGTTGTAAAATATGTAGGGGCGGGGACAGCCAGGCCCGTCCGCGAAGCGGCAATGGGCCGCCGAACGCAGTCGCTATCAAATTTGACTGTAGCGGCGCTCAGTGAGCGCCTTGTAGGGGGTCATTAAACCGCTGGAGGGCGCTGGTGCACCGCCGCACTCCCCTGATGTGTCATTGCAAGGAGCGAAGCGACGTGGCAATCTCGCAGTACCGGAGTGGATAACAGGAAAGCCCCGGCGAAAACGCAACTGCCTTCCCGAGATTGCACCCCAAGGGCACTTCCTCGCGCTTCGCGCTCAGGGCGCCACGGCCCCGTTGGGGCCTCGCAATGACAAACTTGGGAGCCTTGCGTCAATGAATTTGTGCCGCAAGATTTGCAAGTGCGCAAGGCGCTCGCTACCCGCAAGGGGCACGCCGCATCCGTAAGGCGGCAAAGCCGCCAACGGCTGCG